>Ga0056114_1001624_pt1 | contig 10515 bp, 4 predicted proteins | sample WorMetHERISLAND1_FD_77005 | JGI IMG/M metagenome (GOLD analysis project Ga0056114, IMG submission 77005) | Marine gutless worms symbiont microbial communities from Max Planck institute for Marine Microbiology, Germany - Olavius loisae HERON... ... | reverse complement strand
ATATATGTTTCGACAAGGCCACGGCGCTTTGTGACATTCTATATAAGCGTCTTAGAAATATTCTTACTTATACATTAGAAGTTTCTACTGCTTTTCTGCTTCGTGAAAATCAGAGGTACGGTACAGACAGTGAGTGGGTGAGTAGATTCTTCTTAACGGCACATCAGCACATTTAGGCTATACAGTGTCATTCACGTCGGTACACGCTGGAAAATACAGGACGGAAGATAAAAACAGATACTACAAAAACTAAACACAACCCAGAAAAAGCAAACAACACAAAACACAGCAAAACAAAACTAGCCTGGTTTAGTCGCTTCTTACGACACTCGGCCAGGAAACGAGACGGACTTGTTGTACAAAGTTACCGATCCCACATGGGGTGAACGAAACAGACAGACAAACAGATAGGAGCAACACTTAATGCAGTCCACTAGGGAGGGTCATATAAACTCTAATGGAATGGTCATCGTGCAACATTGATACTGTGACAGTGGTAATGACTTGATGATGAGATTGAAGCTCTCGGTCACGTGGAATTGCTAAAAGTGATCTGATTCGTCGTCATATGCAAGACTAAAAAACACTGCAAAAATTCCTAGCGATTAGAATTAACAGTCAAAAAATATACACGCTCACAATCAATCAGACCAAGCATGAAAGGTGTTCTAATAGGCAGTGATGTTAAACGACGACAAATCTTCGAGGCCGAGGATAAACCTTTGAGCCTCAGCTCAAGGACAATTTTCAGAGTGTCCATAGATAACATATAATATTACCGGTATATCATAGAATTAGAATTATTAGAATATGTATATCTCATCAACCCTAAGTTGTTAATTACTACCGTGAACGTGAACTTGAACAAGTTTATATGAACAACACAAGGTAGATATCATAGCAAACTCACAATGATTACCAGTTCCATCATTACACTCATTTTCATGAGGCCAAAATAAAAAGTTTCGAGGACATGCCGAGGACAAATGCTAGAGTCCGAGGCCGAGGACAATTCTTTGAGACCTAGTCTGAGGCCGAGGACAAAATTTTGGCCTCGAGGCCAGCTTGTCCTCGAGGACTTAACATCACTGCTAATATGCAAACAACTATCGAAAAAACACACAAATCAACTGCAAACCAGACGACGTGATACAAATGAAACCATTCACATTGCACATGCATTAGTGCAGACGAAATACAATCGCCCCAAAATGTAACACAATTATAGACAAAAAGTGCACGTCACAGTGATGTAGAAAAAAGACATATGGATAAAGTTACTCTGTGTCTAAAACTGCTACAAAATCAGTAGAATTCATCAAAAAACGCATATCAGAAACCCTCAACGAACAAAATTTGGTCAGTTTCACTGTTTAGTTTTCTAAAGTTCATTTGCAGATAAATCTTCCCACAAGACTGCATCAAGACGGCTCGACAGACAACAGACAAGTTGCCTACGAATGCAGAAACTTAGCTGATAGTAATTTAAGGCACAGAATATAACTAGCTAATGCCATTCATGCCGATTGCAGTGGTAACGGACATAATAATGTATGCAGTAGAAATCACATTACGGTAACGACACTACGATCCAGTTGCGTTGTTCGCGATTGCATCAATGTTTCTGAAAATAAGTTAACCTAGCTATCTACAGGGTGGGCCAAATTAAGTGACACCACTTTACATTTTTGCTTGTAACAAATTAATGCATAAACGGATTTTTATGATTTTTGGCACAATAAACTACATAAAGCAACAAATGGTATGCTGCTAATTTTATGTCAATGAACGGGTAACACGCTAGGGGTGCCACGTGTATCCTCACTTGTATGTCTCATACTGGCTCGGAATTTTCAGAGAAAGTCGTACGTACGACCTTGAACAATAAAACTGTCAGTTGGTAATCCAACATAATCCTCTTTTCCGACGAGTCGATCGAGGCTCGATTTGGACCAGCTTTAGCCCACAAATTCTCTCAGAAAGCAGCGTGAGCTCCAACTTTTTCCACTCGTAACATTCTTTATCACCATCTCGTGAGATTTTTCCCATTGCAGTGAACGGCATTGAACAGAGTTATTTTTAACAACAAAACCAGGTAAAACAGGTAGCTATTTGCAAAAAGTAAGGTGCTGATAAATACTACCAAATAGCAAAACCAGACGAATGTTGGTTTACTATAAAATTTTAGTAATGAATGCAAAAAATGCACTGTTTCAATGTAAAAAAATTAAGAGAAAGTAAAACTGCTATAATGCAGATAGAAAGTACTCAGGTTTGTAGCGCCCTCTGGTGAATAAGAGTTGAAATAATGACATAAACTTCACATCATCTCATTTTCTGCATTATGTAGTTTATATGTGCCAAAAATCATAAAATTTTGTGGCTGCATTCATGTGTTACAAGCAAAAATGTAAAGTGGTGTCACTTAATTTGGCCCACCCGGTAGGTCGGTCAAAATCGGACAAACATTCGAACGCCGTGACACGCCAATGCCGTTAATGGACAAGTGAAGGTTAACGGACGCAACATTGTGCGTGATTTTAATTCTGATACTATTTAATGTTTTAAAAAGTACATGGAAAATTTGTGACAGCGTGTTAGCGTAACTTTAGGACAACATTTATCTAACGGCCAAAATTATGCTAATGTTTGTCTGAATTTAACCCATTTATGATGTCATCCACGAACAGTGCTATAACAATGCTTCCTACAATAGTCACTGCCCAACTGAATGACATACATTGCTTCAAATGTACACATGATGCTCTCTGCAGTTCTGGCCGCAATTATTATTATTATTATTAACTGTACATTTATACAGTGCACTATCATAACAAATCCCTAATGCGCTCCATGCGCTGTGTCAGTACTGATACAGTAGCGATACAGCTCAAGAGATCCACAATCATTAAACATCATGTGCACATCAAATCCACATTAATTCGAGCACAGAACTAAAGTCCATTTCGTTGATGCAGTAATAAATATTTCTTAAACAAACACACGATTAAATTTCATCGACATAAAAACCGAAATCACACTCTTCATGCAATCACTCTCATGAATTGTGAGAATTCAAGAACAAATTTCAAAATGTTTTCTAACTACTTTCGCACCGTGCAGTAAAATTCAAAACTGGCCCACAGTAACATCACTAATTTAATGCAACCAAACATTATCGGAAAGATCCCCAAGTTCGATATACTTAACTGTGAATAAAAAAAAGTAAAAGTCGTAATTCTTAACATCGAAATCAATTAACGTTTTGACACCCACTGTTGCCATATGGGTACAGCTATAAAGCATCCTGTGGCAGACCGGGTTAAGCCATCATCAAGCCTGATTTTAGTTAATGACTGTTTTTGTAATTTTTAACATCCGGGCACTCTGACACTCAGCCCTGAGCGTCAGAGAGCCCGGATGTCAAAATTACAGATGACAGCTTAACCCGGTCTGGCACAGGATGTTTTACAGCTGTACCCATATGGCAACAGTGGGTGTCAAAGGGTTGAACGAAGCATTGAAAAATAAATGATTGCATATATATGGTATAAAATGTTCCGGACGTCAGCTAATCGTGGTCGAGACTATTCAAAGTCGTGTCGTTTCTGGAGTAGGGTGTTCTGGAGAGGGTTTTGGTTTCGGCATTACCATCGGGACATACTGAGGTACAACCCTCCCGGTAGAAGGCGCATGGTCCTTGGACACCGTCTTTGGCGGCTGAGAAAAGGCGCCGGCAGATGATGTGACCGAATAGGCCGAATGTCGAGGGTTCAGTCGAAGAGCCGATTCTCTCGGACTGTTGGAAACACCGCCTTCCGACTGACTGAGGTCCGGAGGAACGGATTCAACCGGAGTACTGGGCTCAGTAGCCTGGATGATGTGGATCAGATCGAGTCCGGCAGTCGTGGTCAGAAGGTCAAACTCCTGGACACGCTTCTTCTGGATGCGTGCAAGATCGCTACGACGAACCTCGCATTCTTTATCAAACGCTGCTTTGTCTTCAGCCATCTGCACACCACAGAGACACCATCAGACTATCTAACAATTGGTACACTGTGTTACAATTAGTACACTGGATAGAAATTAGTACAATTTGTGACAATAAATTAGTACCCTGACAAATTTAGAACAGCATAATTATGACAGCGAGAGGTGTGCCTGAGCAACTTTAAGCGACTACTCAAAACGTTTTTGTTTTGCTGAGACTTGGCGCATTGTAACTTTTTGTTTAAGTGCGGTGAGTACTGTATAAGTACAATTACTTACATACTTACATCTCCAAATCAAAATTCAGATTGATACATAGAAGCTTGCAGACACCGCTGTGTTCAAATAACACTCACTAGGTGGCAGACAGTTCGCGATTTCATACATAAATTTGTTTATTTTTTGTGCCTCTTATATATCTTCTTGCTATTTTACAGTTCTCACTGTCGAGTGTCGATACATGATAACACAGTAACAAGAACTATTGATATTTTGTGCCCTTTAATTGTGCATTATTTCTACAACATGCACTAAATGGCATGCAAATACTAAGGGTTTTACAGTAGTGGTTTCTACTAAATTGTAACTCCAATGTTTTGATGACAAATCAGCAAAGAGTGCTGAAGTGCCACGGCATGTAATCATCAACAGACTACGTTACCTTGTGACTGAGCAGCTGGTAGCGGATCTCATTTTTTTGTTCCAGCTCGCCACGCTCGCGCCTGTTGTTCGTCTCAAGCTGCTGCATTGCCTTCTGCTGCAGTGACGTCAGCAGCTCCGCCTCATCCTTCAGCCTCCGATTGAGATCCGCCAACGCTGCTTCCTTGCTTTCATCCAGCCGCACCTAACACACCACGATCCACATTCCGCATTCCATTCCACATTCCACGACTGACCGCAGGATCAGCTACTAATGAGAGAACCCAACAAGAGCACTGTCACGTAGAAATCAACATTTTTCACCCCTCCCTCAAAATTGTGAACAACGATTTTCCTATTTTTTGCACATGACCCGCAACAGATGTCCCCTACAACCTCTGAAAATTTCGTGAAAATCGTAAGACGGGATTTTGAAATATTTCACCAAATATGTATTATTCCTATACAGGTATACGTTATTATGGCAGGGGACAAATCAACCATACAGAGTCAAAGAAAGAGAACTACAATGGGTATTAAATGGTAGGTAACCTGGGTACTGAAATTGGTACTCATTCCGAGCATCACACTCCATCACCTATCTGTTTTCTTTCTTTTACCACTAAGAGTGCTCAGCGCCAAATGTAGACAATAGACATCAGTCTCCAGAGTGGACGATTCTGAACCATGTCAAATGACGTGGCTCAGAAAATACAGGACAGAAAACAAATTAAAAATACTGAGAATACAGAAACTAAACACAACCCAGAAAAAGCAAACAACGCGAAACACAGTAAAACAAAACTACCCTACTACTCTAGACAGCCAGGAAACGAGGCGGGTTTATTCTACAACGCTTACGACCCACATGGGGCAATTAAATGAAAGCAAAACTGAACAAGTCAGCAAGTAAGTATGTTTGCTAACATTCTGTCGATCAAGAAGCGCTTTCAGTGCATCGTCGAACTGTTCGGAGAGTAGCGATATGTTACGCGAACGATCCTGTTTCAGTTTTTTCAGCGTGTCACGCTGCTCGGCCTTTGGCAATTTGGCAATGTCATCTCGTTGTGATCTATAGCGTTTCTCTTCGGCCTTCACCGCCTCCTGGAACTGACGACGCAAGTCCTGCTCCGCGGCCTGCCAACACACCGCATACGTCTGAACAGAGATGCCAATCAGCAGTCCCACAATGCATCAATGGTTGTTAGATCACGCGCAACTGCGACTGAGTTCACGTTTCGGTAAGAAACGGGATTAACAGTTTTTCTAATCAATATTTCTTAATCTGAATGTCACCAAGAACCGAGTCGGATTAACTTTGGCGATTAGAAAACCTCTTATCTAAAATCAAAAGTGAACTGAAAACTGATCAGAAAATTCTTTATCCCTAGAGTTTAAGTAGAGACGACTATTCATTTGCATGGAAGCTGGATGGTGTTAATCGTAAATGTTCAGATTAACTTTGTTATCTGGCATTTCATGTTATCGTCTTTCTTATTTAGCAGACAATCAGAAAAATTGGAACTGAACACCAAAGTTAACACCAATGCTATCATTAGTGCATGTTGACTATTAACTCAGCATTTATTCTTAGAAAAAGTGTTATCTATAGTGTTAATCTGTTCTCTAATTAAAACACGAACTCAACCAGTTTGTACTTTCATCGCTATAAATAGTAGTCATGTCGACCACAGACCAATGAATACATTCAAAACAGGCAAACGTTAGCGATGCAAACAGCAGCTTTACGATGTCACAAGCACCTGGTGATCACCTTCAGCTAGCAGCATGAAGTGACCAAGGACCCGATTTACAAGTCAGATTTATGACAGCGCAGGACTTACGCCGAGCTTAGAATTGCTTTGCAGGCGATTAACAAAAAACATAAACTTATGAAAAACTTAAACAAAACTTACATAAAACTTACGAAAGACTAATGAAATTCATAAGATTCTTTGTAAATCGGGCCCGCCCCGAACGTAATAGGGCAGTCGTGCCGTTCCGTGATACTGACTTTCAGAAGTAACTTTCAGATGTGTCATGGGCTTAAAGTTGATAAACCAGCTCTTGTGATTGGCCAGCTATTTTTAGCCATGTCATAAAGTTATGAAATCGTAAGTTGGCTTTCGTAAATTAACTTGTGAAAATCATAAGCTACACTTACGAACTCGTAAGTGTAGCTTAGGAAAAACTTACGAAAGACTATCAAACTTCTTAAGATTCTTTGTAAATAGGGCCCCAGATCAGCAAACTTCTTTTAACTCACTTTGACATGTTTTGGAATCTGTTTCTGCTCGGCTGCGTGCCATGCGATCTGCTCCTGCTCTAGTCGTTTCATGTAGTCAAGCTGGTTCAAGTTCTCCACGCCGTGCTGGTCTTTCATCTGGTCGACACGCAGCTGCTGAAGCTTTGACAACTGGTTGTGTTCAAGATCACGAGTTGTTTCATGTTGGCGGATCAGAGCCGCGTGAGCAACTGGTATCTGCTCTCGCCGACATACGATCTCCTGTAACAGCAGCCATTACCGTTGTTATTCGGTTTACAATTAAACATACTCAATTAACATCAAACAGTATACAAACATTGCATTAGTTTGTCAGTTGACATCTATTATGTTTAGAACAACAAAACTGTCAACATTTGCAGGCTCATATCAACACTTTGCACTAGTGACAATACAAAAACTTTGACGCTGAAAGAGACTAATGATTATGCTTCTTCTGCTATCCAATTACTTTTAATCCATTAGCCATCTAGATGCATTTGCTCCAAAGTCACTCAACAGGGGGCGCCCTCCAGCACAATTCCAATACCGAAAGTTTGGCTATGACAAACAATTACATCTAAATTTCATTGCAACTCCGAAGGTACCCCAGTCAGCGACTGAGTAGACTGTTAATGGCACATCCGCACAATTATGCTATACAGTGCCATTCATGCTGGAAAATACAGGACAGAAGACAAATTAAAAACAAAGACAATACAGAACTAAACACAACCCAGAAAAAGTAAACAACGCAGAACACAGCAAAACAAAACTACCCTGGTTCAGTCACCTTTTACAACACTCGGCCAGGAAAATGTACCCCAACTCCAGCTTCTTCACAAAAAGTTAAGTAAGTAAGCAAGTGCAATCGGTGTCACCTCTTCCAGTTGTTTTCTCTCCAGTTCAATCTCATGCAGCATGTATCGTCGTCGGATGATATGAAGTTCAGTCTCCATCTCTCTCCGATGTCTCTGCGCCAAGTCCTCGATGATTCGTCCATGCTGAGACTTTATCTCGTCCTTCTGCAGCCGGACGGACTCGCGCCGTGACGAGTCACCGAATATACCCGCAGTCTGTACGACAAGCAGTAATACAACATACTACTTGGTTGTGTATGTGGCTTGGCAGTGATGTGTAGGTCTTGATCAATGGAATTGCTCTACGTCAGGCCCATTTAGTACTGGGATAGGTGTTCGAGAGAAAAACTCTTGCAATGGCCTTTCCATGATGACAGCAATGTAAACATTGGCACTTGTGTTATGATTAATATAAACCATTTATTACGGCTGCAATGCAACTCAAATCTTGACCTGTGTTAATGCAAGCATTTAACATGTTAATGCAAACAATGTTGTCACTAGTAGGGTCCTCATGTTGAGATTAACGTCAATTGACCTTGTAGAAGCGAGCTGGCAGTCTGTATCTCTTCTGTGTTATAACCTTACGAATGTCTGCTTTTATAACACTCAACACTGAACACTGTTTAGTCACCATATCGATTTCACTAAGACAAAATAGCATTTCTGCGATCTGCATCATTATGCAGCCCTTCCTAGGGCCAAATAAAGCGTTGTACCCGTCCATCCTTCTGTCTTTTCCATGCCTTCAATTCCTCACAAATGATAAGCCACAGCGGAGCAAATTTGACATTAAAAGGTTAAGGGTCAAGTCAATAGGAACAATAAATGTGAAATCATTTTTGTGAATACCTTCATAAAACATCAATTGTAAATGTGAAATCACGTGAATATACTATCATTAATCACCAGGGATGGCCTCGTGTTGCAGTAGCCATTGGCCATGTATCTTCTCGTTAAGAAAGGCATAAGTAATGCATCTTAGCCCTAAAGGTACTAGATTTATTAGATGACTATTTGTTTAGCTAATCTGGGTAACAAGTTATTCTGGTATACCAGACAAGATACCATACGTATTTATTTATAGGACGGAACCTGGACGTTCAGACACCGCTTGAAAGCAGAACTATTCGATTCCAGCTTTACCTGACTGTCTTACTGCACTATCAACATGAGTGTCTTTAGTTTAATTTTGTACAGTGCCCTTGCAACGGCTATAGCTGTCTCACGTCACTACAATCATTCTCTTGTTTAATAATAATAACAAGAAAGCCTAGCTAACGCCAGGTAAGTGCGCGACAGCCGTGTGTGTATGAAGACTTGTTTTTGCCATCTCACCGTTGTTTGACGCCCCATAGCTGAGGAACGCCTTGCGATATCAACGCAATCTATACATCGCTGAAAAGTACATTTAGTGGGCTATAATTCCATCGCTGACAATACGGGCCTATTTTATTCGTTTAGCTGTTATTGCCTCCGAAATATGAGAAATGTCGCAAAATTCCAATAGAATTTGACCTTACAGCAGTTCAAGGTCATCCAAGGTCATCGATCTTGATGTCGATGGAAAGCCCATGTGTGAATTCCTATTAGTCAGTAATTGTAACTTTGGCCGTATCTGCTAAAATTTTCGAGATATTCACGCTTGATGATAGAAGACTGCTGATTTTACACACCCCTCCCTTGATTGACTCCCCTTAGAATTTCTAGATGAAACTTACCCCGCAAAAACTAAAGGGATGGGGCTACTGTACGTTGAAAATTGCATGATCTTAGCTTCAACCGTTTTTGAGATATTGGCAGCTTAACGTTAGAAAATCGCCAATTTTGTCTACCGTAACCTTGAAATTCTGGTAAGGGGTCACTCAAGGTCATTGATTTTGGTACAAATGGAAAGCGCGTGTACACATTGCTATTAGTGATCAATAGCAACTTTAGTCCTATCGTGCACCGTTTCGGAGATATGGCGACTTGAAGTTTGAAAATCGCCAATTTTAACTACCCCACCCCCATTTAACGCCCCCGCTCTGGGGGAACCCCCAGAATTTCGGGATGAAACTTGCTCTCGAAAAAATAGTGGGACGGCCGGCCGGCCGATAGCATATATGCGCTATAGCATATATGCTGTCGCGTGTAATAATAATAATAACCAAGTGACAGCAAGATTACAACTGATGGACCAATAAACATACCAGGTACTCTTTATTGGATGTCAATGTAATTTACTAAGTTTTAGGTTCCGCTGGATCATAGGCTACTGAGGGCATAAAAAATAATCAGTTTTCACGTATGTGTAAAAACAATAAACAGTTCAGTGCGGCTTACCTTCTTAAAGGTCTCTTTTATCCTTGCGTATTCCTTCTTCAGGTGTTGCTGCTGCTGGCGCATCTCAGCATCGTGCTTCGGCTGCAGACCACGCTGCATCTTGAGCTCGTCGGCGGCGCCGGTCCGTCGCAGAGCCTCGCGGTCTCGTTCATGCTGCTGTTCCAACGCCTTCACCTGTGCCTCTGAGTTCGCCTTCAGCGACTCGTATTCCTTGTCCATCTGCTGCTTGTGTCGTCCATTTCCGAGTCAAATCGACAGTGCATCTGTCCACAACAAGACAAAACTCTTTATGTCGTCAAGGCTTCGTGTAATTTTTCAGGGGGGGGGGGGTTCAGCCTTCCCCTTTCTGGGCCCTGCACCTCCCACCCAATGGACCAAACTGAACATTTTTTTCTTTAGGGCCAATTAAGGATCAGGGCACACGTCAATACCCTCCCT
>Ga0056114_1001623_pt1 | contig 10517 bp, 4 predicted proteins | sample WorMetHERISLAND1_FD_77005 | JGI IMG/M metagenome (GOLD analysis project Ga0056114, IMG submission 77005) | Marine gutless worms symbiont microbial communities from Max Planck institute for Marine Microbiology, Germany - Olavius loisae HERON... ... | reverse complement strand
CACAAACATTGCAAATAGATGGCTTTTCATGATACAAAGAAAAATAATGGCTATCATTCTCTATTCATAAAGTTATTTGGACATGTTTAGGGGGGCCGTTTTTTTCCGGTCACGGTGTATATAAATTTACTGTTGACATTGACATTATACTCTGACTGCTAATGCTGCTGTGTGCTAGTGTGCAGTAATATTTTGTTACTGGTAGAAATGATGCAGTCAACGCTGAACAAAGTTCAGGTCGATCATGACGTTGATGTGGCCTTTCATAGCTTACAGCGAGGTATTGTTTTGCTGGTGCTGAATGAATGATTTAAATACTATCTGCAGAAACACCGAGTCAGCAGCTCTCATCATTGTGCATAACATTTTAAAGTCATGTATTGTGTTCTGTCACTTGGAGTTTATGGCACACATGAAGTTTGTGTCCTTCATAAAAACAATAATAAAATCAGTGTCGCAGACTGTTGGTATTGTGAAGTTAAATTTTTGAGAGAAGTCACGAAAAGTCCTGCAAGTTAACTAACTGTTGTCATTCGATGCATGAACACTATGCTGCAGTCTTTTCAGTAGCTGTGCATTAGGGACATTTTTTGCGATTAATTTGTGCCTTTAATTTCTGTTTAATAATAATAGTTCACTTTGTAACACAAATGTCAAAGCATTTCAGCCAGTCGTGAGCTCAGAAAATGAAAATGGCTAGAAGTGTGAATGTGTGCCTTTATGTTTCGTCGTTTGCAGATTTGCATGAGCAGCGTTTGAAAAAGCTGCGAGAACTGACGAAAGCAATCAGTGACGACGACTGGATGTATCAGTCTGCCGACAAGCTGCTTGGACTGAAGTGAAGAAGATTGACAAGACAAAGTCGGCAGAGGCAGGGCTCGACACAGCCGGTTGTGGTGACTAGTCTTGAACTGGGGAGTTCAAGATGGTACAGTCTGATGTGATTTGTTTAGCAGCAGTGAGTTTTGGAGCAGTTTGATTCAAGTGGTGCCATCTGCTGCTGATGTCTCACTGACACTTGCCAACTTAATGCCGCCAAAAATAGGCTGGCTGAACGAAAAGTGAAAGCAGTATTTGTTGTGGGTTTTTCGTCATTTTGATGCTCTTAGCTCATGGACAGTGTCGTATCTGTTTCACACTTGATAAAACTACAAATCATAGTTTACATCTTTGGCTCAAGGAGCCTAGGGCAAGCAGTTAAACATTACAATAACCCAATCAGTATTGCTACGACAAGGCACACCGCATATATTACATGCATCTGTTCAGTACTGACATTCACACCGGTTTACCATTTTGCATTGTATGAATTTAATGATGTTGTAATTATAACTCTACTATTAGACTGAGTATTATTGTGCATTAGTAAATTACTGCTGTTGCTCTCATTCATGCGGGGTACCGCGGCGGCAGCCCCACCGCCGTTCAGGCCTAGCAACCCTGCCCTCTGTGGGAGCTGTCCCCTAGTCACCCCGTATTATTGTAGACTAGGGGACTTGGTGTGTTATAATTGTATGCTGTATTTTTCTTACCATTTTATGTGTATGCATGTGTATTTTGTGTTTTCTTTGATCTCTGGGTTATTTTCTTTTGTAGATTTTCCTTCAGTATTTTGATACTGTTGGTTGGGTCTTTTGACCTGTAAAACCGTCTCCCGTATAACCTATATTGTGTTGGTGGGGACGTAAAACACTGCACAATCCAATCCAAGCTCTCATTAATGCTAATATTTTAGCACTGTTGCTTGAATGCGAGGAAGGCTTTAGCAGTCTATGTGTAAAGGTGGCTTTGGGGCCGTTGGCTAACCAGTAAAATATAGCAGAAGGGTTAGACATGTTCATGTATTCTCATTAACTCGGTGGGTGCTGCATGAGGTGTTATTATTAATCACTACCGATACTGTTGTAGGACACAGTTTATCTATTTCATCTTAACTTTTGGCTGGAACACATGATGCAGATATGATCAAGCATTGTAGAAGAGACTGATGACGATACGGTGTAATAATGTTAAAGGTATTTTGTCTGTTCTCACTCGCACCGTTTAACTAAATTTTACCCTGAAAATATTAGTTGCATATCGCTAATGTGTGTGTTGTCCTTTCCTGTTATTTTGCATTCCAGTGTAAAGTTTAAAGATTGTTGGAACTTGGAGTAAATCATAATCAATTATTCTTGCACATTTAAAGCGAATAAATATGTTTACCATTAATGTATGAAGTCACAGCAATGCTACATTTATTGACATAGACAGTTATATCATACGAATTCGAGCCACATATTAGTATGTAGTAGTGTACGATTGACGCTCAAATCTACCCAGTCAAAACGTTTATTCTCTTCATCTCCGGCACTGTCATGGTTAGATGTTACAAAGCAAAGGAACGGCGATTATGGACTACGGCAGATCATTAGGCTGGTAGCAGCGGATTGGAGCGTAATTCCTGTCCTCCCAGCAGCAGCCAAGGGCTCGACACATCCATTTGGAAACCTTCCGACTGCCACACTCGCACTGATCCATGACCGGCACCCTGCACTGTTGTTGTGTTGCTAACACAGCAAAACAGTTGTCACTAGTAATTTACTGGCAATTCGGCCTGCTAATAATCCAAATAGTTGAAAATCCAACGTTGAATTTGTCGGCAACAGTCACAGAGCATGAAGTCTAGATATTATGTCAGTAAGAGTCTCTTGATTCAATCACGAATGCTGCCATTATCATTTATCTTGCAACTTCTAGCCTTCACAGTATAGCCTGAAAATGTTTCATCGAATCCCGTCAAACGTTTGATTACATTTGTACATGGCTTATACTGCACCAGTGGACATGCGATCCGTTATCAATAGCTGGCTTTCTTATTTTTATTAGGATAGTGATTTATTATAGTAGAACGACTTCAGAATATTAGCCTAAATGTTGTACGATATGATACAAAAACAAGAGTTTAACATGGACTCGGAAGCTAAGTGATCAGCTTAATCTAGCACACGCAGCCAGAAAAAAATATGAAAAAGAAGAAACTAAAACAAAATCAAACGCCAGTGCCCACTTAGTTCAGTACAGGTTCAAGATCCATGAAGGCAGTCAATTTGTACTGAGTTCAACATTACTGCTAGGGCTATTTCGGATGCTACTGTATTGCGCATTTGTGCTTGGGCGCCGTGGCATCCATTCTACAGATTAAGGCTGCAATACGTATAGATAAGTGACTACAGAAAAAGTCACTGAGGACATGTCTGTTTAGTAGATTGAGTGTCTTCACAACGATGTGCTATATAAATCTACTTTTTACTTACTAAGAACATAATTCCACCATCATGGTTTCTTGATTTGCAAAAAGTGACGTTTTTTGATGCATTTTTAAATAAATATCTAGAATGTTGTAAAAAAATTTACACTGGTGTTTTTATGTGGTCTGTCTGTAAGGAGTGTGAACATGTATATCTGACTTCTGGGGGCACTGCTCTCAGACCCACTGTGCCGTCCTACATCAAAAACCTGGCTATGCCACTGATAAAGGGCGTTGAACTATTTTAGTCTTTCGACATTTGGCTTCACCCATAAACCAGTTTTTACTCTGTGGCATATTTCCATGTAATGCTATTCAACATTTGTGGTTAATTTATTGAGACACATCTGTGAATTGTTGCGGTTCTGTTATTGTAGCCTACATTTTAAATGTAATAAATTGACAGCACCAACAATTCTGCTTTCTTGCATACGCTGTATACTTAACGAAATACTTTTTAATTTCAGTGCAATAATGTTATTGCCATTCCAATGAAAGTAAGAAAAATGGTATAATTACCTGGCTTGAAAAAGAAGCTCAAGAAATGTTCTGTCATTGATCTGATAAATGTTGCTCGGTCTTCGTCTTCATCTTCACAACAAGTACAGTATGATTAAACTTCAATAACACAAAATGAACGACGTCTGGGCGTCTCTGTTCCTTGCTACAATTAAGTCGGCCAACGGTAAAAAAGCACATGACAGTTAATAACTTGCACAAGTAACTACAAACGTGAAAACGGTGATATTAATTAGACTTATTATAGTTGACGTTCATAAAATGTATATCAATAGGCCTACTGTCTGAGCAGCACATCATCAAAGTCTGAACCATAGACGTTTAACCGTTTTTAGGTTTTTAGCCGACTGTACTAACGGTCGCGCTTATATGCTACAGTGTTGAGTCGGTCTGTCGCCGTCGTTTGTCGTATGTACGTTATGTATTGTGGCATAGAAACGGTGCGTCCTAGTGCAAAAGTTACTATTGACAGCCTATAGGAAGTAGTATATGAGAAATCGATTGGTACCGAAATTAATGTTCTTGACCTTTGTTTAGGGGTCGTTTAAGGTCACGTCAACCATTGTGTCACATTCGCCATTGAATATCTCGGAAACCGTTAGAGATAGATGCTTGGTTCCAAAGGACGTACACTAATAGGAAATGGCTTATGGGGAATTAAATGGTTACGTGATCGATGACGTTACGTGGCCCCGAAAGGTCCAACTCGTGACCCCAATACGCTTAGAGCCCAATATCTCGAAAACAGCTGGAGATGTTATTTAGCAAAATGGCTTATTACTAGTCTGCTGTGAGGCAGTACGGTCAGCTATCCTAGTGACAGCTGGGCTTCTTGTTATTCTTTCCACGATTTTACGTTTTCATTCCTTCAAGTTTCGACGTCTTTATTTTAAAATCGTGAACAGAAATATTCAACTGTGAACAATTTTGAGTGACATCAGGCGTCATTTTGTTAGTTTAGTCCAGTGATTTTTTTCTGCTTTTTTCAATCAAACAGAGAAACACTGCATGTTAAAGTGTCGCACAGAGTTGAAACTTACATACGTGACATACCATAATGGGCCTATAATTACAGACTTAAGTTTTTATCACGTTTGTAGTTGTACTTTGTTAACTTTGTAACGCCTTTTCTACATTTTGTACGTTCTTAACTTTGTTGAAAAATTTTCTTAACGGGCGCGCGTCAGCATATTAGCATGGTTAGCGCGCTATGTACTATCGCCCGTCTGTCAGTCCTGTCTGTCCGTCTGTCACACGGGTGTATCGTACAAAAACGGTTGAAGTTAGGATTGTGAAATTTTCACCATACGGTAGCCCCGTCCCTCTAGTTTTTGCAGGGTAAGTAATTTCACACAGAAATTCCAACGGGTCCCCCCCAGCGGGTGCGTCAAACAAGGGAGGGGTGACGAAAACAAGCTACTTTCGAGCTAAATGCGTCATACATGCACATCTGTCGTGCGCTTACCTTAGCGATAGCTAGCCTTTCTCGTTACATCTACGGTCATAACGCAACACAGGCTGACGCACCTTTTTGACAGTCGAAACCGTCTCCGTCGAATCCTTTGGAGCAGACGCATTTGTGACTGCCCGGCGTATTGATACACTTGGCAAATTCACTGCATCCTCCACCGTCAATCGCCTTGCACTCGTTGATATCTGTCACCCGTGTCAAACCAATTACAGCAAGTTAATACAATTACAGTGTGACTCTAACCCCCCCCCCTGACATTTTTTCCAAGCGGTTAGGAATTTTTAATCAATTTTTACACACCCATTATACGTTCCTTTCTACACTAGCCTAGATGACAAATCTTTATTCAAATCTTTAACGAAGTTATGCCATACTAAGCACGACCAGTACCACCCAGCGAATGTTTAAATTTCATTATAACTTTAACTTCTAAGTCCGCTTACTGGGCAAATGACGTCACTGTTGACGTCATGTCATATCCAACATGTTTGTTGACATTAAAGTGTTTATTTTATAGTGACTTGTCATACCACAAAGCTATCAACGACTTTAACGCAAACGTCTGAACGCATGCGTTTCGGCCGATGGTGGACATTTTGAGCATATTACTTGAACTAGGTAGTCGCGCTTAATATGGCATAACTCCGTCAAAGTTGGAGATAACTGAATAAAAATTACTAATCTAGCGTAGATAGGAACGTATAATAGGTGTATAAAAATCGATTTTAAATTCTCAACCGTTTGTGAAAAAATGGCAGGTAACCTCGGGGGATTTTTTTGACGCACACTGTAGATGTGTGATTCGTGGGAACTGTACTGGCAGTATGGCTGACCGTCCTACTAAACACTACGCTGTAGCTAGATGATGCATCAGCTTGAAGACGATCTTTCCAGCCAGTCTGTTGAGTAGTACAAAACCCAGCTAAGCTTTATCAGAACTGATTTCATCCCTCTCGAGGGGCCTTGTGAAGTGCTTCAGTCCGTCCGTGCGGTCCGTCCGTGACGGTCCGTCTGTCGAGACTAGAGGTAACTCGACACATATAACTGGATGACCGGTTCCTTGGTCGCCATGCACAAGCTCTGCCGGTCAGGTGCATTGCCATACTTTTGGTTTGGTTATCCAGTACAGCACACATTACATGTACTACACAATACTCACCTTTGGTAAGCGCAGTGGCGTCAGCACGTGCGATAGACACTTATTGTCGCCTCCACTTTCTTAAGTGACGCATAAACGTCTTGTGACAAAATCATTACTGAATAAACTTTATAGGTTTCTGGTGATTGGCTGTATACTAAAAATTCAAAAAAATGAGTTTAAAATAATGAAATTCAAAGATTAAGGTAGCCACAATAAATTACCGGTACTATTCTCAATTCTATTCTATACAAGTACCTTCACACGTGACGCCGTCTCCCATATAGCCAGTCGGACAGACGCAGGCGAATTGCCCTTCCATGTTGAGGCACTTCGCCACTGGACTACAGTTGTCAGTTTTCTCGGCGCATTCGTCGATGTCTGTAACAGTCAAAAGCGATCGATGCAAGAGCGATACAGACGTTAAATGTTAAAATTACACCTGTATGAGAGTATGAGACTGCCGGTCGACTCCTCGTAAGAGGCAAAATTCGTTTGCCAAAGGTGGGAACACCGTACGTTTGAAGGTCACGTGACACCGAACGAGGAGGAATATCTGTCAGTTGTCTTCGTGTATCATAATTCATCGTTAGTCTTTTCCTTACATGCACTGCAGGAGGAGATAGCCTTTGAAATCAGCCAAATCAAACCAGAGGGATGTGACTACCGTACGGTGGAATTGCAACAACCGGTGTGACGGACAGACAGGTGGACGGGAAACAGCATACAGCGCGCTAATTAGGCTACTTACCACTGATCACAGTTCCAATGTTTAGGCTACAACATTTTACAGACCTGATGAATTTTTTGAGTTCTTACAAATTATCGAAATTTAGAGCTATCAGTATTAACGCATCATCTGATAAGCTTATCTGAACTGAAAACACCTCTCACCTGCGCACTTGCGGTAGCCCACTCTCCGATATCCTTCACGACAGTAACAAGAGAATCCTCCATCTGTGTTCATACATTTCTCCTCGGCACTGCAGTTATCAAGAAGTCGATCACACTCGTTGATATCTGCGCAACAAGTCATCAAAGTGAGTAAACGAACAGCAGCTTAATTCCAAAGAACTAGCGATGATTCTAAACTGGATGTCTGTTATTAATCCTCTGTAGATACCTGCAAGTATCAGTTTTTACGCGCGACATTATGCTATAGCGCGTATATGCTACGGCCCGCCCGTCCGTCCGTCTGTTAGATGGGTGGATCATAGAAAAACGGTTGAAGTTAGGTTGATGAAATTTTCACCATACGGTAGCCCAATCCCTCTAGTTTTTGCGGGGTAAGTTTCAGCCAGAAATTCTAAGGGGATCCCCCGAGCGGGGGCGTCAAACAAGGGAGGGGCGGGTAAAATCAGCAGTTTTCTATCTTTAAGCGAGAATATCTCGAAAACGGTAGCCGATACGGCTAGAGTTACAATTAATGACTAATAGGAAGTCACATGCTTTCCATTGACACCAAGATCGATGACCTTGGATGCCATTGAACTGCTGTGAGGTCAAATTTTATCGGATTTTCGCGTGATTTCGAGATTTTGGGAGGTAACAACGGCTAAACGAATGAAGATAGACCCATAATGTCAGCGACAGACTTGTAGCCCATTAAATGTACTTTTCAGCGGTGTATAGATTACATTGATATCTCATGGCCTTGGATGACCTTGAACTGCTGGAATTTCGCGAAATTTCTCGTGTTTCGGAGGCAATAACAGCTAACGAATGAAAATAGACCGTATTGTCAGCGACGGAATTGTAGCCCACTAAATGTACTTTACAGCGATGTATAGATTGCGTTGATATCGCAAGTTGTTCCTCAGCTAGGGGGCATCAAACAACGTCGAGATGGCAAAAACAAGTCTTCGTACACACGACTGTCGCGCGCTTACCTGGCGTTAGCTAGGCTTTCTTGTTTTTATAAGATAACAAATGTCACGAATTTGAATTTCTGAGTCGTCATAAAAATCTTCATCTAGCTTTATTAACAGCAATATTGTTACAAAGTTGGTGTAATTAACAACAGACACTGGACACATTTAACACACCTGTGCAGGTGTGTCCATTTCCCCTGTAGCCAGCGTGACACACACATTTCACTTTAGTGCTGCCGCGCACTTCATGACAGTCTGCATTCATGTCACAGCCTCCGTTGTTGATTGCACAATAATTGATGTCTGAAACATACAGCAAACACTAACTTACTATTGTGCATGCGTAACTTTATAAATACTTTAAAATAACTTAAAACGAAAATTCTGCAATTATTAGCTAGCTTGGTACCTTCTGACCTGCTGTTGTGCATTTTACTTCGAGAATATAGGCCTACCATTTGCAAGTTGTAAGTGGCTAATGGCTATTGCCGTTTGCTTGCTTAAAAACAAAATTAAAAAAAATAAAAATAAAAATAAATAATTAACAGTGACTATATTTGCTTTAATTCCGCTATTACTTGTATTTCAGAGGCAAGCTTTCGCCCAATCCGACTATCCGGATCGTCTTCTCGAATGATTCCTATCGGCTGTGATAAGTAGAAAGCATAGGAAAATGAAGAACTAGAAAGGCCGTGAATAAAAGGCATAGGAGCTATGACTGACATTGTTCAACCCATACACACACCGTGACACCGACTAACCGACCCTAAAATTCGTCGTCTAGCTGTGACTGTGCACTCTGCTAAATTTTACATATTGGCTGGAGCGCCTACAAAGCTACAGTAAAAAAATTGATGTGACTCCTTGTCACGTGTCAATGCATATTCATGGTCTGCTTTGTATCCGGTGTCACAGACACACTCGTAACTGCCAGGTGTGTTCATACACGTCGAGTGATCCGTACACCCGCCGTTATATTTCCCACGCGGAAACAGGGGTGATGCACACATTTTGGTGACGTGAGCCCCACCTCCTGGGGTGAAAAGTGGGTTTGACCCCTGAAAATCATCGTACAACTTTGGCGGCTGTAACGTTTGTAAACGTTGTTGGTTTCAGGGTAGGTTTGGTCCCACATCTTCCTCGTGACCTGAACTGTTGGTGGTAAATTTGGTCAATATCCTGCAACGTAATCCCAGTCACATTATTTCAGACCAATTTTTGCCTTTGACTCTTCTCATTCCAAGGTTTGCCAGTGCCCAAACGTTACTCACTTTTAGCGACCAACTATGTGTCTACCCATCTGTCCTCCAGTAGGGAAATCAAGATACATGTGTTGTCAAACATGATATAGGCCTATGTAACTACCAGGCAGTCAGCGAGTGCGCTGTTACAGCTGGGTTGTAAGTAACATACCCATGCTTACGCTATGTATTTTGTGCGTAAAGCAAAGTATTGAACGAACCAATACACTTTGAGCCGTGAGCTTTGTATCCGGTGTCACAGACACACTCGTAACTGCCAGGTGTGTTCATACACGTCGAGTGATCCGTACACTTGCCGTTATCTTTCTCACACTCGTCTATATCTGCACAACACAGCCAGTTATTGACACATTCACCGCAAATACATGTTTGTAAATATCAGCAAGCAGCAACAGCATCATGAAAGAGACAGCGAAGGGAAGATGATGCCCAAAAGATCAAACAAGTTTAAATCACAGTCACATCTTTCTGAAAATAGAAGGTTCTAAGTAAATGTTACGTTTCCCCACAACTGCCCTTGACCCCGCCCAGTTGTATGGTAATTGGTACCGTAAGTCCCACTCCGACACGTACTGTACATCGCACGGATGTGGCCAGTCATCCACATGGGTGGAGGTTTAGTGAATCACGCAATTGTGATTCCGCTCTGATGCATTATCCAGTTGGTCTTAAAGGCCTAACGCTGTTTGCACTTTAGTGGTGCCGCAGCCTACACTTCATGACAGTCAGTATTGATGTTGCAAAGACGCAGTCTGGGTGATTCACCCCTTGAGTAAAATGGAGTTACCCAGTGATATTTTCTTTCAGAGGGAGTGAAGCGATATGCCCATCTCGACAGTTCACTCTATCCCACCGCTCTTTTCAACAAATTGCACATTTGTCTTACCTGCACACTTGCGGTAGCCCACTCTCCGATATCCTTCACGACAGGTACAAGAGAATCCTCCATCTGTGTTCATACATTTCT
>Ga0056114_1001622_pt1 | contig 10521 bp, 8 predicted proteins | sample WorMetHERISLAND1_FD_77005 | JGI IMG/M metagenome (GOLD analysis project Ga0056114, IMG submission 77005) | Marine gutless worms symbiont microbial communities from Max Planck institute for Marine Microbiology, Germany - Olavius loisae HERON... ... | reverse complement strand
GCCTGGCGAAATAATTTGGTATCAGCATCACGCGCGAGGTCATCAATATGAAATACATCTGAACACAGTCCTCGTTTAAAAGCTTTGCGAAAGAGTCCATCCAGCCGATCTTTGTCTCCGCTACACTGTAAATCGGGCGCTTAGATTTTAAACATGTTTAAGTCGCTAAACGTGTTTTTCGGTGTGTCTATTTGCTAATCATGTTTAATATTTAAGCATGTCCAGACAAAACACGTTTAGACAAGTGTGTGTCACCTAAACGCGTCTCACAAAGTAAGCTGGTTTTTGTTACTTATTTATAATTTTAATGTGTTCTGAGCATGCGCAGATGATTTTCCGGTTTTGTTAGTTGCGTCACTTGCGTGGTGTAAATTTAGTGGTTTAGTATGGTTTTTAGTTGTTGAAATGTAATTTTTGGTTACGGAACATACACTACGGAATTATGGACATAGTCGACCTGTTGGTGGAAAATGGTTTCAGCGAGGAAGTCATTCGTGTACTGAAAGGTTATGCATCCCGACCAGATTTCAACTGCCCTTCAACCCCTTCCTTACTAGTATGTTGTAAAACCCAGAACCAGCTTAGGTCTTCCTGTGGCAACCAGAGCAGAAGCTGGCACTCAAAGTCTGTCAAGAAAATTTTAGTAATGTAACGTTGAAATATTAACAGAGAACGTGCTGCATTAGACATTACAACAAATCCTCACATTGCTATCCTTTTGCACATCAGAAACTTATTTTCATTCACCAGGTCGCCTTATCAACTGTCTGCTTCAGGCCAGATCAGACTTTGGTCAAGACCTGCTTTAGTTTATCCACATTGTTCACATGGTTCTATACATGCTGCTGTACAGACACCCGTCCCAAATGCTTTAGTTGCGTTGTTTGAAGTCCATGGTAGCTCTTTTCTGGCAGAATAAGGTCGTAAACATTGCAGACATTCGCTGCTGTATGAGATTTTGGCGTTTTGTTATACCATTTTCTTGACCAGTCATATATTTTTCATTAAATACATTTAAAAATTATCCAAAATAATTTCATGACTTTTTCCAGGAAATTCTTTAGCATTCTCTTGGCTACAAAAATGTTAAATATTTAATTATTTTATTTTTTTTATTAAACTACCATAGTATCAGTGGCGTAGCCAGGAATTTATGACAGGGCACATATGAGCTTGGTTAATGTGCTGTCAAACTTCATTAGCTGAGATGGGCTTCCTAACTTCCTTGTGTTTTATTTGTGCAGGAATACCTCATGATGGAGAGTCATAATTGCAGTTTATGTCCTTTTTTTGCCAACAAACAGGACGACTTGGTTACACACGTTGTGCGGCACCATCAGCATGATGCAAATTTCATTGTGCACTGTTCGGCAGCAGCGTGTGGAGCCAGTTTCAGTAACTATAAGTCTTTTAAAAGTCATGTAAAACGTCATTCTGCCATTATTGACAGTTCCGAAACTGAAACTGATGACGCTGTGCCAGTTTTTTCTCATACACCAGACTCTGAATATGTGAAATCAGCAGCAGAGGCAGCATATATTCTGTCTCTGAAGGCTAAATTTAGAATAAGTCAGAGTGCCATTAATGCTGTTTGCAACAGCACAAAAGAACTGTTCCGTGCTAAGTTACAAGAACATACGTGTAACAATGCCTGTGAAAATTGCGACATTGGGGACTCTGTGTGTGAGTCTCTGTTTTCTGAATTAGATACGTTTGCTAAGCAAGAAAACTTTTTCAAAAAATACTTTGGATATGTCACACCACGTTGTTTCAATATGGGATCCGGCAGTTATACTACGATCCGAGGAAAAGTTATCGAAAAGCGGCATTTTGGTTACTTTGTGCCATTTAAGGAACAGTTGCATGCTGTTTTGTCAATGCCAGAAGTTCAGCAGATATTTGACAGTGAGAAATCCTCGGACTATGTTTATGATTTCAAAGATGCTGTTTACCTGCAACATCATCCTATGCAGTCCACTTCTTTTACTCTGAATTTCTGTATCTACACAGATGAGTTTGAAATTGTCAATCCGATAGGCAGTCACCGCAAAAAACACAAAATTACTGCCTTTTATTGGACACTGTTGAATATACCGCCAGAATACAGAAGTAAACTAAGTGCCATTCAGCTGTTGGCAATTGCAAAATCTATTGATATTAGAAAATTTGGAATTAATGGGTTGCTTCTTTATTTCAAGAACACTATGTTTGAATTACAGAATGGTGTGAAGTTTTGTATGGATGGCTCACATCTTGTGACGTTTAAGGGTTTTCTTGTGTGTGCATTGGCTGACACTCCTGCAGCACAACTGCTTGGCGGTTTCAAAGAGGGCGTTGGTTCAGCTGTTAGCCCATGCAGATCATGTGATGCTAGGCGGTCACATCTTTCAAACATTAGCACTGTTGCCGAATGCCCAATGAGGAACTTACAAGAACATAAGACCAGAGTGTCATTTCTTCAGAGGCAAAGTAAGCCATCTTACAAATATTGGTCAAAGCGATGGGGAATCAATGGACCGTCTGTGTTATGTGACCTCCCTGGTTTTGATGTCACTAAATGCATCTTGCATGATCCGATGCACGTAATATTGGAGGGGATTGGTAAGCTAGAACTGAAACGAATGCTAAGTGTGTTTCTATTTGAGAAAAGGTATTTCAGTCTGGCTACTTTAAATAAGCGTGTACAAGAGTACACATATTTTGACACGGAATTACGGGACAAGCCAGAGAGCATTGACAAACATGCTTTGAATCAGAACTCTGTTTTCCCACAAACAGCTGCTGCCATGAAAAATTTAATGGTGAATTTGCCATTTATTATTGGTGATTTAATTCCAGAAGATGATGAACACTGGCACAATTTTGTAATTCTGTTGAAAATCCTGATGTTATCAATATCACCCGTTATATCTGTCAATACACCAGATGTGATGGAACACTTGGTTGCAACACACAACAGAAATTTTGTGTCATTGTATTCAGATGCCTCTTTTACACCAAAGTGTCATTACCTTGTTCATTTTTCACAGCAAATGAGATTGTTTGGACCCACTCGAAATCATTGGTGCATGAGATTTGAGTCAAAAAATGGTTTTTTCAAACTGCAAAGATGGTTCAACTTCAAAAACTTACCTAAATCTTTATCATTTTACCACCAACGATGGATGTGTATGAAGATGATACAAAGTACTGGATGCAGATCGAATGTGTTCTTGTATACTGGTGATGTCGTACACGAGGGAAGTGTTGTTGCAGTAAGTGACTTGCCTGGAATGAGTGACATTTTTCGAGGGGACAGGTTGCCAGAAATTGTTATGTGCAGTCCAGAAGTTGTTGTTAATGGTATTGTGTACAAGAGAGGAACTGTTTTACTCAGGAATCTTGACAGTGATGTGATGTTTGTCGAAGTTGAGAAGATAGCTGTCTATAAGCATGCAAAATACCTCATTTGCAACAATTTGAAAGTGTTGCACTTCGATGATCATATCAATGCTTTCTTGGTGGTAAGGTGCAGTACACAGTGCACACTTAGTATGGAAAATTTGTGCTACCAATGGCCGCAGCTGACCCATGACAACTTTGTTATGCTGCAACATGTAGATGATATCTGGATGCTATAGTGGCACATATCCTTTGCCAATGTACTGGACTTACTGATGATGGTATGCACATATGTACTGTTTGTGTGGTGTTATGAAATTAAATATTTAGTTTAAAGTTGTTTTTTTCTCTTTAATTCTTATGCATTACTTGTCATTACGTGTGATGTTGATACAGACAATGAAATCAGTAAGGACGTATGCCATCTTCTCACTGACGATGATTGGCATTTAATGCTGCCCGGAAAAGTGGGCATTGTGGGCATTTGTTAAAATCTCAGGTATTGCCTGTTATTGCAGCATTGTGTGACAGAAAAGCTTTCATGTTAATTCGTAAATTCCTTTATGTTCTCTTTCAATATTGTACACACTGCTGCCTTCTTCACTCCGTGAACCTCATACTGCTCGCCCAGCAACACATGCTCCACACTGCTCTCCTTCATCCCCATGCTCCGACGCCAGCCCTACTTTCAATCTGTCTCACCGTGTCTTTCATGCTCAGCTTAAAACCCATCTCTTCTCAAAGTCCTTTCCTCCTCCTCGTCCTCCTTAGTCTCTCTCCCTCTTCCAGACTGATCTCACGGCATAATCACCACTTGATGTCTAGTAGTCTCTGGCAACTGTAACCTTATCTGAGTGTGTAGACTAAGCCCTAGCAGGCTTTTAGCGCACTATAAACTACCATCATTCATTCATTCATTCACACTGTGCATGCATTTCATGCAATGTTAAATTACCTCTTTGCCAAGTACAGTATTTTTTTGGTTGTGTGTTGACAGTTGATTCCAGTGACTGATGTGCCACGGGTACCTTCGCCAGAAGTAACTGCTACGTGTACTGCTAGCACTAGCTCATCGGCTGCATGTCTGTCATCTGAGGAAATAGTTGTAGCAGCTTCTGTGCCTTTGCCTAAGTATTCTGACAGAGTGATGTCTCAAGTCAAGGTGAACAACATAACTCCAGAGCTAAATCGTATGGACGGCATATCATATATTGAAGCATGGCGACATGAATACTAAAGGACAGTATGACGAATATGGTCGACGACTATATGAAGAATATCCATGCATTGGCTTTCCTGGCACTGAGCTATGGGTGACTAATGTTTATCTTTGCTGTATGAATGTAAATAATTAAAAAATGCTAGAATTGTTGCATGGGATTGTTGTTCATTTCATATTGGCAAGTACAGTTATTCACATGTTACACTTAACAACTAAGTACTTATGGAATATCCCTGATGGTGGTTTTATGAAAAACGACAGTTCGCATAGGACCTTGAGATTGGGAACTTAACAGAATGTTCCTTGTGAGGTAGTCACTGAGCAGTAAGCCATGACTGACATTTTTGAGTAGTATTATTGTTCTTGTGTTGCAGGTTCAGCCAGTTTATTAGTAATGATCAGCATAAACTAGAGGTGTTGGTTCTCATACTGAATTGAATTGTCCTTGTATTTGTCTTTTTCTTTTCTTATTATTTTTATTTTATTATTATGAAACAGCAAATATTGCTAGTTTGATGCCGTTCTTAAGCTCGATACACATTATTTTGCTTACAATCCTATGTATAGTACATTATACAAATAGTGACTGACGTTATCGGTGACTATTGAAAATTATTTCCCCTCAGCTGCAAATATTCCCGAGGCCTTGGCCAAGGGGAAAATTTCCAGCTGAGGGGAAATAATTTTCAATAGTCACCGATAACGTCAGTCACTCTTTGTTGTGTTATACCTCAAACAATGCCAATAATACCACAAAACACTGAAAACAAAACAAAATGCTTCGCAAGTTTGCATTACGAGTTAATGACGTCATTTCGTAAGATCCGTCTAATATACAAATACGTTGAAGTTAATTAAATTAATTTGGCGATAAAAGTGTTTTCGAATGTGGTTAGGAATACCTATAAATTTAGGAATCTACTTCTTTCATGAGAATTATTCCATATTTTGACGAGATATGCATATGACCCTAAAAACTGTGATTTAAATTTTCCAGTCGAGTGGTTCCAACTGTTGCTTTGAAAAATCAATCTATTAGGGGGTGGGGCGAGAACGGCGCTCGCCACACCCCCTCAGTCAAAAAAGAAAGCAATATTGACCGACAGGAACGCAGTATTGACCGAGGGGGTGTGGCGAGCTGGCACTATTGCAGAAAGTGGGCGGGTCCGCCGGGCATTAGTGTCATAGGGGGATACTATGTCGTAAACATCAGGGAGATAGTCTGATTTAGTGCACGTCACGTGACGTGATTTGGACCAATTGCATGCTCGCATTTTGAGATGAGGTCTAAAAATATGGACTGTGTCGCATTGTTTAGGCTTTCTTCTGTGCAAAGTTGTCTCAGAAACTGAGAAATGTCCGATGGCGGCGCAAACGACATGCACAACCAGATGCAACAGCTCAGTTGACAGCTAAGAAAAGGTCACATACAAAGAATTATGCATTAGTCGCAACTGCAGGTAACTGTTCACTTTATTACGTGCATTCAAAAGCTTGTGTATGTAATGATGTCAAGTACAAACATTGACCTAAGTCACAAGCAGATGGAATACTGTACTGTTGCTTCATTTCATTGTACAGTGGTAAAGTTACTGATAGCTAGTGTGAATTCTGATTCCCAACGTAGTATGTATTTCTGTGTTTGTTTTGACTGTATGTGCAAATTGTTGATGCTTTTTTGTAATCATGCAGTTTCAATAAAAACTGCATGAATAAGAAAGCATCAAATATTTTCGTTGATTAGTCATACACACCGCTACTGACCATCGAATGTATATGCAAACCATTTTGTATGGAAACCCAAAACTGGAATGTCTGCTTGACTGTCCATTTCTCAGCTTTTGGCACTGAAACTGATAAGTCTAGCTTTAACCCTTTGACGGGAAGCCCAGTATTACACCGTCTGGAAGTAAGAGTCATTTTGATCGAGTTTTCGTTCAAATGGATCACCAATAGAAACTGTTATGAAAAATTTCACCACATTCTAATTCGCATGCCATTTATCATCAAACGTTGATGTAATGTAAACCCACAGACCAAAGAATATTGCAGTGCTTAAAGTAAGTAACCAAAGCAGGTTTCATTTGAAGTGGCCAGTATGTCAGTTTGTCATTCATATGTAAATTATGTAGAAATGGGTATGGAGACGATATTCAGTTTTGCAGACGTCAACAAAACAAGGTTTTACTGGTTATTATGGCAATGACACGAGTTGCATGGAGCAGGTGGGTGTTGAGAACGTGTCAGTAGGAGCACCCCCTATTGACATGAACATGAACTGAATGTGCCAGATTGAAGGCAATAAAAAATATTAAAAGTCACGAAATCTGTTCTGTATAAGGTAAAACCATTTTTCAATATTAAACAATTTATAGGGTCTGGGGTCAATTTGACTCTTACTCCCCGTCGAAGTGTTAATGATGCGACTTATCTGTGTTGAAAGTTTTTGCACGTTTGCATGTATACATAGACAAGAGCTTGACGTTGGATGCGTGTGTACAACTACTAAATGCTGAAATGGAAAAACCTGAACGTACACGTGATGTGCCGCATATGCTGCAACTGTGGAATCATGAGGAGTATTATCACCAGAGGCGTGAAAAGATAAGTTCGTGTGGTGACGGTCGTGTCAGAGAGCTCATATCATTCTATCCAGCACTTGTACAGTTGCCATTTGTAAGTTTGTTTCTTGGTTATTAAATGTTGCTATTTTGATATATCTGTATGTATCATTATGTCAGTTAAGCAGTTTGATGTGCCAATGTTGTTCTGCTCATATACTTTCTGGAGGGTTGATCAAGAATCTGGAATTTTTGAGTTCAGTTTTACCTTCACTAAGTTGACTACTGTACATTGGACAACATTTTGTTCGTGTGGATAGAGTTTGTTGAGTTTTCGATTTCATTACTCAGGCATACAATCCTACAACTGCTGTTACTCATTAACCGTTCGAGTACATGAAAATAGTGAAATCGTAACTGTATTTGTCAAAAATTTGTCATCATCATGGTGACCATGACATTTTTCATTAGTTTTTTTTTGTTTCTTTTGGATGGATTTTTTATTGTAACCTGTTGTTTGTCAGAGCCAAAACATAGTTTGGTTTCAGAATGTAAAATTGTTTGTGTGGGTTTTTGGTTACAACAGATTCATGCAGATTTCAAGCGCTTACTGCAAAGTACAAGTTCAGTTGCACAGAACTTTGAGAATCTCGTGAAGAATGTTGGTCATCTACTTGAATGTTCTGAGCAGGTAAATTTGTGCAAACAGAACATAGGTGTGTGTTTAATAATAATGGCTTTTGGTATTTCTGCCTATTGCTATATCTATTGATGCTTTTGACATGCACATAGTAGCTTGTCACGTAATAGCGGCATCATATCTTTATAGGCTTCGATGTAAGTTATTAGTACGTCATGCTTTCCCCATTCTCCATTGGGGCCAGAACTGAAGTTGTGGTTGTGAGGCTTCAGTACAGAAGATTTATATAGGCTTGTATGTTCTGTACTATAGCACAGGCATGCAGTCTTCAAGGCAGCTGCCTTGTCACAAAGCTGCCTTATCCACTTCCACCTTGTGCTTCGACCTCTCCTCGGCCTTGTTATTTTTGCCTCTGCCTTGGCTCAGTCTGGACATTTGCACATCACCTCAGCCTTTTCTCTGGACTTGATCATGTATTTTTGTATAGTTTAGCTGTTCTGCTGGAACAGTACCACCTTCACTTTTCGGCATGCTTTCAGTAGTGACGATGATCATCGTGTTGGCTTTTAGGTGTGTTTGCTAGTCTTCCATCGATCTTCAATCTTCACCTTGCATTGATCGCACGGTCCCTGTCTTGTCCTTGGTCTCTCCTTGCATGCATGGCCTCAGTCTTAGCTACCAGTGCCTCGGCCTCAGAAATTCTGCCTTGTCTATGCCTCTGCCTCAGAAAACCTGCCTTGACTGCAACACTGCAGTATGGACTCTGTCTATTTCTTGGTGGAGCTGTGAATGTGCTGATGCGCTATTAGAACTCAAGTCTGTGGTTGAACTGCTGCAGGAAACAGAACTTGAAATTTTTATGATGCTTCAAGAGAGACTGATGATGAAATCAAACAAGAAGACAAAGCCATTACCACCAGCTCTCTCAGTTTTGGCATTTGAGGTACTCTTTCAGTCTTTCTTATTTCTTAGTGGTCAGTAGCAGCCAGTGATAGTACATTGTACGAATTGTTGTTGCCACATTGTGTGTCAGCCAGTCTGAACAGTGTGCCATTGGTGGGCTCGAAGTCCGGTTTTGATACAGCTGCAAGTTATAGTTGTATCTTATCACTCCACTTATATCTTAACGGGCTCGAACTGATTCAAAAGTCAAGACACAGTAGTGGGACCATACAAGATTTTTTGCATTGTGTCTCCTTTATACAGGGACTGTATGCCTGCACACATAGGCCATGGACTGTAGTGTGGGAGCTTATCCCTTTTGCACCTTGTGAGCCGGCGAGGATTTTTACATCAGATTAAACTGGTATACAGTCCGCATCTTCCAGATGACCGACTTTTATCAACAGCCAGCACCTTTAATCAGGTGGGCAGTATATCCGCAGTCCTAGCCTCAGGGGCTACTGCTATGTGCAGTACTCGTCATTTCTTGCCAGCCAACAGCCCATCAGCTGTGTTTCTCTTCAACATATCTACAGCTGAAGTATTCGCAATGATGTTTTTTGTGAAATATGTGAATTGCATCAATTTTCAATGTGTTGTTTAGAATATTTAGAAAGTGTTTTATGTGAACAATATACAGCGAGCTGATGACGATGATCTTGATTCTGGTGAGTACACTCCTCCGAGGTTGGTTGTCTTTGTCGGCGACACAACAGCTGACATCAAAAGTGCCATCATCATCGCAGACAAGCTTCGTGTGGACCTGGGTGGCAGTTAGCAGCCCAGCTATCAGTGGTGTACCAGACGGTGTTTGTTCATTGCTGGTGAATTTGCTTGCATGCTACTACGTGTGGGATCTCACTTATCCCAGAAGTTATCAGTTGCTAGTTTTCCTACAGCAACACCTGTTGGGCGATACCAAGGAGCGGCTGTTCAAGGCCTCATCACTGATAAAGTTTGAGAAGCTGTTCAGTGAGGCAGTTGAGCGTCAGTGTTAGCCAGTGATTGTAACTTGCCGAGTATCGGTTACATTACAGTGATCGATTTCATCAGTATTATGTGTATATCAACAGTGCTTAATTACATTAATTAGCAAAAACTTCAGTAGTTTTCTTGCTAGTTAGAAGGTGTTTTTGATCCCCAGTAGGCACTCGTCATTGGCCAGCCAATGACTGCTAGTACAGCATGCTTCATGTCTCAGTGTCATCCTTAAAATTAACATCAACTGTTAATTTGTTATTGCCCTTTGACAGGGATGAGTAGTTGAGGCATTTCAAGATAGTCCGAAGGCACATTTTTAGTGTTTTGGGTCTTGTCAGTCATCATTAGCTTTTTTATTTCATAATTTCTACTTCTTTAATGAAGCTTAAGTTAATGCATTAAGTGCTGAGTAGTTTTCAGTTGATAATTTTGCATTCGTATTGGCATGCATACAGTAGAAGTGATGGGATGTCATGTTAAATGTTGTAGTCTAGAGACATATTTGTATTGTCTTTATCCTGATTTCCTGACTGATATCTGGAGTAGTTAATAGGTTTATGCATTATTTGTAAGTCACTAATAAGCAATTTTAAGCATTGTGTGTGGACTTTAAAACATTGTGAAAGTGTGTTTGATTGTGTCGTGAGACAGACCGACAAACAGATGGCGGTGATCGAAACGCGAGGCTCTCACACTGTAACTGTGCAAGCCTGAAAATGTTGTCTGAGCTGTACATGTAACATTACGCACTGAAAATTTTACATCAATATTTTCTTGGTCAAGAATTTCTGATG
>Ga0056114_1001621_pt1 | contig 10524 bp, 8 predicted proteins | sample WorMetHERISLAND1_FD_77005 | JGI IMG/M metagenome (GOLD analysis project Ga0056114, IMG submission 77005) | Marine gutless worms symbiont microbial communities from Max Planck institute for Marine Microbiology, Germany - Olavius loisae HERON... ... | reverse complement strand
TAACCCTTTAAAGCCTACTGTTGCCATATGGGTACAGCTATAAAGCATCCTGTGCCAGACCGGTCTGGCACAGGATGCTTTATAGCTGTACCCATATGGCAACAGTAGGCTTTAAAGGGTTAAGCATTGATTATCCACTGAACAGCAAGCACAACAGCACAAACCTGTTTCCAAAGACGTCAGCCTGCTAGATATGCCATAAAAACAGATCAAAAAACAGGTATTGAAACAAACCTGCTTCAATCAACACAGCACACAGAGAGAACGATGGAGAGGCAGTGAGCGAGCACCTGATGATATTCTGAACACCAGCAACTATTGCACCATTGCACATGTCCACACAGAGAGCAGTTACCATGCCTTCTGCTGACAGGATCTGCTCACAGTCGTTCAGACCTTCACTGTTCTACCACAGACACACATACACACCCTTAACAACAATCCACCATCTGTTTCACAATTTATCCAACTACACAAAACACTATCCAGTAGGAACTACGAACAGTTTAAGTTGATGCTTTCCATTCATCTGCAGTATCACTTTTCACACATCAAGCATAATACTGGAGTTTTCTTGCACTGTTATAATGTGATCATCAACCACGGTGTCACCAAAATGAGAACAGTTTCAGTTGCTGAAGGTACTCTGATGACAAAGTAGCTACAAATGTGCCACACATCTAACATTCTGTTAAATGCAAGATTAACCGGTAACATTCATATCATCACATTTTATCATTTCAGCTACAGAAACTTTGTTACAGTTGTTTCTGAATAAGAAAAATAATTAACAGCACAAAATTAAATTTCTGAACAAATATAGCATTGTCAACAAGAAATATGAAATATGATTTTGACTTTTCATCAGCGTATACTGTACAAACGTTGCACAGCCTCAGAACTCGAGTGTAGACAGCTCATGAGTAATAAACAAAGCAATCACAGAAATGATAGCAAAACCAGATATCAACACGCGACACAGTCATAGACATAGTTGACAGAAGCTACGGACCCAGACACGAATAGTTCCGTCATCAGAACCAGTGACCCAAACATTCTTGACTGGATTCCAGCAGACACTGACGACTTCACCAAAATGACCCTGAAGGGTATTGATCAGAGTCATTTCTGACCCAACAGTCGAGAACTTACGAATGTACACCATGTGATCACTGGTCGCATACGCAATCTCATTTCTGTACAGACAGAACAGTCCACAGCGGTCTTCAGTGTTTACTCGCAGTAACACAGCTCTAGCTAGTCTAGTACCAGTTGTAACATGCAACAATATATATATCGCGAGAGTAAGAACTCAGGAGACTGTTGTCTGGAGTGAGACCACACCTTGAGTCTGGTGATAGACTGTCATGGTTTGGCCTCATGGAACATGATGATAACAAAATGTCTTTGGTACAATGACAAAGGTAGATGGAATTAGATAAGTAATGTCATCAACTTTTGTCCGTCATTTCTTGTATGTAATTCTAAGTTTGTGCCACACAACACCACCCAAGAATGGCAGTTCTGAACCGAAATAGTTGCTTCAGAGAGTGTGAACTTCACTGATCTTAAATCCTGCTGAATAATGCTCAATGTCCCAGTGGTCTTCTTCAATCCTCTGAAGAAAAGCTGATATAATACCTTGGTATCTGTACTGTCATCCATGTGTGTAATGTGCCAAAACACAAAGTAAGATGTGTGACTGGATTACTGCAGTATGAGTTGAGGTTGCTTGGTTTAACCTTTGTGTCTCACTATGAATAGCAGATATGGTAAGAGAGTTTTAAATGACATAAAAAGTCTTCATCTGTTCTGAAAAACTGCAAAGCATAGAACTAGCATTGCTTCAACAAACTGAATGAACTGAGAAAGAAAATTAACAGACTGCCAACTCTTTCTATGTATATATATATGTGTGTATGTGTGTGATGATAATATATCATGTCACAGTAGAGTATACAAACTGTACATTATGTTATAATCATTTTAAAATATGCGCACTATTCACATTCCGCTGTAGATGAAGTTGACACCTTTGAACGATAAACTCATTAGATAATGAAATTAATAAAAAAACAACCTTTATTTAGATTAATGTTGACGTCAACATTAATCTAAATAAAGGTTGTTTTTTATTAATTTCATTATCTAAGAAGTTGACACCTGTTTGTTGTAACACAGTAACATTGTTCAACACTTTCACTGACGTTACACACCTAACAGGGCAGTATGCCATGTCCATTATGACTCCATCGCAGGCTAATTCCACGGCTTCATCATCTTGTGATGCCGACTCATTGCAAAACACGTCTTGCAGACTACATTGCAAGCAGAAAACAATCACGTCAGCAGTCACTCATGCGGTTTTACAGCTTGCAGTACCTGGATCAAAGGCTATGGGCCTCCTGTAACGAAGAGCAACTACAGCTGGACATCCTTTATGATATCACCAGTGACACTTATTATGCTGATCTGTTTGTTGTGTCTTGCAGTCACAACATCGCAACTGGACAAATATAACACAATGAAACTGGTCAAACAGGTCAGTGCACAAAAACAAACAAAAATATACAATTAAATACAGCAATATAGCATGTGCTGACTGGTCTTGGTATATACATGCTGTAAGAGTTCATATCTCCCTCCAGCAATAACCCACGGCTGAGCAATATATCAGTACAAAATGTGATGTAGCCTCTGAGGACGACAAGAAAAATAAGCAGAGAACTTACACACAAGCTTCCAGGTCCCAGACACACAGTCGTCGATCCCATCCACCACTCACCTGTTTACACACAGCTAACAGCCTCGTCATCAACGCCATCAGTCAGCTCACCTTCACAGTCTGTTCAAAGTCAGAAGCTGCTTCTGAAATCTGAAAAGTTCACTTTTAACAGACTCCGTATAATCTGCAGTAACACTGGAAAATGGTCAATAAAAATGTTCACGATAGCGTCGACGATTCACGGAAACCAGAATTCAGTTGTCGCACATAAACATAGAGTCACGGTAAAGCCAACCTTGACCTGTCAAATTTATAGCAAGATAACCGTTTCAAGTATGGTGTAAAAACTGATGGTGCTACAGAAGATATACTGACAGCTGGATACACACACTGACATCCAATGACACATACAGACAGACAATGATTCTATAGTCTGTCGCTTGTCATGCTGTGTCTGCTACTGACCATGTAAGTGCCAGTGCCGACATGCTCTCTGCCGACAACGACCAATGATGTCACCGTCGACTGATGCTCCGTGAAGATGTACTTGCAGATGAACCCTGCAACTCTATTGGTCACCGAGTCACTGGGCTGACAACAGCAGACACCAGCAACACTGTTGATTGTCAATGTAATGATTCCAAGTCAGAGTGTGCCTCAAGCAGCCACTGCAGCAAATCAATATCATCACCAATGGTAGTGGTTGTGGTATAGTAGTCACCTATTTCCATGGGGCTTTGGAACGAATATTATATTTTGGATGAATGTTGCTCCAGATATCCAACCAACAGTGACAGTGCAATAAGCAACCACTACTCTGGTGGCTGAGTGGTACGGACTTGTAATCGCGAGGTCGTGGGTTCGAATCCCACCAACGGCTGCTGTGTACCAATGCCAACTCAGCATGCCATCCCTCCGGGGTCAGTTAATGAGTACCAGCGAAAGCTGGGGAGTAAACGGGCATACCACGCGATACACTGGCCCCGTATCCGTGGTCTTGCGGCTTCGGCTGGTGTCTGGCTGAGGGCTATGAAATGGAGTCAGCGTTGCCCCATGAGCCTTAAGGCTCGGGAAAGGACTTTACTTTTTGTACTCTGGGTGTACAGTGTATATGACAACCTGTACTGCCTGATGGGTCATTGACAATAGATTTGATGAACTGTTCAAAAGGATCAGTAAGTGCTTCTCAGCGTCTGTAGTCATCAATTGTTCTGGCTCCATCATCTTCAGTGCTTTAACTGCTTCCTCATCAAAACCCCACACATCTGTCAACATCAACAATGATAACAGACCACACTGTCAGCAAGAGTGCTGCATCTGAGCCTCTGAGGTGAAACTTGGAAGATATGTCATTGAACATGCACACACACATACACACACAAGACTAAAATGTGCTTCCAAAATATTTCGCACAAGTCAGTAACACACAAATATGAGTGCAATCAGATCATCTCAAGATCACAACGATGAGTAATATGTTCATGAAAGGAAATAAAGAGGAAGTGATGTGCGACCAAATACTCAGCTATTATCACAATATGTACACACGTCATACACGGTAGCCATGATGCTGAATTGAACCTCGTATCTAATCAACAGCATCAACAAACTGCAACATGATGGGATTTGCCTCAAAATCAAAACAAGATCATGACTTTAAGATCTTAGCACTCTGACCTTGAGACTAGAACTTGAAACCACGCCTCAAAACAAAGATCGAAACCTGATCAAAATGAACTCTAGTCTCAAGACCTTGTTTTTAGACCAAAAAGCTGATGACAGCACAGCACAGTGTCAATCTTGTACCATAACAGAAGTGCAACCCAGTAACATTACAACTTACATATGAAACCATTCTCCGATCCGGCAATCAGATAATCAAGCTCTTCCACAAAAACTGTGCAAATAATGCTCACATCTGATCCAATTTTCTTCGGTGCCTGACAAAAACATGAAGTTACAGTTACACAAATGTTTCAATTATGTATGCATACTTGGGCAGTTTTCAGACACTTGGCATTTGCAGACAGCCGTATGATCCACTCAAGTACTGCTGGCTATAGCCACCCGACCACCAACAGGCTTCCCATGGCTCACCTACATTCGATCATACACACACAGCATTTTTCAATGCTGGCCATCTGACAAGCGGAGGAGCTGGGTTCCAAGCCGTAGTGTATAACAAACATATTAAGCAGAAATGCTAAATACTGAGAACGACAAGTTACTGATCAGCAAACATGTGACTTGACACAAACAATTCTTCCACTCACACACTGTACTGGTTAAATTTTAAACGAAACATGCAATGTAATGCTGCAGATTAATCACTGTAAACGGGAGATTAACGTGTTAAATTCTTAGTCTTGCGATCCTGTAGTTTGTTCCAGTCATCAATCTTGGTGCCAGTCGAAAGTGCATATGCAACTTCCTATTAGTGATTGATAATAACTTTGGCCGTTTTCGAGGTATTGATGCACTGCTTGAAAATAGCTTGTTTACTAAATTGTGCGATTAATCGCGATTAAAATTTTTAATCGCGTGATTAATCATGATTAAAATAATTAATCGTTCTGCAGCACTAATGCAAAGTAATTAAATTTTATAGTCAACTATCGGCTAACTCATCTAAAAAGTCTGTGACATCTGAAACAATCCTTTTATAAACCACATCTCAGCAGCTTCAAACAACAGTCGTTTCACGTTCCAAAACAACTTAGCATCTTTGAGAGATGACAATGGAAGAGAACTTACTGGAGGTATTAGTGGAACATTATACATGTAATGTGACTTTGGTGCAGACTGGAAGCCAACATAGACACGTGCTTCAGCAGCTGCCTGCTGCAGCTTCATTTCCCGCTTCATGTCATCTTTTTGCTTGTCAAGACGACGCCTTTTCTTCGCACTGTGAGTGTCTGCCAATGTAAGCTTCTCTTTGCTAACAGTTGACACATCTGCTACGCCTCAGTCACATCAGCAGCACTGCACAATGGTCAACAGTCATCTCTATATCAACATCTTTTCAGCATCAGACACATGAAAACTGTCACTGTTTGACTTCATGATTAATTTGTTTTGTCTATCTTAATTTTATTTTTATCATCTCTGTCTGTCCCAGGGGAAGTGGAAAAAAAGAAGTGCCGGAATTGGACCTCCCCTTTCCTTCCCTTTTCCCTCCTTTCCCCCCTTCCCTCTCCTGTCCCCTTTCTTGTCTCAATCCCTTCCCTCTCCATTTTTCATTTTCAATTTTAACAAATATAAAAATACAACAAAAAATAAAAACTGATCACAAATTACCTGTATACGAAATTATTTGACTGTGATTGTTCCCACTTTGTCAATGTTCCATCGATATCACCGGTGAAAAATAACATAGGAATCTTTCTTGCTGCAAAACAGAAAAAGTAAACAAAATAAAATGATCCTGGTGTTTCTGGTATGCCATCATCATTAAATATGCTACAACAGTTTGCCCATAACGTCAATTTAAAAATAAACATCAGTAGCTGTTGTGGAACAAAGAAATATAAGACAATGCAAGTCGGCAATACCCCAAACTGTGAGTGGTTTAGAACACAAAGTTACATAAGTTTCAGCTCACTTGATATTCACCTCGACTCTGATCCCTTCATGTTTTTTAGTAGTGATAGCTAGGCTTTTTTTTGTTTTTAAACAGTGATTAAAATTTAATTCTTGATAAGCATCTGGAACTTGATCATGCCTATAGTACACGACCACTGCCACAAGCTACAGGCTATCATATTGCAGCTGGACCGCTCATTTTACCTCTGGAGAAATGAGGCATGCCTGGAGCTAAATCAGTTCTGTATTTAGCAAGACATGTTTTAATCAATCAATCAATTAATCAATAAAATTTATATAGCATCCGCTACAAGCAAAAAGCACTACTTATTAAGTAGTACTTAATCATGCTATTATACTCTGATGTCACCAATATTTGTAACATAAACTGTTTGTCTGCAGAGAGACAAGCAGACTTAATATTAATGTACATTTCAAAATTTCTTGACTTTTACATGTTTAGAGGTATAACTGATGCTTCGTGCTATAAGCAATACTGATTCATTTAAAGTAGATTAAAACGATGTAAATTAAATTTAGTGCAGTAATACTACCAGCTCAGTTAACAGATGCCAAATGTTATCTATCTTATATCAGTCCAAACAGGGTTTCAAAATACGTTTACAGCAGTTAGAACTTAAGATACAAATCACTTCGATCAACATGACCATAAATTTTAACGACATTGCAACAGAAATATAGTTAATTTTACTTACTGTAAGAAATGGAATAAATTGCAGTATCAAACATTAAAGCTGTAATACAACCATATGGGTTGAACTTCCATATGAACAGCTCACGTCGAGTTGTTGATGCTGAAAGAAATGAGACAAAGACTTAAGTCAAAGACCTTAAGAATCAATGCATGAATGCACAAGCTGTTGCCGGGCCGCTACAAGTTTGACTGATAGCGACACGCCTGCGACCTCATCGGCCCACGCTGCTGCAAGGCCTGTGCTATTAATACGAATGCACAGGCCTTGTGCTGCTGCAGTAGACCCAGCCTGGCTGGGCCGGGCCTACTGCATGCATTTTGTAGAAAAATGTCATTATTTTCGTATCGACGGCACGTATTGACATAAAACCCAGCACATATCCTGCACATGGTCGTCACGCATTTGTGTGCCATATTTCGCCATCGTACGACGCAGCGTTTAGGAGGAGACAGGCCACAGAGAAAATAAACAAATTCTTAAATATTTAGTAGATGTGTGTATGTATCATCATCATATACATAAAGTCAGCCACATTAACCTTAATGCTATCAACTGACACTTTTCGGGACTAAATACGAAATAAAAAATAAAGTATAAAAATCTGACAGAAGAACATTCTCATAGAAGTAGTTCATGGCAGCTAATGTTGATACATATAAGACTGCTAATGTCAAGTCACAAGAACAACAACGATGAAAGTCAACAATGACAAATTAAAATGTGTCACAAAAAAACAAAACAATGTGGAGTAAGGTATTATTTCATACCAATAACTTGACCAGTCTCATTGAAATATTGCATCAGATGCAACTGATGTTTATATGGCTCTAAATACTGGAATGTACTGACACACCGCGACACCTATGCACAACCAGACATTTCTTATGCAGTAACATGAAATGCATACAAACTATTTCCACAGAATAACTTCAGTATTACATGACTGCAAGACAGAATATAAAAAGTTTTTACATTTTCGCCAGTCTTTGGTTCAAAGAGATATGCATCCGGCGTACCACCAGCAGTCCATAAGACACGACATCGAGATACATAGCAGACGGCACTGACTGCCGACACGAAACCTTTGAGATGATGTACAAGAGTACCATCTGACGACCACATGCGAACAGTTTTGTCAAACGATCCAGTCACAACCCTGATTCACAGCAAATCCACCACAATTCTCGCTTCGGAAAGTTATTTCAACCAAATTTACAAACTCAGATTCATAAAATTATTATTATTATTATATGTTTTACTCGAAATTGTAGCAATTAATGACTGAAGATGAAAGAGAACGTGTCAGTGCTCACACTCACCACACTTGACCTTCGTTGTCCTTGATGACAATCAGACAACTTATGCCCGCTCCATGAGCATTGCTGAGACAAACATAACAGTTTCATCAAAGGATTTTCACAAATACTACAAGAAAGCTGTTCTATTGCAAAGATGACCGCGTGATGCGCGCTATATAAGTGGATCAAATGAGCCGTTGCGGAGATATGGCAATTCGAAATTATCTAAGATGGCGGCCTGCCGCCAACTATGATTTAATGTTCAGAAATAGCACCATACGATCTGCCGACCCTGAAAACCCTACCCTAGAACCAAACATGAAGTGTATCGGATCACCCATTGCGGAGATATGGCCATTTGCGTATCTTGGGGCTGGAACCCCATTTTGGGGGAATGGGAGGTCGGAGGGGTCAGCGATGGCACCATTGTGACCACTGCGCTATCTGTAACCATTCGGCCGTAATTTGCGATCGAATGTCTCCGATGCTCAAATCAACAGGGGGTGGGTCACTTTGGGCCAAAATTTCCGGGTGTTCCCTTGGAGTAGACCCCTCATGTTTGAGTCTGCAAAGAGCGAACATCCCAGGCTAACTAACTGTGAAATTATTTTGGAAGAATTCCAACCTATGTGATCACAATCCACCAACGTCACACACGGACGGACAGACGGACGGACAGACAACATGCGATCGCAAGACTGCGCTTTGCACTAAAGTGCATTGCGCGGTAAAAATCAGTCAATTAATGGTCTGCAGTTATATGAGTGAACATTCCTGGTTGAAAATCATGTGAGTGACAAGAGGTTTTGGCGATGCAGTTCAATGATAAAATCTATTCAGTAATTAAAATCTATCAAATGCGGCTTGTTATCACTCTAGTATTCTCAGAACAAAATGTTACAGTACAGATGCCAACGGAACAATAGCTGACAATCTTCTAGGCAAAACTAGACTAGAGTTCAGTCTTAGACCAGAGCTCATTTGTATTATATTCAAAATGTCAATCTCATAGTGCTGGTCGTGACTTATGTCTGGACTCTAAGACCAAGTCCAGGGTCAAGTACAGTCTTAAACTTATGTTGCATTAATAGTTGTTAATTTTTATTCAGTCACTAACTGATTGTACTTTAAACATAGAAGGGCATAAAATACAACTTACAAGAAATAATAAAACAATTTGTATTCCGTTTTTGGTTTAGTTTGCATAAATAAGAAAGCCTAACTATCAGTGAAAACATGCATTATGTTTCTGATAGTGTTGCATGATTTATCCAACAACAGCAAGGCTTCTATATGTAATTTTGTAATGTGTAGTTAATAGCACACACTAAAAAAAGTAACGGTCTAAATGACCTGCACAATCTGTGATCATCTGCTATAACAGATTAGCATACTGAAAGCATAAGGAAATAACAATAGGTTTATTTAATATTGCAGCCAAAGGCTGGATTGAACAATATGCAATAAGCAGAATGTAGGCTAAAATACAGATAGAGAAATATTTGAGATCTGTGTAGGACAGATGGACAGACAAGGGCCAATGCTTAACGTGGCCATCCATTAGATGGCTGCAGAACAACATTGTGTATCACAGGTCTGATGGCACTGCATGGTTGATTGCATGTGATGGCTAGCAAGATCAAAAGACCATCCTCCACATTATTGATCAGACCGTAGTCGCACCAGGCAAATAGCTCAGTAAATGCTCAAAATTCTACATCCCACTTGTGTTTAGGCTGAGTTGGGGGGGGGGCTAATCCCATCGGAATTTTGCAACGTTGATTAGTCTCAGAAAAATATAACATTGAGGCAATCAGGTGGTGAAAGAATTTCCACAGTAAGTTAAGCTGTAATACTGGATCATGACAGAAGGATGGAGAGAGAGACGGAGAGACACCTTTCAACAGCAGATACCAGGCTTGTGCATAGCATCACATGGGTAAAAATAAGGCAAATCTTGTCAGAGTAAAGTCTAAAGTCAAAATGCTAAAGTATGAGTCTAAAGTCTGGTGGTGGCCTGGCTTAGTGGTAGCGCGTTGGTCTCGATCAACGAAGTTACCCTACGCTGGGCCCGGTTACGCTGTACGCTGATGATGCAAAGCTATTTAAGCACATACAAACTCCAGAGGATTGATCCAGTTTGCAGAATATGCTTAATAATGTGCAATTATGGATAGATAAATGGCAACTCAGTCTCAACTTC
>Ga0056114_1001620_pt1 | contig 10527 bp, 8 predicted proteins | sample WorMetHERISLAND1_FD_77005 | JGI IMG/M metagenome (GOLD analysis project Ga0056114, IMG submission 77005) | Marine gutless worms symbiont microbial communities from Max Planck institute for Marine Microbiology, Germany - Olavius loisae HERON... ... | reverse complement strand
GCAGTTAAACGCATGAAGATAGGCCAGTATTGTAAGCGACAACGTTGTAAGCACGTCGAATTGGAGCAATTTTTGGCAGGCTTTCGCGTCGCGCGGGTTTGTCAGCGATAGCTGGGCTTTCTTGTTTTATTGGTATAACTCATATTACCAAAGATAGATGGGCCTATCAGACTCCGTTCTACACCTGAGCTCTGGCTTAGTCAGAAGTGAGGGGCAGTGTTGTGAAACTTGTCATTCTAGATTCAGTCATTGGCTTGCAGATGAACTACACATGACCATGACAAACTGCTATGTTTGTTTTTTATATAATAATTCAGTCTGCTTGCCATTACTTTTCACGATGACGTCCTAAGCAGCTTGTCCAAGTCACAGTATTTCTACAATCTCATGCTGTGACAGTGTACTGAGGCAACTAACTAGCTTAGGAATAATTTAGGATCAGTTTGTTATTGTTGAAGTCATTGTTTTGAACAACTTTGCCTCATTGTAGATGATCAGAGTAGTTTTATTGTAAATGTTCAGCACCGACTATAACGACACAGCGTGACATCACGCAGACGTTTGGCTTAAATAACTAGTAATAAATTCCAGAGCATCTATTCTAGTCTGCCTGTAAGTGTTACACATTGTGAAACTTAGTTAACTCGCCGGGAACAAAATGCTTTACAAGCGTCTCAGTATAGGTCATACATATCTTACCCACTCTTACCTCTTAAAGGATGAATACCCCCATTGTATATACCTTGTAATTGTTTATTAACTGCAGAAGATATACTGATCAGTTGTGCAGCTATATTATATTATACAATTATACAGCTTCTAATCTCAAAGATCTCTTCCATAATATTCATCATAAATGAATGCTGCTGTTTGCGTGCACAAAATGCCGTAAAACCGAACCATCAGACCTTGTGTACTGTGTACTGTATGTACCTTGACGTATTTATTTACTGAATTGTATGGCTTACTTGTTAGATCTCTGTCATTGATGGTAGTGTCAAGAGTGAAATAAGTAGAAGTAGTAATTACGTTGAAATTACTCGAGTTTAAGGGACATTTAACTGTGAAATTTACTTTTTACCCAATTAAGCTTGTGAATGCCGTAGTTCAGTCTTACGCTGTGTGCTTTTGCGGTGCTAGAACGTCATTATAAGCTTGGTTGCAATGTTTAGTTTTCAAAGAAAATAGTTTGCTGAACTTTTTAACTTGATGGTGCAATGTTGCAGCCTGGTTCTAACATGTACATACGAACTGTGGATAGGTTGTGTATTATCGTGTTGTCCTTTGTGTTTTCACATTTGACGGAATGAAACTCGTGGTTCTCTAGTATTTCATGTTCAACGCAACGTACGTTATTTTTCCGATAACATACGTCGTACGTTATTTTGCCGTACGTTTATCTCATTATATGACGAACATAAACTATTGTATTGTGCAAGTTACTTATAACCAAAGTTGACCAAAAGTCAGCAGTGAATGTGTAAATGATTCTCGCAAAAATCCAAAGAAAAGCCACTAGGGGACTAGGACTAGGCTCAGGTTCTAGCCCCCGTCATTGCTGTCATAAAATGCACGTGGCTAATTCTACAAAATATAACTGCATTTTTACCGCACGCCACAACGTGCGTACAGTACGCGTTCGTAAAAACTGGAAGGGAACGTACGATCGCGCTTTGGTTCCACGCGTGTAAAGCTGTGCAGAGCGAGATATTAAATTTTTTCCATATTTCCGTCCGTCCGTGTGACACACAAAGCGGCTAAACATATCGTAACAGTTTTGCCGACTAGCCCCGTCATTCAAGCAGTGAGCGCCTGACGACGTAATCAGCAAGCCATGCTGCCGAGCGCAATATACTGACGACGACGAATTACTTGGCGTAAACACGACAGAGATGCTGAAGCCCAGACGTCAGTGGTCCGATGCAGGATGCTGTAAAACGCTCACTAGTGGCCAGATTAGTCGGTACAAAGTGAGACAGATATTCAAGTTGTCATTATTTATTGGCAAAACATTCCCTCCTGCCTCTAAAAAAGACTACACGCACGGTCGCACGATCCGTTTGTGATAGCCAGCGTTCTTGTCAATCGTGATAATGCAGAAAATAATGGCAATTCTAGTTTTTCTGTAGATATTATGCTGCCCTCCGTAAGGGCGCCGCATTAAGTGTTGCATCCCGTCGTCTGTCCGTCCGTCCATGCCTCCGATTTTCTGGAAACAGGAAAGCCGTAGAAAGTTGCAATTTAAATCAAATCAAATTTATTAAAAGCAGAAGGACCAAGTTGGTCACCAGCACTGCCATAACAGTAACACAGCATGATACAATGAAATATAACAAAACAGTACTAATTGTTAGAAGAAAAATTAAAAACCTGAAAAAGAAACAACTAATATAAAACCACATGCTAAACAGTAAACTAACAAATAAGACGAGAAATCATGTTTTCCTAACCGAGACGAGACTTGAAGGTTGACATTGTTGGTGAGCTAACAATATGGGATGGCAATGAGTGGAAACATAGCGCTGGACAAGAGTAACTAGGGCAAATTTGGGATCTAAAGGTCAAAGGTCATAAAGGTCAAGGTCACATAACGGAAATGTGAAAATCGTTTTATGCTCATATATTCATCAAAAGTGTATCGATTAACGTAAACCAAGACCAAAATGATCACCGACCCATTCTACACACATCAAATAAATTTCACCAGTAGAAATGCTTCGTTTTGTGATATTTGTCTGTAATTAACTGTATTAATTGTTGTCTAATTATCCGGAAGGCCGAGTGTCGTAGCGGGTACATTTCTAACAGCTGAGGCCATTTTGAGTGCCTCTGTATCCTCGGACTTCGTGGCACGCTACATAAATGCTGTATTATTAGACCCTATTATTATTTCCTTATACATTGGCACGTACCAGGTAGTGTATATCAGTTAGGCCTATACGAGTAGCTATCATTGGATTGAAACTTTGCCGGTGAATGAAGACGATGAACCAGCAACAGAGAATGACTATTATAGATGGATCTATGATGGTATTGGTGTGCACAAGTTGCGTCTATGATATGACATGTGTTAGGTAGGCGATGATTTAGGCCCTAGTGAAATGATTTATATTTTTCAAGGGTACCTATACGTAGAAACAAGAATTCTATTAAGGAATTTGCTGCAACGATTTAAAGTGTTTGATGCATTAAATCGTAAGAAATGAAGGTAATAGGGCCTACGACGCACAGGTAGGCTAGGCTTTCTTGTTATTCTTACTGCGATCCTGTAAATTTTAAATCGAAATTGGGCTCAAATTTTAGCGACGAAGTAGGCCTAACACGCGGTAAATTTCTGTTTAGATTGTAGCATGCGAAAACGGTCATGTGGTTGGTGGTTTGTAGAGAACTTAATTGACGGGTTTTCCATTATGCTATAGACCAGACACAGACAACGTATTTAGCCTATGGGAATTTACGTCGCACGAGACTATACAAGTGAAACCCATTCGTCCGTATTTTACCATCTAGGCTATACGTATTTTGTTGCTTGTGTTTCCCTACGGTTACTGTATTATTTTTGTGTTTAAGTTCGTTTGCCGTATGTTTCTTCGTAAAAGTCTGATGCTTACCGCAGTTTGCTGAATATAGAGATAGGCGTGGAATACAATAGACTATATTCTGCTTGTTTGAGTGAAATACGGTAGCTGGGCGCCGACTGGACGTTTGGGAGTGGCAACCACACGGGGCTTCAATAAACTGAAACGTGTTGGTATTATTCAAGTTAGCCCTTACTGGTATTAATAATGGCAGCGGAGAACCAGGCGGCTGACGGTGACAGTGGGGGACACGATGATCAAGCGCATCAGAGGCGAATTACACCCGTTCTTGAGTCGGATTGCGCCGTCGTCGGTCCAGCGTCGTCAGTCGCAGATTGTCATCATTTCGATGTAGCACTCTTTCAGCGACACGCCGGCTTCTCTGACATGTACTCAAACGCCGAGTTCAGGATTCTGAACGATACCTGGCTGTCAAATGACACCATGACTGACGCATCGATTAGCTTTCAGACGTGCGACTATCCCGTCAGTCAGTCTAGGCCTAATGTTTGGTGCATGGACACATTTAGATATGAACACAGTTCGAGAGCGACTACAAGGTCTCATGGAATCGAAGAGCTGGAAAACGAACTGGGGTGGTTGCAGATGGAAGATGACGACTACGAGCTGGATGAAAATCACGATACGTTAGTATTATACAGTCTATTATTATTATTATAGGCCTATGCGTCTGCCATTAATAGGCCTACTTTCATTTTTAGGCGACCACGACATCAAGCGATTTCGCCTATTACGGCAAGTCGTCTTGCGAAACGTTGAGGTATCGTGATCACATAGGTTGGAATTTTTCGAAAATAATTTCACGGTTAGTTAGCCTGGAGTGTGCGCTCTCCGCAGACCCCGACATGACGGATCTACTCCAAGGAGAACACCCCAAAATTTGACCCAAAGTGACACCCATTCTGTTGACTTGAAAGTCGCAGACATTCGATAGCAAATTGCGGCCGAATGGTCAGAGATAGCGCAATGGTCACAACGAAGGAATCCACCATCGCTCTTTCGAATGGTACGATCGATGACTCCCTACCACCTCGATCCCCTTCGGCCCTTCCCCCAAAATGGGGGATATGTCAGATTTCGAATGGCCATTGGCCATATTTCCGCAACGGGTCATCCGATCCACAATTCATGTTTCGTTCTAGGATAGGGTTTTCAGGGTCGGCGGATCGAATGGCGCTATTTCCGGTTCGATCAAATTCAAGATGGCGGCCATGACGGAAGATATCGACAAGAGCCGAGCGATGTCGCCTTTTGGCAAATTATTTTGTCCTTGTCTTTTTGCTGTTCGTAGCAATAGTATTCCAAAATGTACAGGCATGGGCTAGAAAACCTGTTAGTCAACAAGGAAGTGCATGCATCTGTTGACTTCAGTGCTTCTCCATTATCTCCATATGATTCTTGAACCAATTAATCGATGACGAGCAGAACGTCGACAGAAATTATCGAAGCCGCAATTAAATGCCTGTTTTATTTAACATTCATCAGTCAAACAGATGTTAGGCAGTTGCAAGCTAAACCTGTTCATGAAACATGCCGACATGCGTAAAACTAAAGTGTGAATGGCGATTGTCTCGCACTCGCGACTCGCCTATACCCAGTTGGCCTGGCCTACGTAGACGTCGTACGATGTGGACAAGTTAAATCGTAGGAATATGGACCTGTATTGGATTGTATTGTATGGAAATTTTTAAAGTGGCCTAAGTAACAAGAAGGCAGGCAACCCTACAACGCGGCCGATGCTTGGCATTTTAACTACCCCTTTTGGAGGAAGGGGGTGCCCATAATGGGTCGACGATGGTATACTGTTGGGTAGGGCGATGATGTTCCCATAGGCTGTCAATACAAACACTGCTGTGTCCTGTTGTGACCCACAGAGAGCTACACAGGGCGGTGAAGATGCGGACGAGCATCGAAGAGATCGGTCGGCTTGCTGCAGCCGCTGAATCTGCTGGCGATCTAGACGCGTTGAATATCAGGTATCAGACGGCTCTACACCTGGCCGTCATCACAGACCAGCCGGACGTCGTGCGGCTGTTGGTTTCACGCGGAGCATCTTTACACCTACAAGAACGGCTTCATGGCGACACCGCGCTTCATCTGAGCTGCAGGCTGGGCCACAGCAACTGTTTCTACGCGATCTCTCACGCCTGCATGCAACGATCCGTCGTCAAATTCGACACACTGAAAACCATCCTCTGCTCTGTCAATTACGAAGGTATGGGCTGTAGATTGCAGGCTCGGTTATCAACGGTACAGGAGCAGTGTTGGAATTAACCTAAAAGAACTGGGGGGGGGGGTTCAGCTGCCGAAATGTTTGAAATTTTGCCCAGAGATTGAAATTTAAAGCCGATTTTCACTCAAAAATGGGTGTTTGTAGACATGAATTGGGGGAGGGCCCGGAGGGGTTCAACCCCCACGGTCCCCCACCCCGACAATTCCAACCCTGTATAGGAGATTTTATTAAAACGTTCATAAGGTCAGATTATGATTTATGATACAACGAATGAATTCTAGGCTATACACGACCAAACAAAGTAGCCTGCGTTATTGTTAACGTCTAAAACTGTAAACCAGAACTGTATGAAAGGCATCACTCACAGAGGTTAAGAGTCACAGTAGTTAAATGAAGAGCAAAATGTGGCTGTTTGTTGTTGTTGACAGGTGAGACATGTCTGCATCTTGCTGCTCGGTTTAACGACAAATCCATCTTTTATTTCCTGCTCTACTCGTTTGATATCGACGTCAACGTAACGGTAAGAAATCTGAGTAATGAGTATACAGTAGGCTGCACCGTATTTTTTGTGACTGCACGACGTCTGCGAGACTGCGACTGTCTGCCAGCAGAATATATCGTCATTTCGACCTCCCGAAAACAGTAGGTTTGGGAATTACAGCGACGGTTTTGAGTTTGGATTTCGGCATGCCCGATCGGCCTACGGCAAGGGTTCCACCCGGGAGGTCGAAATTTTTAACTGTCGATTAAAAATTTATTGGTTGACATTGCAGTATAGATGTGAAATTCATTACAATCAGGCCTACACGTCATACGTCAAGAACACGATAAGATTTTAGGGCAAACCTATTCCCCACCCCCAAACCATGGGGGTGGTGTTCCATGCAGCATGCTCGACAACAATTGAGAGCTACCAAATTTAAAAATGACTAATTTAGCACAACAACCCACCATGGCCAGACCGTGAATTCAACGGGTTTACCCTATACCGTATAGGGTAAACCCGTTGAATATACCTCCCATACAAATTAGGGCCGGGACCTGCATCAAAATTTTTCCACATGCCATCTCCACTCTCAATCGGTTCGACCTGGCCTACCAAACTTGGCAGGATGAGCAAATACGGACAGCAGCCTACTGTACGATCCCTGTCCAAAAGAGCTGGGTTGATTGATTGATTGACTGATTGAGCAGGGTTTAACGTCTCCACCAACACAGTATACGTTATCTGGGAGACGGTTTTACAAAAGAGCTGGGCAAGGTGCGGCAGTAAAAAAGGCAGCGAGTTGTAGGCTAAGAGCTGGCGAGGCATGCCTCGACCGTCCAAGCCGATTAATGGGTTGCAGGAGTGTCAGTATCTGCCCTGGCGAGGTCCGGGAATGAGCCATAGGTGTAGGCCTATTCTCTGTCAAAAGGCAATTCCGCACACTGTAGCATTAGGCTAGTTTATAAGTCCGCGGTCCATTCCAGTTTTATGCAGAACAACGTGGACCAATAATTGGCCGAGCACTGCTCCCTTATATAGGCCTAATAATGTTGGGGCACAGGACTCTTCTACCAAACACTTCATACGTTTCTGAACGCAGAACGCTGTATAGCTGTGTTGTGCTGTGAACACGACAGGAACACAAGCGTGGTCAGTCGGTCTTACACGAGGCTGTCAACCGTTACGACATGGACGTCATCAACGCTGGGCTCAGCGCTAAGTCGTGCGACGTCAACCTAAAGACTTACGACGGTTTAACGGCGCTCGACATGGCCATCAGCCGGCGGTGGACTGAAGCACGCAGAGTTCTCGTATCGGCTGGCAGTCGTACGACTAACGACGTCGAGTCGGATGAAGGCAGCGACGTTGAACGTAGCAGTGACATGGATTGGTCAGTGCGCGCACACTTCGTTTAACTGTAAACAATGGCACTTCGTTGAACTTAACATTTAGACATTTACAGTTGAAAAGAGAAAGTCCCCTGCAAGTCACCATGGACCCAGCCCTCATGGAAAAGCACTAAAACTCCTCAAGAGTCGTGACAACTGTATTACTTGTCATCCCCATGATCTGAATACACTTAATGTTATTAGAAAATACGCTGAAGGCGTAATCTCAGTTATTATCTGGAACTACTTGTTGTATGCCTAAGTGTTTAATCATCTGCTCAGTGTGCTCACTGGCTTGAGTTACTGCGAGGTGTTTGCTCTTTGTATGCTTGCTTATCTTACGTCTTTTCTGAGATGTTCTTATCTGCAGCCTGTCAGAAACTATAATTTCGACTAACAGTGCATTTCCATAATACGACACCGCCGCTACAGTACAGATTAATTGTTGTATGTTGTTACAGTTCATAACCGAAGCAGCAAGTCGACTTGAATCGATTCGACGAGTAATGAATTCACTGTGTTGACTTCCTCACATGACGCATATACTGGAGTACCAAGCGTGACAGTTGTTAATAACTGGTGAAAGAGCTTGTGGCATTCAGTGGCAACCAGTGATCAGCCGTAGTTCATGTTGTAGAGAACGAAAACTGCCTCTTCGTTACTAGCATCCAACAGAATACGTATCAAACATGTTGACAAGCCTATTTTGTATATTTATTGTTGATGATAGAGATTACAGGTCGCTATTGTACAGCAAACTTGTTGACATATGAAACAGAAAACGGATGTCATGGTAGGATGCTTTACGCATCCTACGCTTCAACGCATTGACATATTGTGTGGAGTAAAATATTGGTAAAATCACAAATTGAGTGATTTGATGTAACACTCCAGAAATTCGTATCATACACTGAACGTTTGCAACTAGCAGTTGCGGTAATACATTATTTTTATATGCAAACACATGTATTATGTGCACTGTTTCAACGAATGAAACAAGAATCTGTTTTCTTTTGCCAACGTGTTTTACTTGTTCAACTTGAATGGAATCTAAGAAACGCACAACTTTGCCGCAATTACGTAATATTAACGAGTAAACAACAATCCACGATATTCACAGAATGTCAAACCATCTAGTAAGAATCCAACCATTTCTTATCAGATGACAGCCACAGTATATCATTAATGACGGTCCTTGACTTCAGGCATGTAGCAGCCGAGGACAGTATTTATCAACACATGAACATACAGCTAATAATAATAATAATACAACAATTTATTATGGTGACGTAATGTGGCAACGGTCACCACAAGGCGCCTGTACCAGTGACTCAGTAGAATGCTTAGTAAGTGGAGGTTGTTATGCCCTCCCTGCTTGACAAGATGCAGCTTGTGTACAGCCGCTGTTTGCCGTACAGTGAAATGGGACGACCACATGAAGTCGTTTTCATTTCCTAATTTGAGAATCAACACAGTCAACAAAACCATCGCAGCTCTGGTGCAAACTGTGACCAGTGAAGACTCAGAAGCAACAGATGGACCCAATAACATGCACGAGAAGCTCTGTCTACTGAAGATTATCATGTTTCTCTGCCATCAGCATTTGATACTAGCAAAGAAATTTGGCATTCACTTGACCGGAAAAAACAACGAACTTCACAACATACAGCTTTATACTAATACACATTCGTGTAATTTAGCAAATGTCACAAACACAAATACAGTAACAGCTCTTACATTTCATGCCACAAGACCAGAGTGCTAATGGACAAAAACATCTGGGTTTAACCACACTAACAAAGATGGAAACAAAAGAAAAAAAACACTAAACTGGTGCCTGCTATGAGTGATAATAACAATGTACTGGTCAACTACATCTTAACGCGCCACATCACCGAATACAATGTCCTCCTGCAACATGCCTATCAATGGTCTTTGCACTCCGAGACAACTGGAGATGACGAAGTGCCGTGAATCGATGAATCACGATGACACTGGTGCTCTCAACGTATCTACTTGTATTCCACCTCCTGCACTGGCTGTCTCAGGGTCACGAGGAACTTGCGGACATGAGGCCAGATGGCGTTGGACTCACGACCGTGGAAGTCATGCAAGATGTTTTTCTGCCTGGAAAATCGCAGCACAGAGACATACGAGATACAGCTCACAAATACACACACAATGACCATCTCAGACTGCACTGATTAAGTTAGTCAGTTACATATGCATACAATACATCAACGCATAATATTTTACTTTAATGGTCATTTTCATGCATACCTCTGTTGCATATTAAATCACTGTACATACGATATGATATGACAGAGAAAGATTAGTGTGTGACGATCAGCTGACCTGTAACCAACCACGGAATAAAAACACAAAGGAAAAACTAAAAAAGCCGATAAGCAGCAGATCTAGTCCAAGTCCAATTCCATGAAAGGGAACCAGAAGACAATGGAGAAAATGATCATAAAAACCATCTGAAACAGGAAAGAAACTTCTAATTTATTGGAAATATAGCAATGGACAGAGTAACTAGAGGAGCAGATTTCAGGTCTAAACTCTAAAGGTTTTTACCGCGCGATGCACTTTAGTGCAAAGCGCGGTATTGCAATCGCATGTCGTCTGTCCGTCCGTCCGTCTGTGACGTTGGTGAATTGTGATCACATAGGTTGGAATTCTTCGAAAATAATTTCAACATTAGTTAGCCTGGGACGTTCACTCTTTGCAACCCCAACATGACGGGTCTGCTCCAAGGGGAACACCCCTAAATTTTGGCCCAAAGTCACCCACCCCCTGTTGATTTGAGCGTTGGAG
>Ga0056114_1001619_pt1 | contig 10534 bp, 6 predicted proteins | sample WorMetHERISLAND1_FD_77005 | JGI IMG/M metagenome (GOLD analysis project Ga0056114, IMG submission 77005) | Marine gutless worms symbiont microbial communities from Max Planck institute for Marine Microbiology, Germany - Olavius loisae HERON... ... | reverse complement strand
GTGGAAAAAGTTGGAGCTCACGCCGCTTTCTGAGAGAATTTGTGGGCTAAAGCTGGTCCAAATCGAGCCTCGATCGACTCACCAGAAAAGAGGATTATGTTGGATTACCAACTAATAGTTCTATTGGTCAAGGTCGTACGTACGACTCTCTGAAAATTCCGAGCCAGTATGAGACGTACACGTGAGGATACATGTGGCGCCCCTAGCGTGTTACCCATTCATTAACACAAAATTAGCAGCATACCATTTGTTGCTTTATGTAGTTTATTTGTGCCAAAAATCATAAAATTTCGTTTATGTGTTAATTTGTTACAAGCAAAAATGTAAAGTGGTGTCACTTAATTTGGCCCACCCTGTATATTTATGTATTGTGTAGGCCTATTGTTATTTTGAATTTGTGTCTGCATCATCTGCTCTGGTGGACTCTTTCGGCATTTGATTGTTCTTACAACTTTGTGGCTGCCTCAACGACGCAATTAACGAATTAAACCGATTCAGTTAGTTTGCATTACATCAAACCGTTTCAGGCTCTCAGTATAGAGACATCCAATAATGAACACCATACGGCGCTGCTGAGGCTTTTTGTGATCGTGGCGCCGTCCATAAATTTTCAGACATACTTACTTACTTACTTAAACCCTAACTTATCACCGCTTGGATAGAGCATAGGCCGAGTTGTCGATTTTGACTGTGATCAGTTACCTTGCCAACTAAATTTCCTATATCTATCGGATCAGTTCGGACTCAGCGACATACATAAAACTCTTTATATTATTAACTGACAGACCGCAGCCACGAACATAATACATGTAGGTCTAAATGTACAATAAAGTACAGTACGGCAGTACTTAAAATTTCAAATTGTCGTTGTAGTATGGGGTGTTACGAAAGTTTTGGTTACAAGGGTCCGGCCCTTGGATGAGGTGAGGACGACCACTGGAAATGTCTGCGATCTTCGAAAGCGTTTTCATTCTCTCGCTGTTCGTCAACGTTACTATCATACTATTCGTGAAGTAACACGATAGTGTTATAGTCTCACGAAATATCGGATTCAAAAATTTTAAAAAGCTCAAATGAACTTCAAGGGCACTCAAGGTCATTTGCAAAATTCCATAGTGAGTCAGCAGTTTCTTAACGGCACATCAGCACATAGAAGCAATGTCAATGCCATTAACCCTTTGACACACTGTGACAGACTGGGTTAAGCCTCATTTGTAATTTTTGACATCCGGGCACTCTGACGCCCAGCACTGAGCGTCAGGGTGCCCCGATGTCAAAAATTACAAATGACTGCTTAACCCGATCTGACACAGAATTCTTTATACTATAGCTGTGCCCATATGGCATCAGTGCGCATCAAATGGTTAAATGGTATCAAATAAGATTATTAAAAACGAAAATCTTTAACTATACGATAAAACGACAAATGTAAAAATTTCCACTGATCATATACAATTCCTATTAGTCTTTCTTTGTAACTATGCCTCTATTAGTTGCACTATAGCCAGATGTAATAAGCTCTTGGCTGCAAATGACCTTGAAAGAGCTTTCGAATACATTACAACAGGCCTAAAGACGTGGCCTGGCAGATGGAATGTGCTGCCTGACGTGAGTCGTTCCGGTTTGGAGAACTGTAGAATGATGACGCTACATACCGTGGTACAATGAATGCCCATGATATGTTTGGCCGTTTCGACACAATACCGGCGTGTGACAGACGGACGGACGGACACATGGACGCCCAAGACATCTGCGACAACAACCACGCAGTGTAGCCTATGACACGCATCGCTCTTGGTAGCGAAGGCGTATTTATGCAGAACAGACGAGGAGTTGAAGGTTTACGGTGTTTCCACGCGAAACGATACTGTTGTCGGTTTTCAAGCTAGGGTTCATTAAGAAATGTTGATTTTTCTTCTTATCTTAAGTATACCATGTGTTTTTTTGTATTTTTCTCCTAAATTTGATTTATTGTGTTTTTAACTTGTTTTTGTTGTATTTTAGTCACTGTGTATAATCATAAATGGCTAATAAAATGATGATGATGATTACAGACAGCGTTAAAAAAACCGCGCGACGCTTACGGGTTGTCAGCGATAGCTGGGCTTCTCATCTTCGTGCTGCTGTCAACTAGCTGTGGCTGACGATATTATTTGTGCACCGAGTAACCACGACAGGCAAACAGACTCTGCAGTCCAGTGTCCACTGCAACGAGTCAGTTTGCCTGCCGTGGTCACTCGCGCGGTTTTCAACGAACAGGGAGCTATATAGGCGACTTCTCCGTGTATACTAGTAATCATCATCATTTTATTCGCCTATTCGCTTATTGACTAAAAAACGAACAGTTGGCAAGACTACCATGCGGGCTCACAGTCACATAGCACTTATATAGGCCTACGGTATAGGCCTATAATGGGCTTATAAGCCTAAACTAAACTAAAATACAACACAAAACAAGTTAAAAACATACTAAAATCAAATTTAGAACAAAATCGCATGGTATATACTTAAGATAAGAAGAAAAATCAATCAACATTTTTAATGAACCCTTGAAAGCTGACAACGAAGAGAAATTTACCGTATTATAGGGGGTATTCTACAAATGAAAAAGTTATGACGAACTGTGTTTGTACATGGTTTATACAATCTATAGGCCTAAGGGTGTCCTCTTGTCTTCTCTGGGATTGATACAGAACAAAAAATGAAAAAAAAATTATAAAAGGATTGACAAATATTAGACCAAATGCGCAGTTCCAAATGGGAATATACGATAAGTCTCTCAGTGCATGTAGGCCTAATGGCTTGGTAAATCGCCTTTGCACCAACCTTGGTATATTGATAAATTTTATGCGCAGCATGCACAAGCGTTCTGCGTTCATGTAGTGGATGCGCCGCCGCCTATCTACAGTGGGGGGAATTATGGAAACGAACGAAAAACTGCCAAACATTTGTTGCAGGCTATAGTGTAGTATTCTGTTGGTGATATTTTCCGTCTGTGCCGAAATCCGAATCCCACAGTTGTCACCGGTTTCTACTGTCAAGATGGACTGACAGTCTGATGTTCAGTGGTCGAATTACAGAATAGTTTATGAGGGGGCCCGTAATATATGGCGAGCGATAGCGAGCCTAGAAAATTATTTTTTTGAGGCCCCCTCGAGGCCCCCTCAGAAGTCACATTTCTGGGAGCAAAAAAGCCTGTAATGACTCAGCTGGAAATGAAGTTGACAAACAGCAACAGGCTCAGCGGCAGCTGCAGAACTACACAGAGCGCATAAACTCATCGTCTTTTCCGACATTACACAGTCTGACTGCCTCAAGTTTTCCACATTGGGTAGACTGTTTGAGCGCGTGCTGTATGCTAACCGGCTATCTCTGCAGTCGGCACCTGTCTAGGTTTTCTCCCGCAGTGGGTTGATGATGAATGAAAAGCGAAACTTCGTTTTCGAAATTCGGAAATGTAATATCTTATCCGCCGCTAACAAACAAGAAGCCAAGCTAGGATAGCCGACGGTACTGTCTCATAGCAGACTATCGAGTAATTAGCGATTGTTGGTTTGTTGCTAAATAGCATCTCCAGCTGTTTTCGAAATATTTCAGCCCTAAGCATATTAAGAGTCATCACCTTGTCCTGTCAGGGTCGTCGTCATTGTAACCAAGTCTGTATCTGCAGCCGCTGTCGAGCTAATGGGTCCAAACATATTGGGGGTCATGGCATTCACCTTTCAGGGTCATGTGACGTCATCGGTCACGTGACCATTCGATTCCCCATAGGTCATTTCCTGTTTGCTTCTTCAGACTGTTTTTCTGTAAGACTCGCATACGCTACGTCGGACAGACAGACAGACAGACAGGCAGACAGACACAACATTGTAGCTATATCGCGACCGTTAGTATGGTCAGCTAAAAATGAGCATGGTTGATCAATTTATCCACGTTGACGGTGCATCGACATCGGTGCTTAGGCCTAGAATAATATATACGTTGCCGCTTGCAATCATGTATTGAATTTGGCAGGTTCATGGGGGCCTTTTAGAGGCCCCCTTGTACCCTCTCAAATCACATGTTTCGAGGGGCCGCCCGCTCTTTCATGGGGGTCAGGCCCCCTCAGGCCCCTCCGTAATTCGACCACTGCTGATGTTCTATAGATGGGCAGTACAGAGGAGTGCACATTTTAGCATTTTGTGTCCCCAAGACAACAATGGCAATTTTTTACAGAAAATTTGATATAAATTACTGTTCACCAGAAGCACTGATTTTAGCTCAAAATGCACCACAAACCGTTCGGCGGCCGGGCTCCGCATATGCCCCCAAGCCGGCGCCGTTAGCCGTATTCGCCGCCGAATTTTCGTCCGCCGAAAATCCGCCGAAAAAACTTCGGCTAGCAGAATACGCGATACGCATGCCAACTCGCCAAGTTTTCTTCACGTAAAATCGGCCGAAAATACGTAATTCGCGGTCTCTGTACAAGTTGAATCGATGTTTTCAACTGCTGGGCTGGTGGTGGCGAAGTGCTCTATAGCATTTCAGCACAGCGCTAGCATCGCGTGTTTCGTGCATGACGACATAATCTACTCGGAACACTTGATGTATGAGTGTTCCAAGTAGAATTTTATTTATATATCCTATAGCAATGCACGAATGTCGAGTGGCAAGCGATTTCGCCCGTTGATATCGATGATATACCGTTCCGTTTGTCTCTCTGTCTGTCACGTTCGTGCATGGTGCACATCTCAAACGTCAGAAACGTCAACACGATTTTTCATACCACAGCCCCATGTCTCCCAGAACGCGTTAAAATTTGGTTTAAGCTTACATATCGGTGGGTCTACCCTTTCCTCTCCAAATTTTGACCAGAGGTGTTGATTTGAGCGTCGGAGACGAGACATTCGTGGTAAATTGCGGCTGCGGCCGATAGCGCAATGGTCACAATGGAGATGAACCATGGAAACCACCATCGCTCTTTAGAATAGAATGGATTATGTAGTTCAGTTCAGTGTTTCACAGTGCTCGATATATACGGGAAGTGTTAAAGTGTTTATAGTTTTTGTTTATAGCTATACTGCAGTGCAGTGCAGAAACATTTTAGCTTCATTCATAGGACTTCTCTTATCTCGCCACACCGCATGGCTGATCCACGTCAAGGACATTGTTGGAAATCCAATCTTTCCTGTGCCCGAAATTTGCCACTGACTGTATGACGTCAAGAAACGTGGTTTTTATATACGCTGACGTTCGAGTTTGTTTCTTATAAATTGTATCTACTCGAGGCTCGTTGTCGAGTTGACCGCGCGTTCGCATGTGCACTCGTCTGCCGAGTTAAAGGTAGACCCGTGTTGACGCGTAAACAGAAATGTTTAATACTTGACGCTGCCTCTTAACATGCACAGTCAGACGTGCTTTCAAGTCTCACCGCCTTTGCCTCGCCGCATCGATCCCTCCTCACCTGGGCCGCCACACACCATGATTGTCACCATGGTGGGCGGTCACCACCGTGGCATCAATCATGCGACAATGCTCCGCCTTCTTTCATAATGCCCGGCGCCAAGTTGCCCTGCACGTGGGTGATCATCCATAAGCCCGCCCACCTGTATCGCCATGCTCCGTGCAGAGCAGAGGCAATAAAACGGCATCGCGGCAACGGCGTATACACGCGAAGAGAATCGTATTCATTTTTATAACGGTGTATAGTATGTACAGAGCGACAATTAAAATAGCACTGAGCCGATAATAACACTGCAGACAGGTGCTCTGGTAATCGTGCACGCTGTCGCGACTGCTGTGTAGGCCTATACGCGCGCGGGGTCGCCGATTAGTGGTGTCGTTTTAACGGTATCATTAACACTTCATTATGACGACGGGCCGCACGGACTGTCTGCCACGGTACTGATGTGTACAGGCTGAGTTTGATGGATTCTTAATGTAACAAGCGTACGTGGAGTGGTGCAATCGATCCAGGCGATGGTCCGCCATTTTGATGACGTCATGTACGCGAACTGTTTGCAGCAGCAATCCCAGAGTGCCCCGCCGCACCACCACCAAATGGTCGCCGCCAATCGTCAGTATCCCAGTGCCGGTGTCCGTGGACCAGCCACGTCGTCCATGTACACCGGGAACACCGGTTGCGTTGATATCGCGGCGACGTCGTTGTCTCGCAGTATTCACGCCGTGTCTGACGTCGATCCAATGCGTAAGCACCGTACGCCGTCGCCCCTACAGCAGCGCCAGCATCAAGCCGTGTATTACACGGACTTTCATCGATATCATCAGCAGGTCGGCTCGGACGAGTGCGTCGGAATCGGGTCTCATGAACTGCGTTTTCGCGGTTTCCCGATGAGCGAAGCCTGCTGGGCGACGTACCCGTCGACAGCCGTCAACGATGCCGACTCGAACGACGGTTGTTGGCAGACGAGCGTTGAACATGACTACATCAGGGCAGACGACTCACTCGATCTGCTGAATCACCTGCAGCTGCAGAATCGCACATCAGATGACAAAACATCGCATGTCTTTCACTCCGACCGGGCTACAGCGGCGGTTACCACGGCAGCCGACCCTTCTAAGTACTATCATCTACAGTACGCGTTGTCGAGCACGGCTGACGCGTTTACGGTTGTCACACAACGTGTGATCGACGACGAACCATCACAACCTCACCATCTCAGACCTGCAGGCTCCACATGGACTCAATCTCAACCACCCTTCGACTGGATGAGGAAGCAAACATTTCCTGCAGCAGTTACTCCTACAGGCATGCGCGCATGCATCGTTTTGTAGTTTAAGCGGGTCAGTTCGCTGAAAATTTGCATAAAATTACACGAAATTAGGTTATACGATACCTGTTCAGCATTATATAGAGCACAAGTTGAAAGACTGTAAGAATATGCACATGTCCCCACCACAATGCACATATTAGAGCACATTCAACGAAGAACATTGACATAAGAATTTCTAAACTCCCTTTTTTCTGATGGTTCCCTCTCTGCCCCTGTCCCAACTTTTGCGGAGACGAACCTGTGTTGAACGGCATTCCGATCGCCTTAGTCATTTAGCCAGTATGCACGAACATTGTAACTAACCATCCAACTCATACATAAAATAATAACTTCTTTATTCAAAACATTTCATTTCGAGATCATGCCAGTTATTATGCCATATCGCGTCAAAAATGGCGCCGCCGTTTTTCAAAGCATGGCGAATATTGTAAACTCGAAATCAATTTTTCACTGGCAAAATTAAGATTCCCTCATGATATTCCTGCCTAATTTGAAGCGCTTTGGCCCGAATCTGATGGCTATCTTCACGGTATGTGAGGAACGTGTGAAAAATCTCAATTTTGGGCCAACAACTCGCTGTAATTGGAAACTATCTACATGCAAGCAGATGTCGCAAATTCTAAGTTGACTATGATTTCCCATATTTCTAGCCAATCTGAAGCATAGACACAAAACTGACGATAGATTCATGCGGTATGCCTAAGTCGAGCATATGTAAGAAATTCTCTATTTTCGGCAGTAACTTGCTGTTTTTTTGGCAACTATATCCATATAAGCCTGCTCATTATGATCGAGCACAAATAGATCTCCGACGACCTTAGGTTGATAGGCCGTTTTCATCTCAAAACTTACTGAAAAATATCGTGCCCATGTGGGCTTATACCGCTTACCAGTCAAAATCGAAATTTATCTATCGTAATCTTAATGGACAGCACAATAAGTTCTTCTTTCTTCCATAGGCCGAAACATAGGCCTGTCGGTATGCGGGCTTTGCGATATAATTAAACCTATTTACATAAATCCAGTCTGCATGAATACATACGCTACTCATGACGGCATTAGCCCGACACGGCATATAATCCAGGCTAACAGTGGCCTGTATGACCTCTGACCGGAAGAATACGAGTATCTAATGACAGACATGAGTGTCTTGCCAATCTGCGTATACACACATGCAACAAGTTCCGAGAAGTGCTGGCAAGCCACACATACAAGGTGCACCAAAAAAGTAATCCACGCGAAAAAATTAGATATCTCTGGAATTGTACTATTTTTTCGCCAAATTGACAATGCTTAAGCTTACAGAATAATCAGATCCACAATGGGATTGCATTCAAACATTATATTTGAACTTAACTGTACATTAATTTTTTTCAAAGTGAACAAGTAATTAAACTGTGATTATGACTTACCCCCAAAATAACCTCGCTGGTATTTAAAGCGCCAGATCTCAGTTCATGATTGGACTGTCATGTTTGTGGTGCGATACGGTGCCAAAACCGACCAACATTGCCGAGCTGAAGACTGCCTTGCTATTATGGAATTGTTTGCCGCAGGAGTTCACCAATAAGGCCATCCTATGTCATTGCGAAAGAGACTTCGATCGTGTGTCGCTGCAGCTGATGGCGGACACTTTGAACACTCAGGTTAAATACCGAGAGGGTAACTGAAAAAGTTGTGCAAAGTTTGATTAAGCTTACTGAATATTCTGGAAGTGACTGTACATTAATTTGTGCACTTGAAAAAGTGAATTAGTGAACTCCAAAGTTTAAACTGTTGTATCTATTGTAGGCCTATCATATTCATCTTTATTCACCACACAGTGATATGAAACAAATAACGGTATTAAACCGTGCACATTTGATATTTTAATGTGGACTGAATCCTCGTCTGTAAACGCTGTAAATTTGGTGGGGAAAAATCTGCAACAATTCCATGCAGAGATATAGAATTTTTCATAGGGGATTACCTTTTTGGCGAGCCCTGTATATGGGAGATCGATGCGGTATAGTCAAGAAGAGGATTATGCAAAATTCGCGATATCTGGGCAATAACTCGCTATTTCGGAAACAAAGCAAGAATAGGAAATCGCATTGACCTATCGTACTACTACGTGACCTTGGACGACCTTGAGTAATATTCAAGGTCATTTAAGCTATTATGGTCCATATTTCGTCAAGAATAGCGCTGCCGTTTATCACTGCAAAGTGATGTCACTGTCACAAACTCTGAATTAACCTATTCGTCTGCAATGACTCACGTATAATTCTACCAAATTTGAAGCAGTTCGCATCAAAATTGACGGAGTTGTTTTCTTATGCGCGGTAAGTTAGAGCAAAGTATAAAGTTCGGCCGATAATCGCTTCGTCAGTGCGTCTTGCGACAAAAATTATTTTCTTGACGGCTTTCAGATGCAAAAGTATGGTTGGTTGACTGCCTTCATGAATCTTAACGTGTATACTGAATTAATAAAGGGGCACTCATTGGCTTTGTTTGTTGTAGTAACTTTCTGGCTACGTGTGCTAAGCTGTATACTCAGCTTTCGAGTCCACGTTAAACACTTCTGTCATATCGTATGCCGAATTCAATTTCAAATTCCAGTTTTCGAATTTTCAAAAAAATGGTAAAGATACCAATTTTCAAATTTTGACCATCAAATACGTGACCGGAACACATTAAGCATGAGGCTTGTTTTTCAGATAACACGACGATGCATTGCAAGCGCGTTCTGCAGTGAGATGCAAACGCATGTTGCATTTTGCAGTTTTTAGCCGACCGTGCTTAGTACGGTCGCGCTTATTCGTCATAGCTTGCGTCTGTCTGTCGTCTGTCGTATAGGTGACGTTATGTAGGCTATTGTGGCTAAGGCTAAACGGTGCGTCCTAGAGCAAAAGTTTCTATTGACAGCCTATAGAAAGTCGTATATGAGATTGAGAAATTGATTGGTACCAAAATGAATGACCTTGACCTTCGTTTAGAGGTCGTATCAAGGTCGTGTCAACCATTGCGTGACATTCGACGTTGAATATCTCGGAAACCGTTAAAGATAGAGGCTGGGTTCCAAATGACCGCACCTATAGGAAATGGCATATGGGCAATCAAATGGTCACGTGACCGATGACGTCACGTGACCATGAAAGGTCAAACTCGTGACCCCAATATGCTTAGAACGCATAATGTCTCGAAAACGGCTGGATGAGACTCCGTTCCAAAGGACCACAATAGGAAATGACATGGGCTATCAAATAATGACGTGACCGATGACGTCACTTGACCCCCGAAGATATTGTGAGGCAGTACGGTCGGCTATCCTAGCGACAGCTTGGCTTCTTGTTTATAATCATGACATCATGTAACAAAATGAAGTAAACCGACAGAAATTGACACTATGACATTCGGTTTTGATTTTGATGGCGTGATAAAAACATAAACACTTTTTATTTATTAAGGTCTGTAACAAAGCCGCATGAATTATTGTTATTTGAGTGTATTTGTGTTATTGGTGGTTAGATCATGCACAACGAATGTACTGTCGGCAGCAGTTTAATTTTCTTGCGATCGCAATGGATGACTGATTGACCACATGTAAACTTATCCACAGGCGGGACATTTCGGCAGGAAGAAGACATTCAGTCGAGGCACAACTGCAATAAAACATACAATAAAACATACAACTTTTTATTGTATATTTTGTTGTATGTTTTATTGCATGTTTTATCGTAGGGGTCCGCACATCTACAATAAAACATACAATAAAATTC
>Ga0056114_1001618_pt1 | contig 10536 bp, 5 predicted proteins | sample WorMetHERISLAND1_FD_77005 | JGI IMG/M metagenome (GOLD analysis project Ga0056114, IMG submission 77005) | Marine gutless worms symbiont microbial communities from Max Planck institute for Marine Microbiology, Germany - Olavius loisae HERON... ... | reverse complement strand
GTGCATTTTAAGATCCATGTTGCTATTTCTGTGAAGTAATTCATTACAGGGTTTATCGTTTTTCGACCAGAGTTTATTACGCAATTCACTGCAATGACTGCACACCTAGAAATTGATTACTTATTTAATACGTGTTCATGGAAAATTATCGCAAAATGGTGCACCGATTAAAAATAGAATAATCTAACCGTTTTAGTAAATGAATAAATACTCTGCGGTTCAATGATCACCTGTGGGGTCACAACTGTCAACAAGGGGCCCACATGCACTGACAGGGGGCCCAAGTGTGCAGGTACAGTTCCCCCACCTCAAGATTTCCACTTTAACCACTGAACATAACTATAGTCAGCAACAACACAGAAACCTAAACAACCATCTAAATCACAAAAAAATCCAATTTTAAAATAAATTAAACAAAATTCCTCACACTTTGCTGCTACTTAGCATTAATCGGCTGCAATGTGTATCAGCCAGCATACGAATCTGCATGTACAAGTAGACTATTAACACATGCATAAACTTAAGCTTCGCTTAGAGACTTTCTGCGTCACACAGCCAGAGAATGAACTGGGCCTACGCTACAGTTCTCGGGTCCACACAGGGCAGATTCTCTCAATGAGACTATAATCTGTGATAGCGCAGTGGCCTCACTGTAGTGGTATAACTGGGAAGCAGTTACGCAGCACTTGATAACAGAAGAGACACGCTGTCAATTTCTCATACCACAGCGAAGTGAACTAGTCTGATATGATAGCAGCATAGCCACAAACATTGGCTTTGGAACATTACTATATAGACTATAGGCACTAGAGATACTATAAATAGCACAGCTAAACAAATGAAAAAGTTGCTGATGATATTGAAAAATGAAGTGTAGTTTGAAACATTTCCCATTCTCCTTTACAGTCAAGTTGCAGAACTTTCTGATCTCCTCTCGTGTGTATGAAGAGCTGTAAATTCTAATCGAATGAAACAACTACCTATAGAAGAAAACAGAACTTGACACTAAACCTGTGAATCTCCACAGCGTCGAGTTGGTGGTCTGTCCAATGAGCTATCGTCACGGACATGGCTACTTGATTGTCCAGCAAACAGATTACGACCTTTTGTGAGATGAGCATAGATTGGCATTGGGTCTGACGAGCTCGCATCACTGACCACCAACACACAAACATCTACCATGTCAACGGCCACACAGACTTGGCTTGTCATGTCACTGTAAGTAACTACTGGTTTTTAAATTGATTTGTACATGGCACAATCTAAACAAAGTCCCTAATGCTCTTCATGTTGATTTTAGATGTAAATATTGTTAGTAGCGAATAAAGAAAATGATCAATGGTCAGTGACATAATGACAAATGAAATTAGTCAAATGACATAATTTCCTCTTATGATTATGAGTCAAAACAGCATTTATGTGGTCATACCATTGCCAATTTGCTATAACCTGGGCTCTGGAAGGAACAAGAAAAATTGGACGGCCTAAAGTCATCTGGAGAAGAACAGCTGAAACGGAAAGAAACAGCATGGGATGGTCATCATGGAATCAAGCAAGACAAGTTGCAAAAAACTGGGCGGAGTGGCGACGCTGCACTGAAGCCTTATGCACCAATGGGCACGAAGAAGAAAGGTGTGAAGGTGAAGGTTATGTGGTCATAGGTTTTCACAAAATTTGCACAACTTTTGCATAAATTTTTCATAAGTTTAAGTTATGATTTTTTTTGTAAATCGTGCTCAATTCATAAGCTTGGCAATGGCATAAGTCCAGTGCTGTCATAAGATTCTTTGTAAATCGGGCCGGGGCCCCAGGTTGTAAGACTAACATAACATACTGGCAGTGGAATTCACTTTTTCTACTTTAACCCTTTAATTTAAAGTCATGAGATTAGTTGATAACTACTGGAAAACACAGCCAGAACTGCTATAGCATCTTGTAGTCCTTCAACATTACCGTCGAACACACATAACATGATTAAGCTCCAACATTCAAATGATGAGTTATGGTGCAGCAGCAGAAATTATGTGGTTTACGACCCATTCAACAGGTCGTTTGAGATGATCTTCCCAGCCAATCTCTTGAAACTGCAAAACACCTTCACAACCAATCACTTGGCTGATATTAACACAAAATTAATAAAACTACAACCGACAACAAAACAAAACAAAACAACAATGCATAAAAAGTACTAAAGTATGCAAAGAACTAAAGCAAATACAACTAAACTCCAGCTGACCGCGCCTATGATAGAGCCCCGGGGGCCACCTCACATGCAATTGTAATGTCTACCTGATAAACTGAAGGCACAGCTCGGTTACAACTCGTGCATATTCAACAATTGCTGATCGGCTGTCGTTGAATATTCGCGCGTTGCTCTCAATTCGCCGCACATCATACTGAACGGCGGCAATTCGCCGATAAAACCGGTTCTCAAGGCGTGCTTTGATGAGGCTCAAGTCGACGGGGTAAGCAATGATCATGGCGTACACTGGAAAGGCATTGAGATCGACGGGAACGTTGAAGTTTTCTGCAACTGAGAGAGTCATGATCTGTTCAAGACCAGCGACAATACGATCACACTCGACATCGCGGCCAACTGTCGGCCACTCCCACGGCCTTGGCTCATACTGTAACGTGCGCAGCTCTGCCGGCCTCAGTGGCACACTGGCGCCCTTCGTCAGCGGCAACTCTACAACACGGTCAACTTCAACAGTGACAATCAATGACCTTTAACGTCATTCAAGGTCATTACAAAACCTATCCATTCTGCACAGAACATCAGTAACTGTAGTGGTACTTCGGCAACACTGACCAGCACTGCTGTGGCTGTTACAGTGAGCGCGGCGCCAAATAACAAACTCGTTGACTTACTAATATTTGTTGTTCACTCTAACTCTGTGACTCTCTCTCTCTCTCTCCTTCAGGCTGTGGATCCCTCAGGTGAGGGGTCAGCCACACGGGTTCTCCTTCTCCATTCAGCTCTAACTCTGTGACTGTCTTGCACCATTTCAGAGATAATAGCATTAGTTCATGAACTAGCAGTGAGTCAAAGTAGTGACGGCATGATACTTTAACTATAGTTATATTTAACATAATCACAATAACATCATAATTATCACAGACATCATTTGTTACTGGGCTACTTTTTGCATTCAATCCTAACTCCAGTACAACTTACAAATTCCTAACACTTCAGAATCAAATATTTTACACAACAAGTCAAGTTTCTTCAACTCAATGTAGAGGCACTGCGTCACAAAAAATCCCATTTCAAAATAAATTGTAAAAAATTACTCATACAGTTTTCACGGACAGAAAGTCATACAAACAAAAACTAATACGCTACTTAGCATTAATCAGCTGCAACGTATATCAGCCAAATCTGTGAGGCGGTCGCCACTAGAATTATTTACTTAGCTCCAGTGAGGAAAGCAAAAGAAGTTCAACATACTGCAGTCTTCCAGAGGAACTAGATCCCACGGACTTAACTTCTCCACTTCATCATTGTCCCACCTGCATACGACACCATCGTCAGCTACCGACCAACGCACAACATCAACACTCATTGTATGTCTCATAGCCTCGAGGAAAGTCCAACAGCTTAACCATACTCAGCTTTAACACTTCTCAGCATTTTATGAGAAACGCAGAATGCAGAGGACGAGCGAGTGAAAACTAGTTACCTGACATTGACGCACTGAAACTGACTGTCTGGATACTCGTCCTGGAATGGCTGTAGGAACGCTATGGTTCCAAGCCACCACGCATCGTCTATCAGACATCGGAAACGGTCTCCTGCACAAACGAGCACACACACCACAACTGCATTATAATTGGATCAGACACAACAGCCAACCAGCATGGATCATTCAACACAGACACGGTATTCTATAACGACATCTGATGTTTATACATTCATTCATTCATTCATGGCTGGCATGCACCACTAGGAGTGCATAGCGCCAAACGGACGATTCTGAGCCACGCCGACTGCTTCATTCACGGAGAGGATATTGCATTGGATTGGATTGAGCAGTGTTTTACGTTCCCGGCAACACAATATAGGTTACATGCGAGACGGTTTCTACAGGTCGCAAGACCCAACCAACAGTATCAAAGTACTGAAGGAACAAATAGTACACAGACAAATCAAACATACAATAATCAGACATGAACACAAAACACAGCAAGTCCCCTAGTCTACACTAATATGGGGTGACTAGGGGATGGCTCCCACAGAGGGCAGGGTTGTCACAGAATCTCAAAACGATAGTGACTCTGGCTCTGTCTTCCACCGTTTTGGCATTTGATTTAGACGAATACTGCAACCTTGAAATCCGGGTCAGGTGTTGCTCAAGGTCACCAAAGGTTCACAACTGGTACCACTCGATAGTCTGCCTATGGTTTCCTATCCTACAGTAACCTTGTCTATTTTGAGATATTTTCCTTCCAAAAGTACCACGACGGACGTGACCTTGAAACACTGGTTAGGGTCTGGTCACTCAAGGCCATTGCATTTGATAGATCGCACGACTAATATTCAGTGTAACGTCATTGCGTATTGTCATTGATGGTAATAAAGAAGCTACTTACTTACTTAATATGGTTAACTGAAAGTTGAAACAGATTGCAGGACGCTGCGAAGACCTGTTCTAACCTTACGAAGTTACGATATTTATTCGGTCTTAAATTTTGCTGTTTGATCGACGTTAAACTAAATTCTAATGATGGTACGCTGCCACGTACGACGTTGTAGACGTCGTACGTGGCAGAAAAACGAATAATACCGAAGTTCAGCCGAAGTTCGGCCGGATAGCACAACGTTGCCGAGGCGAATCGAGCCGAATAATTCGGCCGAATAATTCGGCCGAAGTTCGGCGAAATTGAACTTCGGCCCATCTCTACCACACAAGTATTTCAAAGTACAAGAAAACATACAAGTCATCATGAAAAAGTGTCAGCAGACTGAACGACTTTACAGGCAACAGAACACATCAATGACTAGTACCTGTAGGAGGGCAAAATTTCATGCAATAATTCTGACCGGCTGCCGAAAAAATGACAAATACTTTAGCTAATTAGTTTTTAGATTATAAAGTATATCGTCTGAATAATGACAAGTTGAATGAGGCAACGCTGTGCAAAATGCAACTCGTAAACGCTATTCCTGATCAAAATATGATGACATATAAGAGGCCGTGATACAAAACTGCTACAAACCGACGTTCCAGTCTCGACTCATAGACAAGTTGTAGGCTTGTCGCAGGACGACGAAGTCAACGACGCCAGCCATATCGTGATATCTGCACCAACACACCAGTGAGTATTTCTGTTATGAGAAAAGCAAGACAAACGTATCGCTCCATAGGTCGAGATAATAATCCCAGTCTCCCAGCAAGAGATAACCGTATTAATAATCATTTTGTATTACAAATTTACAACATCACTGCCACAAGCAAATCAGAGACAATCTAGTACGCTAGTTAGAACACATGTCTTTGCAGACCACCTTATTCAGCCTGCAGAGCTATGTATCTACTCTGTTATGGTTTCTAAGAGCCTCTAAAAGGTTCGAGTGATCAGGGTTGCACAATGAACAGTCTCAGATCACCACGAAGGCAGGGTGGATTCCAACTTGTAATTAGATTGGTTAAAAATAAACTGAACTAAAAATCAAACAATCACAAGTGAATTAGCATTACACATTTTCGACAAGTGACAACGTACATCTGCATACAAACCAGAAAACAAACATAATACGCATCTGAACAATATGCATAGATAAACAGCAGCAACATTGATAACACTGATAAATGAGTGCCAGTAATTGTCTCACTTGATAGAGAAGCCAGCACCCGTTGTCCGGCTGGTGTCGACATCAATGAACGCCAACTTGAGGCAGACGAGACGCGGTCCTCGTGGCCGACAAATCTCGTACTTGACACCAATAACCTTCATCAACTCTGCCTCCTGAAAACACACTCGCAGTCTCACAGGTAAGTAAGTGTTTCTGTAGAGCATTGTGATCAATGAGTCTCTAAACAAAACTATGTAGTATGACTGAGTTACAGCTACTGCAAACTACACAGTGACAGCTGATAACTTCAGGACAATGTCTCAACAATAACTATTGTACTATTGAATATAGTATGCTGCTAGCAGCGTCTTAACATGGGTATGATTACATGAAGCATTAACACATATGATAACAGCGACCAATTCAAAAGTAACAGACAGAACACATACAGACATACATGTGTATTGTGTATGGCTGTATATAGACACGTGTGTGTGATATGTGATATACATACAGATTGTTTTTACAGACACCGGGCAAGCGAAGCCTCACAGAGTTCAGAGGTAATGATACAATGGATAGACACAAAACGATAAAAAAATTTTTTTGACAATTGTGCTGCAAGTTAACATAATGAGTTTTAAGAATAATGAGTTTTCAGATGACATTTGAATGTGTCTCATACATCTCCAATCTATCACAACTAACAACACAGGCTAGCTTCAGTCACTGCTAACTGCTATCTGCCCTATAACACAACATGTAGGACTGTGTCTTTACTTAGCAGGCAGTTCATCACTGCGAAGCAACCACTACAGTAAACTCAACCTCAGTATCTATTGGTTAGGCCATGCACCTCAAATACATTTTTGGAAGATAAGCTGCATATGGTACAAGCAGTTTTCACGGACAAAAAGTCAGACAAAAATCCAGAACAAACCCGGATGTGTGGCATTTTGTGCCACGGCTGGTTTCGGTCGACATCAATGCGGTAAACATCGCGATTCTTCACCGCTTCAACGTACTGCTGGTGGCCTTGCACAAAGTATATCACTTCGTCGCCAATCTGTGGAAAATACGGCGTCGTCCGTGAGATAACGTCGGTCAGCCACTCTGGTGGTCGGAACTCTGGAGCTAGTTCACGAATTGCGGCGTCCTCGGGCGAGCGCTGTGGCACATCAGAGCAAAACACAGTCATTGGAGCCATCTGTTACCAGAATGTTTTCAACACAGCTTCTCACATGTGTAACAATATTAAACATCATCAATACATAAACGGATGATATTTTAAAATGGACTAACAAGTATAAATACAGCAAGTGTGACATGCGATGATCAGCAATTTAAAATAACTTTGTATTTCAAAGATTCAGCATCAACAGTAGATAGAAGTGCAGTGTCAATTCTGTACATACAACAAATTTTGCAAAAGTCATGGACAATGGATGACCTGTAAAGCATACCTTAAAAGCCTGTTTGCGGTGTTTTCGTGCCATCACTTTCTTCTGACTTCGTGTCGTACTTTGCTTCTTTAGGGTCTTTTTGCCGGCGTGATCTTCGTCACTTTCCAGTTTCACTTTCACTTTCGTTTTCTGCTCGTCATCCTCACTGTCACTGGATAGACTGGCATCCAACGAGCTCCAGCGACGCCGTGTCACTTGTCGCTGGGACCGGCGCTTGGGAGGCTGAAGGTTGACGCCATCCGGCTCCCAATCAGAGTACTCCGTCGACTCACTAGACGCAATTATCCATTCACATTACAACAATTATCATCATTAATGTGCTCATCAGTTGATTTTTAACAAAAATCCAATGTCAATGAATGACTGCCGTATTTGTAACACTTTAGACACGGTTCATTAATACTGTACCCGATAAATCATTGAAATATCATGGCATGATCATCTCACCAATGATATACTGATGAGAAGAGTAGGGATGTCTAGAGCTAGACTTGTCTGTAATAGAGATTAAGGCTGGAGCTGTTCATGCGTTGAGATTGTTACAGCAGCAACCTACAAGTGTAGTGATGAAGCTAGTAGCTGGCAATGAACGACAGGCAAGAGGAGACCATAGAAGACTTGACGGACGATATTTTTGGAAGATTCACATGATATGTGCAAAGAAGATAGCCAGAAATCATCTCTCACGGAGGATTCTTGTTGCCCTGGACATGTGGAACTAACTCAGATGGTATGAAGAGTGGTATCAGCTGTCTGTCTGTCTTTCTGTCACAGTCCAATACTGCGCCAAAACTGATAAATATGCCGTCAAAGTTCTTTCACCGTAATGGTAGCCCTATCATTCAATATCTCTCATGACTAAACCTTGTTGTGAAATTCTGTCAGAATAATCACCATTAAATACAGATGAAATGTGGAAATATGGAGATATACTGCGTGTCATGCATCTCGGCAGGTTGGATGGGTTCATGTGATCAACACCATCAGTCATCAACACCATCAGTCTGTCGAACCGTGTTTACAGCACAACAGACTTCTTGATAATGCAACCCTCAGAGCTATCAAACTGATAAACAAGATAAACCAAAACTTAATCTGGTGAAGGACTCAGCGAGAACAAACACTTTTTGTTAAGTGTAAACAAGTGACAGATAAGACTTTGTAAGCTCATAGCAGCGTCAGATGGCCATGAAATATTAACACTCCACAGCAGCATAAAACTAAACCAATCACTATACTGTGCTCCTGTGTATAGTACAGTGAGGAGTGTAGAGCGCCCTTTACCCGGCGGTGCTTGGTGGTAGCGAAGGTTCACGAGTAGTTGACTCAACAGTTGGCTCATGTGCTTCCAGCTTAATATCAGTCTGATCATGATCAGTAACACGTCCGTTTTCCACAACTGATGAAGCCTAAACGAACGCAGCACAGTGGCATCAGTAACACAAACCTATTGTAAGTCTTATTCAACTGTCTCAAAATGGAACTAAAATTATGTGCAACTATGCAATACATTTTTGACATGTCACTTTGAATTGGAACAAATGGCCACAAAATTCACCTACAACCACTTGATACTGTATGTTCACTCACACGGTGTCTACAAATTTAACTGAACACATTTTCAGGAGAATTCCAGGATGGATTTCAAGAAAAATCCAGGACATGTTTGCATTGCTTCAGCCTGCTATGCAATGTACCAAATCTACTAGTTTGCCTAAATATAGAACAAAAACATGATATGCACAACATGGGGCCGTGGCAAAGATAAAAAGGGTGACCATTTTCTTAAATAAGCGATCCGGTGCCCAGTTTCATCATGACTGGAAACCAATGCAGTCGATCATCAACATATTACACAAAAATTTCCAAGAGGACCATATAAATTCAAGGAGATTTCCAGGATTTCCAGGAGGGTTTTTAAATTCCAGTAGATTTCCAGGAGTTGTAGACACCCTGACTCAGAGCACGAAACCATTCTGAAGTATACTTCAGTAGATCTGTGCTGACTTGTCACAGACAACGATCAACAGCATTCACCCACTTTTTCACACATCTGAATATATGCGTTTTGGCTAGTGGTGGACTCTTTGAACATGAACATATATGAACGTTATCCAGAAATATTTTTCTGAGCTCTGTTATTACAGAAACCAGAATAAATTGTGCATAATGCTGTGTATTGCTAAACACTGAAATTGTTAGATGTATAGTGAAATGTGAGTGGTAGTGCTTGATGTAATGATATTGTCCCATTTAGAGATGACCGAGTAAGATGTGGTAGTCATAAACTAACTAACAACAGGTGTGTAAAATTTTGCTTACAAATTCCCAGTCGACGAAATAAAAATTCTAGAAAAACTAATGAGGAAGATACAAGTTTTCACTCACACAGATCATAGCCTGTCACAGCAGCTTAATGGGAAGTCAATGCCTCCATAAAGTGTTGAGTGAAATGATAAACCTTATTCAACGAACCAACAACCGTCCCTGCAAACATTTGCAAGAGCCGAATCTGGTATAGGAGGCCATTAGTAAGCAAGTAAGCAAGAACGATTATAGTGTCCAAAGCAACTAGAGTCACAGCGCAGGCACTGTACAATCACAGGGGTAGGAAATGTTAAACAGGTGAGTTTTAAGCCGCGACTGGAAGACTGCTACAGAAGGTGCGGAAGTGACAGATCTGGATACAAAGTTTACAGAGATAGTTCACTGGTTTTCAAGAGTCAACAATGAGAGAAACCTCGGCCTCGGCCTCTGTCTCCGTGTCATACAACGCTCTCGTCTGCAGCCGGTTACGACCAGTCTCCTCATTCAGGAGACATCGCCGACCTCGCCGAGTTCTCTTCTCGTGACGCCGTGTCCTCATGTAGCTGCCTGAGTCACTGCTGTCCACCTGCAAACATCATCATACATCATCATCGGACATCACACACGACCACATCAGCAGTCTGCTGTGCTGTCAATGTACTTCTGTCTCAGTGATGATAGACTATTGTCACTGTTCCAGCATTAGTCACCAAGAATTTCATTATTAAATGATTAACCATGTCATACTTGCTCACTGAGTGAGTATGGGTGACTCCGTGACTCAACTTTCCGCGTCGTTTCTCCTAGATAGCTGACCGAAGTTTCTTGATCAGTTCAGCGTAGTAGACACCGGTAATAGTCTTGCCTGTCTCCAGGTAGTCAATCATCAACACCCCCTCGCTATGCCAGAATACAGACGCCATGACTTTGCCAGCAGACGCAATCCTACGAAACTTGACCGGTGGCGGC
>Ga0056114_1001617_pt1 | contig 10541 bp, 6 predicted proteins | sample WorMetHERISLAND1_FD_77005 | JGI IMG/M metagenome (GOLD analysis project Ga0056114, IMG submission 77005) | Marine gutless worms symbiont microbial communities from Max Planck institute for Marine Microbiology, Germany - Olavius loisae HERON... ... | reverse complement strand
GACATATATACCTGTTCCAATTCTAGAGATTATTGAAAATCTATTTCTTGGATGTTGTACTTGTATTAAGTGGGGAAATTCTTGGTCTACTGTGTTCCGAATTGAATCTGGTGTCAGGCAGGCATCTGTTTTATCCCCATTTCTGTTTGCAATATATTTAGACGAACCCAATTGTAACCTGTAAATTATTTTATATGCTGATGATATTTTGTCGTTAGCCCCTACGGTCACGGCGTTGGAAAATTTACTACATGATTGTGAATGTGAAATCAGAAATCTTGACATGCAGATCGACTTCAAAAAATCATCTTGCGTGCGTATTGGTCCACGTCACGATATTTCATGCGCGAGTGTTGTCAGTTTGTCAGGCCAGATGATCCCATGGGTAAAAGAAGTTAGATACCTCGGTATCCACACTGTCAGTTTCAGAACTTTCAGATGTTCCTTAAGCATGGCCGCGAATGCCGTATTTGGTAAGATTGGGGGGCGAGCATCTGAGAAGGTTATTATTCAGATCATATGGACCAAGTGCATGTCTGTATTGCTGTACGGTTTAGAAGCATGTCCGTTACGTAAATCAGACATAAATTCGTTAAATTTTGTTGTGAATCGATTTTTCATGAAATTATTTGGGACATCTAATATTAATATTGTTAATTATTGTCGTGCAGAATTTAATTTTGAATTACCGGGTACAGTCATTGAATAACGTACTGGTCAATTTAGAGATAAATATCGTACATGTGACAATCTTTATTGTAAACTGCTGTGTGTGAGATGATGATCATCTGTACATTGTATTATCATTGTTATAAATTGTGGACTACGTAATAATTTAGCTACGTTAGTTAAGTTTATGTTTTGTTTGTCTCTGCTACCATTTTGGTGAATAAAGTTGAATATATAAACTAAAAAAACGTTTCAGATTGTTTTTGTAGCCTAGATACATTACTGTTTGATCCTTCGTGATTGCTGGAATTTCATCTCTATGTTAAATAGTTTTAAATATGCACAATTTTGCACATATACATCGGTAGATTCGTATGAGGCTGTACCTACGGCTCAGGTTTGCTATCAGACGTGAGTTGAGATCGAGGACTGTTCTGGACTGGACAGCGACGCATATGATCGATAAGTGATCACTCGTCGTTAACGACTAAACTTTCTCTGATCGTTATTCTCAGCAATCAGTTTCTTGTGAATTTGAGAAAAAGAAGAGATTAAAATTTATCAGTGTTTTGCTACGGTTACAAAATCACGTTGAAGTTTGACCAATGTACGGATTCCGATCGGGCTCAGGCGCGCTATACAAGTCATTTACCTGGTTACGTACGTACACTATTTCCCTAGTTTTTGCTGAATTCCTTATAGAGATCAAAAAATTGAAGTTCCTATAAGCAAGTATTCTACGGTGTATTCAATGGCTACTACAATGTCACCTATCGCTGTGGCTGTAGTTATTAGCCGATTGCTATTAATGATATGCGTTCAGTGAACAAGATGACAACGTCGTCGTTTTCCAGTTTAATTGTAAGTACAGAGAAACGTCTGCAACGTAGCAGTAAGTTCAGCAATCACTGAAAAGACAAACCGCGCGATGTTTCTACAAGTGTAGAGAGGTTTCTGCACGACAGTTCTCTTATCCACTGTCAAAGTCCCGTCGAGTCGGCAGCAAGTCGGAATGTGCAAATAAGCTTAAAAAGGTTGGAATGGTTTCTGCTCATGGTGAACACGTCTATCAGTATCAGTATCAGTATCACAAAGGGGCAGGCCTGTACAAAACAGCCCCGTAGGCTCAGGCCGCAAACACGTCTATCAAGTTCAAGTTCACACACACAGTGGTGTCAAGTCAACCGACATGAGCGTAGTTCCGACTAGTCGAATGCAATCACCATCTGTTACACGAACTTCAGTCATGATCTCGTACTGTCCCTGCTGTTTCCTGCGCACGTGTGATACACTAATCAATCATTTGTCGTCGGCTCATCAATGCATGTTAATGTTCGCCATCGTATCGTGTCGTATCGTAAGGTCGTTGCCGACGTCTTACAATCTCGGATTCTGAGGATCTTGCATTACAGACATTGCACTGCAACTCCGTATCATTTCAACTGTTTTATGTTAACTTTGTATACCAACAACAAATAATAATAATGCTACTAACTACTGCCAACAATAATGCCTTACTACAATCGTTGTCAAACGCGACAATGTTCAGAACAACAGGCAACAACTGTCACGCAGAACAGCACTGTCAATAAAACACACAAATAACCAAAAATGGAACACACTTAGTGGCGATGTGAAATCAAACTAACGAATCGTATACAACACAATACAGATGTATTCTCTCGAGTAAAGTTTAGATTTTAGTAAAAAAAGCAGAACGATTCAACGAACCGACTTACAAAATGGCCATAACAAAAAGCAAGATTCGAACATGGGTTCAAAATCCACAGCAGCTTGACTTATCGGTCATCAGTCAAATAAAATATAATCCTTGGCATCCTCAGCTGATGCCTGCTCGGCACCAGCAACATCACCAGCAGCAGCAGCAGTATCAGCGCTTATCGTGTCTTTCATCTGGTCCGTGCCCGTGTCGTCACGTCCTGATGACTCGTTGTCCTTTGACGCTTCTTCACTCGTTGACGGTCGAGTCTCATCAACGGTTTGTTCTGCTGCCGCAGCTCTCTCTGAAATCAACCAATTAGCATCATCGTCATCACCACGAGTTACTAACACAGAACCACAATCATCATTATCAACAGCCGTAAGAAAGTAATCAGGTAGGTAAGTAAGTATAGTCAACTTGTATCCGGCACATTAGTATACTGTTTCAGCCAGAGGCGTATTCAGGAATTAGACTTGGGGACCTGTCCTTCCTCTTCTCCCTCTTCCTCAATTTCTTCTTAATTCTTCTTTGCCCTCCCCTTGTCCCTCTTCCCTCATCCCTTCCTGCTGACTCCTTTTCTCTTCCCCTCCATTCATTTTCCTCCACTTTCACTCTTTCATTTCCCTCTTCCTTAGATCATTGTCAGTCGGATGGACTACTGCAACGCACTGCTGTACAGAGTCGCTGCATACGTCATACAGCGGCTTCAGATGGTCACGAATGCTGCTATTCGCCTGGTCGTTGGATGGCAAGTTCCAACACATCACGATTCTCCCTGACGTCTTGCATTGACTACCGGTGACAAAGCGGATCGAATACAAAACTGCCATCCAATGACGCTGGACCTCCGTACTTTAACGATGTCTGTGTTCAAGTGTCTGCCATTCCGGGTCGGGCCAGCCTGCACTCAGCTAAATGAGGCGACCTGATTGTGTCACATACAAGAACCACCAGTGTATCAGTCGCAGAAGCTTCACATTGTCTGCTGCTGTCATCTGTAACTCTCTTCCACTACACCTTCACTCGCCCTTCATCAGTCACGGACTGAAAACCCACCTGTTCAAGCAGGTCTGCATGCTGTATGACAATTCAACTGAAACCGAGTCTTTCGCATAATCAAATATCCGTCTTGGATGAAATTGGCACAAACCATGCGCTTTACAGTCATTTGCCATTTATGAACCATGTATACAGCAACTTGTAGACTATAGCAAAGTCGACGCGGCGTCATACAGGCAACCAGTAAAGTATTTTCAGTGGTTAACTGACAGAATATCAACCATATGATCGACCGTGTGTAAGCCAACTAACTCCATTCTGCAGATATCGAACCTACAATGTCAGCAAGCAGATCAAATTCAGGCGTGACATCACGGACGGAAACGCAAGTTTTCATGTACCTGAGGCTATGGCGCTTTGCTTCTAGGCGCTGGCTTACCCACTCACTGTCACTCAGTCGGTAATTATATGATGATTTAGCCCAAGAACATTGTCAAGTTCTACGGCGGACAAAAACTAGAAATACACACTGCCGGAATAATTTTACTTTGCAGATGCACACATGTTTACTAACAGTCAGCTACGCTTAACTAGTCCTGCATATATCAACAACAAGCATACGTTTGCGATGATTACCAGTCTCTTGCGGCACGGGAGCAGGAGGTTTGCCAACAGGGAGAGGCAGGCGATTGACAATCGGTGGACGAGGAGGTGCAGACGAGGTATAACTTGACCTACACACGTTATTAGCACCATCCACTGCATACACGAAACAATACTATATTTCCCTTCACTGACATTGACTTTGTCTATCTTCTGTCCACCCAAAAAGCCTGAAAATAGCCCAGAATTCCATGAAACTTAGGCCGCGCCAAAAACACCCTGTCCTTTAACCCTCCAGGCGACTGGTGTGCAATAAGTTCTTTCGATTTGCTCCTCGCTGCATAGTTTGTCAACATCAGCAGCACCCGGAAATGAAAACATTAAAATTGTTAATATGTGATTTGATTCGTAATTTGGATCAATGACTTAAATCATTTTTGCACATGATTTGTGATTGGATCTGAGATTTGATTTGTAATTTACCCACCACTGGGCGCCCTACTAGCAAAGGGCCCAATTGGGAAAGGCCGAATAACTGAAATGATTTTAAAAGGCTTCGGACTCAAAGTTGTTGGTAATGGTGCTAATCGATAAAGTGCATACCATTCTTTATTACCTGTCAACTGTAATAATGTCTGTATATCTTGTACTGATTCCGAGATATTAGCACTTCTTTAGCACACATGCGACCTTCGATAGTCCTCCAATTCCGTTACCATAAATAATTGAATATATAGGGGACCTAATCTCATATTCGTCAATAATCTCACCTAACCGAATAGACAATGTATTTTCCAAGATATCGGCTCAAAAAAATTGAGAAATGACCTTCAGGATTACCCAAGGTCATTGTCCATGCTATGCACAGCATCACGCAACAAAAACAAAATGAATATTCAGGCAACTATACGTTACGGAATACGGACGATGCTTACTTGAGCTCAGAGACAGTGGTCTTTAAGTCAATATATCTGTCCTTAGCTTCCACATCAGACTGTTTACTCCTTCTAGTGAACTGCAAAAAAACAGATCACATTAAACGTATAATTTCAGTCCTTCAAGGTTCACGGACCTCACTTCTACGTCGTAATCAACGGACTACTCCAAGACAAGGCAAGCATATATACGATATATCATAAGTGACTTACTTATACCAGTTAGGCCAACCATCTCCTACGGCATTAGATTTAAAACACTGTTCAAACTCATTTGCCGCATTAAAGCGATAAGCTTTAGCAAATCAACAACAAAAGTTTCAAACATTCAAACAGCTTAGTCTAACGCACGTGACAAGAAATATACACTAACTAAACTGAAAGTATATGATACAATACATGTATATTTGGAGCAACCGTGCGACATTTGGACAAGCGTCAGTGATAACCGAGCTTCTCGTTGCTCTCCCACTTGCACTGTCATGTGCAATTAGTTTTGCGATCGTAATTCTAATTGGGTCATTAAGCTGATAACTCTGCTTCTGGTGAAACGAGCTGTTAACCTACAATAGCTAACTTAGCAAACAAATACAAATATATCTCATGAATTAATATGATGACTATACCTTGTCAAGAGCTCCACCTTTGTGCTTATAGTAAGCATTCAGTTTGCTTCCCATGCCTGGAGATGTTTTTTGCGTGCAGGCGTCTGGATACAGGTTTTCATAATGGGGCACAGTACTGCGACAAGACGCCGCCTCTCTCTGTGCCAGCAACAACATCAGCAACAATGTAGCAATGTTCTCGTCATCGTTATGTTGTGATTACTGCTCGTATCGATCACATTACCTGTGGCGCCACCTGTGGTTACTGTAATTTTCCTCACAACTACTGTGCTCGCCTCTGATCAGCGGATTGGGATCTCTCAAGCTGACCTATTTCATTAGCTGCTGGCCTCTGACAATTTTGTTCAGACAGGTCACAATTCTTCCACAGCCATTCATCCTAGACAAAGTCAACGTAAAGGTAGGTAACTGTCATTGTTATGAATCCTTCTCTTAGATCCCGGTCAAATGCAGCTGACTGGTCATTAACCTGTCGGTATAGTCTACAAGACCCACGGTCACCGGTGAAAGCTATGGGTCACCGCTATGTGTGACCTACTCCAGTCCAAACTGCTGACAGGGTCTGAATAACTTTCCCTTATTAGTCGTGGCTCTGACGGAGAGTCGAACCCGCAACCATCACGGCGACGTCTGTAACGCGTCCGACGACAAAATCTCATTTTAAAATGGCATCCAGATAGTGCCAGCAAGCGCTTCTACAGTAGGCCTATAGGCCTACAGAGCCTTCTACGCCCTGAACGAATTAATCTCCATCGGGAATTTATGAAGTTTAAAGTTTTGTGGGTCTTATGCAGTGTTGTGGAAGTTACATTTTAAATGTAACCTGTTACAGTTACAAGTTACTTAAGTAAAAAAAGTAACTTGTTACAGTTACAAGTTACATTTTTCTGCAAGTAACGCCCTGAACGAATTAATCTCCATCGGGAATTTATGAAGTTTAAAGTTTTGTGGGTCTTTAACTCTTATGCCATGGGAATCAGTGGCTTTCCATCAAGAGAACAAAAACCTCAATTTGAAAAGAAACTGAGAACATCTAGCCGAATACAGATAAACAATATGCTGAGTTCAAAGCAAAAAGTATGTTTTCCAAAATTCAAAGAAATGGGGTAAACATGAATTTTTAAACCAAATTCCAGTTCCAGAGCAAACAGGCAACACGTGGTAGAGTATTGTAACCTATCGGTAGTTGCAGACATGAGCCACGAGGCGTCATGCATGCATTATTGCTGTACATCTGTGTGTACGCCCCTCCCACCCACTCACCTCCCTCCCAAAAAAACCCCATCCTAATGATCCTACAAACGAAATACAACATAAATCGTTTGTGTCACAATCCAGCCGCTGTCTGCCATACAAATAGGCCTAAACCATCTATCTATCATAAATCCGTGACAAACATTTACCTGTTGTTGCTGAAGAATAGTCTGCTCCATGAGTCTCATTTTTTCTGAATACACACGATACGAATGACGGTCTTTGCCTCTAACAAAACCACATAGGTCACAAACCATTATGTCATAGTCCCTTCCTATAAGAACTACTGTAAATTGCGTCTTCGATATGCTATCACCTATAAAACCTAAGACAAGAAAAGCCAGCTATCACTAATGGATAAGAACTGTAAACAAGATCACTCAAAGTCATTGTTAAAGTTATATTTCATAGAACGTTGTCCAAGACTCTTAGAATATTGATCCAAGTGTGGTTCTTCCTACTGACGAGTACTATATCGGTGAACAGTATTCTCATCATCCTATTTCACCCGAGTCGCTGACATGCCGTCTCGACTGAGACTTCGATCATCCACCTCTGAGTGACCAACTGATAGTGCCATCTTACAACCCCTCTACTGTTGACAGGCGGGTCTTTCCAGTTTCCGCCGCCAATCTCTGGAACAGTCTCCCTGCACATCTCACATCAGCACCATCACTCACGGTTTTCTGGCAGCGTCTTTACACTTTTCTCTTCCGGCGCTCCTATTCCGACTTAATTATTGAGCTTTCTGTTGTGGACATAGCAGTAACTTTGTTATTCAGGCCACATTAAAAATGTCGTTGACGTTGACGATGATAATAAAAATCCGAATTCTTTTATAGTGTTAAGGGGCACTGTTTGTTTGTTTTAGTTTCTGGCTACGTGTGCTAGATTAAGCTGTATACTCAGCTTTCGAGTCCACGTTAAACTCATCTGTCGTATCGTATCGTATCGTATCGTAATGTATTATTATTATTATGTTTTGTACTTTTTTGGTAATAGACACAGTTTCATTTCTGGCTTAAAATAAATGTAACAAGAAGCCAAGCTGTCGCTAGAATAGCCGACCATACTGTCAAAAATTGCAGGGGTCACGTGACCTAGGCCACGCCCACTTTCAGGGAAATTATTTGTGCGACTGCTTGGCATTCCCAATACAAAGCCGCCTACCAAATTCGAAGTCTGTATCTCAAGTAGTTTTGGAGATATGTTCGATCGTATGACAAAAATTGTAGGGCCACGTGACCTAGGCCACGCCAACTTTCAGGGAAAATTATTCGTGCTTCCGCTAGGCATTCCAGATACAAAGCTGCACACCAAATTTGAAGTCTCTAGCTCAAGTAGTTTTCGAGGTATTGCGCTCTAAGAGTATTAGGGTCACGAGTTTGACCTTTCAAGGTCACATGACGTCATCGGTCACGTGACCATTCGATAGCCCATATGCCATTTCCTATTAGTAGTCCTTTGGAACCAAACCTCTATCTCTAACGGTTTCGAGATATTCAACGTCAAATGTAACGCAACTGTTCACGTGACCTTGATACGACCTCTAAACAGAGGTCAAGGTCATTCATTTTGATACCAATCGATTTCTCATATACGACTTCCTGTAGGCTCTCAATAGTAACTTTTGCTCTAGGACGCACCGTTTAGCCACAATACATAACGTTACAGACGACGACGGACGCAACACTGTAGCATAAGCGCAACCGTTAGTACGGTCGGCTAACAAAACTGTACGTATGCAAACCCGGACATGTATGACATCAAGTTATTATTGTAATTATTAATTAATCATTGTAATCATCGTGGTAATGACGTACGTGTTGCGAGCGACTAGTCGTTGATACATGAGCGCATTGAGTCGTGCTGGCGTGTAGTCACCTTCCATTGCCATCTTGGACGACTGCTTTGACGCGTGGCACGTCACCACAGGCACGTTGATATCTAACCGCCAGTGTAAAACATTGACGTTTAGTCATGCAACAGTTAAAATAGTTAATGTAAGTCGATATGTAGAACGCATTATCGTAGAACCGTTAATGAGCTAGATGCACTGCTACTTCGAAAACAAGGACGTCTTTAACCAATTGGCGCTTAAAACAATCGAAGCTAACCTCAAAGCTGATGATATTTGTATATGGAATTTGTATACGCCTATGGTGCACTAGTGGCCGTGTGACAGTGTGCCGGACTTACAAACACGAGGTCGCCGGTTCGGATTCTACTTACAGAGTATACCATACCTACAAAAGCTTGTGAGTAAACGCGAGCATAGGCTACCAAGCTATGCACTGTGGCATGGGCATGTGAGGTCCGGGAGGACTGCTTCTTGCATATTCGTCAACACACTAACGAATGACGTTTACTTGGTGCTAAGTAAGTAAGTAAGTAAACCTTGTAATAGCCAACAGACAAACACCACTGGAACATAAGGTGCTGTCAGCGTACAGCGTTCATACGTAGCCTCCTTCCTTTGGACATGAGTATGCCAATCGTCTTCCAAAAACGGCAAAATCGACCAAGTACAGTGAGATCTACCTCGACTGTCCCAAAGAAAATACTTGTACTCCGTAGAAATTTCGCGGTCAGAGCGTGCCTAGCCTATATATACGTACGTGATTCGGCTTGAGTTCTGTCGCTGGTGACCGGTTGGACCTGAGTCAACACTCGCATGGCTCTGGTGCCGTCCAAGTCGGTGTAGGACACTTGCAGCTGGAACGGCAGTTCACTCGGCGTCTCCGTCGATGACGAACAACCTTCCGCAGCAGAAGACTTCTTGCTCCACGCTTTACAAAACAGACCGAAAGCCGTCATACTATTAACATAATTTTACAAGATTATAATTGTAGGAGAGATTCCGTCGCAAATATTATGCAGGACGTTGTACAAAACTAGTCAAATAAATGTTATACATTAAACAGTTGTTAAGCGCAGCATGACGTCTGGTCGTCTGCGAAAGACGCCTTGAAAAGCCAGGATTTTAGGTCTCACCACAGCCGAGTGTCTGTATCTGCCAGAGCTGTCGACAATGATCTGATCTGGAGTTCCAGGCTTCTAACGCTAAAATTTTCACAGGCCGCTTTCATTGCATTTAACCTCGCACGAAACAGTTCAGCAGCTAATCATTTCTTAAATGTGTGGCAATTGATTTTTCAGAACTCTGGCATCACTGAGACACGCAGAAATGCGTCAACATTGTCTCTGATGTTAGAAACGTGAAAAAATGCAAACATTTTAGAATAAAACATAGGCCCTACAAATGCGTCGAATGGTGCAAAATCCCTTGTCAGCTACTTCAAGTGAATACGCTAAATTTTACACTGACAATGCACAATGGCGAAACATTCTGCTGATTTGGTTGCTCACGTATGACGCACTGCAATGCAAAGTTGGTATACGACAGACGAGACGGAATGAAGTTGGTTGCTTACTGGTCTCTGGTCGAACGCCGTACTCGAACGTAATGTCAACATCCTTTGTGACGTTTCCGACATCGCGAGTCACCGAACTTGACATTTCACTCTCGTGTCGAACGTAGCTGCAAAACGGTATTTTCAAATTAATTCAAACTCACGCACGAGAAAAAAACCATTACATTTTAAACAAGAAAGCTGTGCTATCGCAGAGATGACCGCGCGATGCGCGCTATATAAGTAGATCGTGAGCCGTTGCACAGATATGGCCATTCGAAATTATCCAAGATGGCGGCGGCCGCCATTTTGAACTTAT
>Ga0056114_1001616_pt1 | contig 10542 bp, 7 predicted proteins | sample WorMetHERISLAND1_FD_77005 | JGI IMG/M metagenome (GOLD analysis project Ga0056114, IMG submission 77005) | Marine gutless worms symbiont microbial communities from Max Planck institute for Marine Microbiology, Germany - Olavius loisae HERON... ... | reverse complement strand
AGATAAAGCTGAATACTCAGCTTTCCAGTCCACGTTAAACTCTCCTATCGTATCGTATCGTATCGTATTCGCAGGGCGGCTTCGCGTCTAGATCCCGACCCCACAGGGGCTCTGCCCATGGATCCCAGACCCGCTGACCCTCATTGTAAATTCGCGCTCCTGCGCTTGCTGTGTTAATTAAAAAAATCCTTAGAATAGGCCCTGTTTCAATTAAAGACATCGTTACATAGTAGTCAACCGGTATTAAACCGGATCATGATAATACGCAACATTCGCTCATCAGTTGTCGCACTAGTCGTCGAGAAATCCGACGCCGTTTAGCCTACGTCGTTTATAGGCATTGCCCGATCTTCGAAACGAGCTTCCAGTCTTCCTCACCAGTTTCACCATCAGTCACTGATTCACTCAAAGCTAATTAAACCCACCTGTTTCGGAAATCCTTTCCACTGACTGCACATACTGATGCCTCTGATGGTTGACTTTCTCTCAGGACCTCCACGGGCTGCTGATAAGTGATACTTCTCTGACCACTGACCAGACGTCGTATAGGCCTACTCATTTTTTCGTGCGTTCGCATCGAAGCTAAGCAGAGAGTGATAACGATAAGCCTACTGGTATTGCAATTTCAGAAGCTGTATAAAAACTTTGGTGAATGATATCAAAATCCACACGGCCTATAGGCCTGTTTTCTAGTTAATACGACATCGACATGATATAGCCTAAGACTATAACGTGGACAAAAAAGCTGTGTTAATACAGTGGATCTTCGTCCTTTAACAGGAAGAGTGGGTTTGTGTGACCTATCTGAGACGATTATAAAGTGTTTGTTCTCAACGTTAGTGGGTAGGCAGTGGTGATGTTGAGTAAGATTAAGCTTAGTGCACATTTAGTGGTTTGATCAGTTTTCTCATTACCAGTGTCTGGGATTTAATTTGCAAGTATAGATCACCGGAACTGGAATAAATTAAAATAAATGGTAAATGGCTCCCGATATTATACAGCATCAGCATAGTATTAGCTTTATCTAGCGTTCTTACCATTTACCCATGCCAAATCCGAGTCCATCAAACGCTGACAGTCATACACTCCAACTTCTTACAGCTCGGAGCCTCGGAAGGAGTGGTGGCCGGCCACAGCGGACAGTTTACCCCAGGCAGTTACCTGTCAACTGTGATACACACTACGTTAGCAGACATCGAACCCACAACCTTCCGATTGTTAGTCCGACGCGCTACCAGTAGTAAGTTTTTTCAGAGTTTTTCTTTTCGATTACTTTTCAGTAAAGATGCAGGCTTAGAAGCCTTTTGGCTTTGCCTATACTATTCATCTGCTATCTTAAGTATAGTTAGGACTAACTACTGGTTGGTGTATCTTTGGGATTCCAGGGATTTCAAAGCAGAGCAGAGACAGTCAGTAAAAATACAGATGTTTCACAGAAAACTTTTGATGTACTGCAGTGCTAATTTAATTGCTAGGAGTCTACTGTATACATGCAAATAGACGTATTATGTGGGAGTTTTGGAAAATATGATTTAGATAGAAAAATAACTGCAAGTTCTGCTTTGTTGTCCTGTCTTCCGTTGAACTGTCAGTAAAGATAGGAATATGTGAACGGAGAGATAACTACGACATATAAATGGTGTCAAATCATGTGTTAACCAATTATTATGTTTTAAATCTGTACTGGTCAAAATTTGCTCTTTTACATTACACAGAACTGCCGTTCACAATGTGATAACTGCTCAAAACAATGAGTGAAGCATAATTTCCTTGGATGTATGTATCTGTATCTGTATGTAAGTTTCTATGTTCACAGTACAAACACTGCTCATTGCATAATACAAGACAGACACTGAAATTCACTGACATTTGTAACAGACACCATTCTCTGCTTCCACTGCGTCTATACCGAAAGGTGCGGCACATAACATTGTTCCCAAACTGGACTGACTGCCAACGTGTACTGGACTAGTTAGCCTCCCTACCCCGACCTAACACTTTGATATGCTGCAATCTGCGTGTAAACATGACACTGGAATTACTGACAGTATGGGCCGCGATACCGAGACAGAAATTCTACGTATTTACAGTATTTATCAAACAAATTTGTTAAAAATACACGAGTCCACTGGCTCCCAGCCGGAATAAACCTACAAGTGGCAGCAATGGAGGCACTGTTTATCATACCGGTGACACGCTTCAAGGTTGGATGTTAGACAACAAAATAAATAATAATAATATTTATCAGTTAGTCGGTCAGTCGTTGTATGTGACCTCGACGACACTATGCTGTTTGTTGGAACTACTATGCCACATATGTTACAGCTGGTCACAGAGAAAGACTACATCCAGCACAGTCTAGATCTAATCACTGGTAACGACAGTCAGTGCAGCAGTATGATATGATGACATTGTGCACTGAGTAGTTCTAACAGTGCGGAAACAGTTAGTCATTCAAGCCGACAGCTAACCAAAACACACAACGGTACAACGGAAAACGTACACAACTGAATGTAACAAATGGAGTGGTTTTTTGCTGCACCTTGTACGACACGTCATTTGGCCAGTGAAAACGTGTCGGTTTCAGATGGCGAGACTGCAGTTGTAACAGTGCACGAATATGGCATGCAGAAAAGTGAAACATTTGACGCAGTTTACACAACAATACCACAAGTCATAGAATCAAAGGAAAAGTGCAAAATAAAGACAAATACAACAAGTTGGATGGTACAATTTGCTGGCCACTTCCTGCATTAACTGGCAATCCAACTGATTTAAGTGTATAAAAATGGCTCCTATGCAAACAAAACAGCTGTGAACAAATTTTCAGATTTTTTTCCGGCAAATTTTCAATAACAAACCCAAATTTATGACCTACTCAATTTGTTTGTAAAATTACAGCCAGCTTACTGTTGGTAATAAGTTAAGACTTGCTCGTGAATTTTTGACCGATGCGTGTAGGTAAGAATAACTCCAAATTTTAGAAAGATCAAGGAAACAGGCTACCTACCAGACATGCAGCTGCCGAATCACTATGTTTTTCACGACAACACAAATCCACTTTCTGATCTACCTTCAATGCAGGAAGAATTTTTTAAAAATGATTTCCGTACATTTCACGACTCATAGGAACCCTGTAATAATGACCTCAGAGCGACATGGTAGTATGTAGCCAATGTTATAGAACAGACATGATTTTTGATGACAGTTGATGTAGACAATGAACTACAGCACGCCGTCGGATGAAGCATAGTTGTGCCGACCGACGTAACGCACAAAATGCAGATAACATCTAAAAAAGACTGAATAAAAAGAACACAATTCGGTGTTAACGCAACTCGCCAAACCGCGACTTCTGCCGATGACCAGATTCACCACTCGATGTTCCGGCGAGCAGATCTATGCTATACACGACAGCGGCATCAACACACCGTCGATACGTTCACGGACTGAAGTCATAGATTTAGCTCATTCAGACGACGATTACGCAGTCAAAGACCACCTACAGAGTTGCCTCTTGCAACAAGCACCGATACACCACAACCAGTCAGTACTGTGTTATACAGCTGCCTCTGAACATCTGAAAACATCACGAGTACATCATGAGAAAGCTTCGCTCAACCGACGAACGACGTTTCTTTACCGAAATGACTCAGTAACACGATAATGTGACTGGATCCATCTGAAGTCTATTGAATGAAAGACTGGCACGGCATCTTACAACAAACAAGAGACCATAAGCTAAACAGTACGTTGAATCATATCATCCTGGCCAATACCGCTTGCACGTTGGATCTAAATAGCGAGACGACAGCGACAAATGCACCTATTTATTACCGATTTATAACTGCAGTTCGTTGGCAATTTTCGACGCGACGTTTTTGAACCCAATCGATGTTCCGGAAATGCGCTTAAACCGTATGCCGTTTAGCGACAGTCGCGGCAGCTTGCAGACTTCCATCTCCCACTGGACGATGGAGTCGCCCGCGCCGGCGTTGCCCGTGTGCGCGCACAGCAGAAGGAATCGTTCGCGCTGTTCGTAGTCACAGTTGTTGGTGTCGAGAACACGTCGAATCTCACGCATCATGTCGTTCGGGTCCATGGCGCTGGTCGTCTTCATACTCCATGTGAAGCGCAGTGAGCGTGGCTTGGAGGAGCTCGGCGTCGGCGGCGGAGGAACCGGTGACAGATGCTGACCGACCGCGTCACGGCTCTCGCTCGTCGGACTACGACAGCGCACACAAGTCAAAAACTCACCTAACATTATTAACCCTTTGACGCCCACTCTGTGCCAGACCGGGTTAAGCCATCACTGGTAATTTTTGACATCCGGGCACTATGACGCTCAGGCTGAGCGTCACTCTCAGACCGAGTGTTAGAGTGCCCGGATGTCAAAATTACAAATGACGGCTTAACCCGGTCTGGCATAGGATGCTTTACAGCTGCAACTGTATGGCAACAGTGAACTTAATGCAGTGATAAATTACATCACGTCACTGTTGGTGTTAATACCAGTGCTTGCTGTGTGGCCTCACTGCTGCTGTACGCTGCCTTCCCAACTGCAGTCTGGATGGATTGGACGGACCACACCGTGTGATTTCAGTATCTGCTGCACATCCTCCAACATGATATTATCTTCAGGTGTCCATGACGAGCAGTGAACTACTGAATTCTCCTGCCATTTCTGCTACTTTTGATTTACTGATGAGAACAACGCATTTATTTTAATGTTCAACGCCCCAATGTTACCATATAGTTTCATCCGATTAACTGTAAGCAACTTACCGTCGAGCAAACTTGGACGTCAGTTTGTTAAGGAACGACAGTCTGCTGGACTGGTTGCCGAAGCTAGACGATGGACTGTCAGTGCCGTCAGTGACAGCGCCACTGCCGCCGGTGCCCGCCGACCGACGACCAGGAATCTGACCGTGAAACGTCCGACGACTGGAAATACCACGCGGAAACTTTGTGCCGGCCGGCGGGGAAACTGCCGAGTGCTTCAGTGAACCACCAGCATCACTGGACCTACAGACAGACAGACACACAAATAGAATGATTCATTAGTGTATATCAACTTGTACTACATGAACAATTCAGAGACAGTGCATAAAATGAAAAATCTACGTACTCATCTGCACATTCGATCAAGCAGTGAATGTTTACACGAGTAGGTACACTCCTCTTCCTCTTCTTGTGTGGCACGCACCACCAGGGGTGCGTAGCGTCGAACGTAGACATCAGTCTCCAGAGTGGACGATTCTGAGCCACAATGACTGCTTCATTCAGTTCAGGTCCTGCTAGATAGTCTTCATCCATGTAGTACGAGGGCGTCCTGGTGGTCTCCTCCAGTTCTCCAAATGGGAAGCTGTTATAATCTACTGTGACAGGTACACTCTAAGTAAGTCTAACTATACAAAAATAACATAATGATTACATTAGCTACTACCCAACCACTTACATGCATGTTCAGCGGCAATTTTGGAGTCTTACATGTCAAAACTAAATTACATCGTTCTAAAGTGCAAAACAAGGCTGCCACTTGGAAAGACTTTAAAGCATGCAGATCTACTCGTTAATTGTCTTGTTCAATGTCAGTTGGTTGCTGATACCAAGTTTGACAGGAAAACAAAGTCCCAGTTTGCAGCTATCATCAGCAGACCGACAAACAAGCGAGAAACGATAGTTACATGGCGGACGGTGTGAGTGGTTCGGGAGGATGAATTCCTATCGGTTCTGGTGGCGGAGGGATCTGCTGAGATAAGCTGGCGGGTTTATCTTGAACGCCTCGAAGACGAACGCTCGCTGCAGCGACGGGCCGCGTAGTTGATGACTGTGATGGCGATGCATTACTACACACAACACAATGTTATCAGCACCACAACTTCATCAATCTACTGTCACTGACCACAGAGTTTGTTTAGTTTTCTGCATCAATAAAAACTGCCTGTACACATGAAAGTCTCCTTTGCACATTTCGTTTACTTTAGAATTCACAGAAAGAACTTTGGCATTTACATGATTATCGGAATAGCACTTGTAAGGATATGCTAGTGGATATTCTAGCATAGTTGTTCATCATACTGCATGCCAGACTGCCCTTAAATCTGCTTTGCATACGAATGCTGGTAAGATTTGATCTTGTGTACATCACCACACAGTGTGCAGGAATCACAAGCATATATAACCTATTCTTTTGTCAAACAACAGACGTTCTTAGTGTAAAGGAAGCCTGCATACGAGATTTACAGGCAACAGCAAAATATGACTGGTAACTAAAATGTCTTCTTTCAGCTCAATTGACAAACTGAACAGTTTAGCAGCATCACTTAATCAACATCAGATTGCACATTATTATCACAGCTAGTTGTCATACAAACAGTGCACATGTCAAATGCTATGAACAGAAAACAATCTCTTGTGTAGACCTGTGCTAAAGGACAGAACTGAAGCGACAATGTACAATAGCAACAATGTACAATCCTGGGGTACATTGCTTGTTATATAAACAACATAGGATACATGATTATGACCCATGTTCCACTTGAGATACAGTCCAGCATATTGCTGTAAACTACAAAGCCTTCTAGTCAAAACATATTTCCGTATCAACATATGTTGCAAGCGAATCAGAGGTGCAGACAAAGCATTACAAATGGTTAGTACATGTGCAGACATCCACGCAGTTACTCTGTATTAAGTGCATGGTAAGTACATTAAGGTAAGCGCATGACAGCAGTGCATGTATGAAGCACCCTAGCGAAGAAATCTACAGCAAATCAATGATAGCAACGGACACCCCTGTGGATAAGATGGGGTTGATAATTACTGGGATTATCACTAGATCCTGCATACTAGGTTACTAAGGCACATACCAACCAGGCAATGCAATTCATCTGACCGCTGAGAGGACTAGAAAACATATGCACAGACAGCACTAGCCAACCTTTTTAGTTTTAAGGGAATCTGTCAGGACCATAACTTGGTATTTTTATGGATTTAATGCCTCGACAGCTCACACCACTTAAACTGAAGTAAAGCTCATGTCACTGCAGTGCTGAATGTTGTTAGTGGGTTAGTAGTTGGTCAAGCAGAACAGAATGAACTAACATCAGCTGTGCCATGCAACACAGCTGACTGATGCAGGCACTAATACATTTCATATCAGCTAGTAACACCGCGAGGCCAACTGTTAGTACACTAGCTGCACCGCAGTAGGCAAAACCAACACATAAAGCTCCAACAACTTCAAGAGCTGAACAATGTTCAGTCCAGTTCAATCTCTTCAATAGTTCTCAGAGGAAAAGTCAGTGAAAGGCCAGTCTGAAAAGATGAGCCTTGAGCCCTGCTTGAAACTGACTGCGACTGATGGACGGGGAGCGAAGGTGAGGCAGCAGTGAGTTCCAGACAACTGGAGCTGCGATGAAGAAGCTCCACCTTCGGAGCAAGTTGTTCTAGTTCGTGGAACGAACAGATCGCCACGCTCGGCTGAAGTGGAGACCAGGACGGACTGAATTGTTGGCGACTGTGCAGGCAAGTATGCAGGCCCGGTGCCTTGGACACAGTCGAAAGTCAGTGTAGCAATTTTGAAGCCGAATCAAACATCAATCAGGTGTTGTGATGTACGTTATATATTCACTCAGACTGCACTAGCCAAGCTTTTCAACTGAACACTTACTGTAATGCCAGAAAGACTAGCCAGTAAAAACACTTAGTATAACAGCTTCGTGCTCTTTGTAACAATATTGACTTATTTCATCCTTACAGCCACAAAACATTAGCAATTGTTAGGTAAAAATTAGCTAGCATTTCGCACATAGCAATGGGCCGCCACATACCAGACAGAGACTGATTGAGTTTGGCAGGTTTAAGTGTTTAAAACACGAAACAGAATAGTAAGAATTAACGATAAGTCATAGATATCGTTACATCATTCTGCAAGCTAAACCATGCAGACACAACCTCAAGTTGGTACTTAGTGTGTTTCAGTAACTTAATAAAGATACGACATACTAAACAGCTGATTAGACTAGGGATGCACCGATAATCGGCCGATAATCGGTATCAGCCGATTATCAGCCGTTTTGCCTATAATCGGAATCGGCCGATTATTAAGCCGGTATCGGTCGATTGTTATTTACTATGTATTATGATGGCATTGGATACTGAAATTATATTTTTTTTAAAAATTTGAATGGACAACACAAATTTTCGTTTTATAGTTATATATGCAAACTCCGCAAACATGCTGGTAGCATTGTGCTTTGTGTAGTTATGTACTAATCTATTATATTATGTAATAAAATATTTGATCGATCGATACAGTCTTTGATATTAAGGAAAGAATGTCAGGTTTATGTATTAATCGGTAATCGGCCGGCCGATAATCGGCCGATTGTTAGACGCCAATTATCGGCCGTCCGTCCGGCCGATAATCGGCCATTGCCTTATCGGTGCATCTCTAGATTAGACATCAATGTTGACACCAATAAACTCAAACGCTCATTGATTTTTCAATTCGACTACGTAATTCAACAGTTACATATGATGGATGGTACATTGATTGTTAAGTAATTAAAAGATACGACTAATGCTTTGTGCTATGCTTGTTTGTTTTTTTTCTAATGTTTCAGTGCTCTTGTTCAATAACTCTGCACTGCCTTCGGACAACTGCATTATATTTTACATATACAACAATGAAATAATGACATCAGCTTATTTTAGCCAAGACTACAATAAATAAGTAAGAAAAACTGCCGGACCAGTAGTTGAGCAAAAAGTCGATTTTTTTAACTAAATAAATTGATTCAAATCAATTCAAATCAATTCACTGAGCGATTCAAATTGATTCAAATCGGAAATAAGCATGCTCAAAAGACTACCGACTAGCAAAATAACAAATAGCTTGTAACTGAGTATGGTTTTAAGAAGTCCCACTTTTCAGTAGATAACAGCCCACGCTGATTTGAAGTGCCAAAAGGGAGTGATTCGGGCTGCAAATGACCATGCCATATCTGCAAAATTTCACAGTGACACTAAGTACCGCCTTCAGAGTTGTAGATAGTTGTACGGCCCGCCACCAGCTTAACAGCAGATACAGCATGTAAATGAGATGTCAAAGCATTGTCGAATGCTAAGCAAAAGTGCATTCACGCAGGCAGCAACAGTAGACGACAAAAGAAAGAAAACTGCCAACAAGCCTACGTCATCTACTGCCAGCCGTCGAATAAAAGCAGCGGCATAAAACTTACATGAGGTAGCCACGATTTTGTATATAGATACTGCAAAGTTATAGCAAAACCAACACAACGTGACATTAAAAATACGTCAAATTAAACAAGTGAGTTTTCAGGCATGTTTTTTGGTCCTGCAACATTAGACCGGCTTATTCAAGTAATGATGCAGTCGATGGTAAACGGATGGAAAGTTGAAATATTGTCCAGTGACAATTGTAAAAATGTGGTCAGTTCAGGACACTCATAAGTCACGAAAAAAAGTTAGTTATATGCGTTGAAGAAAAGTACAGGCAACAGACTAATTATCAATCACTAAAATAACATCAGACACAATATTTGTTTGCATGATTTCTTGCGTAGCTGACGCAGCGGACTGTTTTGTGAAGTTGCAGCAGCGAGAGACGCTCAATACGTCGTCACAACAACATGCAGCTATCGGAATGTTTCTGTGCAGAAGAGAATACATCAGGACAGTGCTGGTCATCAACGCCACAGTCATTCAGAAACTGCCGAACTAATCTACCGTAAACATCACGTCACTACCAGACAAGCTGTGAAACGACGGTGCTTCGGAACAAGGCACACACAGAGTTCATAAAGCGAGTGACACACCTCTTCAGTTCCTGAGTCGGCGTCTGACTAGTGGGTGTCGTGTTGGTAATCTCAGCCAGTCTTTCGTCCGCCTGACTGATGGTTGCACGCCTCTGAACGCCGACGGCTGAACTCTTGGCACTCGACGTCAGCTTCTTCAACATCAGAGGTGGTGCTCCGCCTCCGGACGATCGTCCCGCGGCCGACGACTGTGGTGACATCTTTAACACACAAAGACCTATGATAGAACATGGACACTTAGTATTGAAGACTTCTTGCTCTATCTACAGTCATAAAGTCCTCATAACTTGTGATCTGATAGCTCTAACATGTGCATGTTCGAAGTACAATTTCTTCCATTTTTACGCGCGACAGCATATATGCTATAGCGCGTATATGCTATCGCCCGTCCGTCTGTCCGTCCGTCTGTCAGATGGGTACCTCATACAAAAACGGTTGAAGTTAGGATCATGAAATTTTCACCATACGGTAGCCTCATCCCTCTAGTTTTTCGACAGCAAGTTTCATCCCGAAATTCTCAGGGGTTCCCCCAGAGCGAAAGCGTTAAATGAGGAAGGGGTAGGCAAAATTGGCGATTTTCGAACTGTAAGCCGCCATATCTCCGAAACGGTGCAAGATAGGACTAAAGTTGCTATTGATCACTAATAGGAATGTGTACACGCGCTTTCCATTGGTACCAAAATCAGTGACCTTGAGT
>Ga0056114_1001615_pt1 | contig 10544 bp, 7 predicted proteins | sample WorMetHERISLAND1_FD_77005 | JGI IMG/M metagenome (GOLD analysis project Ga0056114, IMG submission 77005) | Marine gutless worms symbiont microbial communities from Max Planck institute for Marine Microbiology, Germany - Olavius loisae HERON... ... | reverse complement strand
CGGTTTTTACAGGTCAAAAGACCCAACCAACAGTATCAAAGTACTGAAGGAAAATCTACAAAGGAAAACAACCCAGAGAACAAAGAAAACACAAAATACACATATGCATACACACACAAAATAGTAGACAAATACAGCATACAAGTATAACAGCAAGTCCCCTAGTCTACAATAATATGGGGGGACTAGGGGACTTGTAATGAGGAAGATACAGATGGTCGAACTAGGGTGACAAGAGACGAGGAGCGAGTTCTACCTGAGACGAGGAGCGAGTTCTACCTGTAGACTGAACAGAGATAAGATTGTGTAGGTAGTCAGGTTGGCTGGTTGTAATAACTTTGTAGGTGAGTGAGAGGAGTTTATATTCAACGCGTTCATTAACCTTGAGCTAGTGCAGAGATCTGAGGATGGGTGTGATATGAGAAGATTTAGGAGCTTTAACCACAGTACGTGCAAGACAGTTCTGAATCTGCTGGAGGCGGATTACTTGGGACTTAGGAAGATTTGAAGTAGAGAGTTACAGTAGTCAAGTTTTGAGTGGACAACAGAGGCAGCAACAATACTGGCTGTTTTAGAATCAAGGTAAGGACGGATACAGCGGAGCTGTCGGATATGAGAAGAGCAGGGCTTAGAAAGTGATAAGATCTGTCAATAGTAACTTTTGTTCTAGGATGCACCGTTTAGCTACAATACATTCCATACAGACGACAGACAGGTGCAACACGATAGCATAAGCGCGACTGTACTAAGGCAGCTAAAAAGTCTTGAATGGATTTTGATGACATTTTCAAGTTAAGTTCATACTGAGCCTGTTTAGAAGTAATTAAATTTTGTGCCCCAAACTCCCTGGGAAGGAGGGACAAATTTTTCAGCCAACTATTTGGCTATTGGTCATATTTTAGTCTATAAAACCTTGTTTTTGCCTTGTCGTTTCAACATTTGTCGGAGAAGATCTCGTACTACAGAGACTGAAATGTTAAGGTAAAAATAGTTCGGTTTCATAAACAAGAATATTTATCTTTGCATACAATATGCATTGCAATTATGAATCTAAACCCTTTTATATTTGTAGAAAATAACTTTTATTAGTGCTAACCTATTTTCTGTAATTTTTGACAGAAAAAGTACCAATGACACAAACGATAATTGCTTAATTGTAAAATAATGTCATTTTGCAGTTGGGAACCAGCTTAATTGTTGCCGAGTAGAGAATTTTTAGCAGCAGTTCTTCTATGTCATGCAATAGAAAAGGTTAACTACTTTTGACTTCTGGCCCCAAAACAGTCCAATTAAAATCCACATGAATACAATATCAGGGTTGCATTATCAGGTAAACAGTCACTGCAAATGATCAAAGTTATGTGAGGTAGGCAACCAGTAGCCACTTGTTAAGCTAGTGAGAATTTAACAGTGACTGCCTAAAGCAATTTCACCTTAGTATCCAATTTCAAAGTTTATCATGGCAAACATTAATCATATTTGCAGTCAATGTTACAAAGCACAAAGGCCGAGTAGGAGTACAGAAAATAAGTGTGCTATGGTGGAAAATAAAATGTTTTACAGTAAGTTGCCTCAGGTGTATTATAAGGCGACATTGCTGACAAGTGACTTCGCCTATTGCAATCGATGTTACAGTTCTGTGGTCTGTCTGTCACGTTCTTGTATTGTGCTCAAACGGCAGAAGATATCAACACCATTTCTTTAGCACACGACAACCGCAAGTCTCTCCCAGATCGCACGACAATTTGGCTTACATCGGTCAACCTTTCCTACCCAAATTTTGCCCCACAGTGACCCACCCCGTTTACTTGAGCGTTGGAGACACTCGACGGCAAACTGTGTCCGAATGGTTAGAGATAGCACATTGGTCACAATCAATAGAACGCTGACACTCTACGACCTCCCCTTCCCCGAGAATGGTGATCCAAATGCACCGTGCATGATCAACTTCGTGACACATGCTGCCACATGGCGAATACGATATAAGATATTGATAAGATTAGTGTATAAGCGATGTCGCCTTCTGCCGAATTGCTACAGCCATTGTTGACAAATAATATTACAACTGGTCCACGAATAATAAAGTTATTGCACAAAATGCTCTAGCACTTTAACACACACACTGTACAACTGACAGATTCTACATCAACTGGAAACACACATCAGCTCATAGTATAAAAACAAAAATGTCAACATAATGTTGAGCACCACAGAACAATGAGACGTCAGCAGCTGTATAAAAGTCTGTCGAAATACTGAACGGACCGACATAACTAGAAGCTCAACATCTCCAAGAAACCACACATCATACAATTTGACTGGATGTTCTTATCGGTGAGACAGTAGTTATTTAATTACCATATAAGTTGGCTCAAGTCACAGAACAAGAAGACGTATTAGCAGTACCAGTTATCAGACGACAACAACGACGATGACGTTTATTTCATACTTGTGACCAGCAACAGTGAGCGCACAGTACGGCAGTGGAATTGAGGTAATTAGTTTTGCTCGACGCATTATAAGTTACTTCAGAGATGATCTCGCAGCCAATCAGCTAAGTGGTGATTAAAGACACCAAACCACGCCTTCTCGACCAATCACTTGGCCAATAGTAACAAAACTGAACTCAACAACACAATCAGAACAACACAAAACGCTAAACAACTATGCAAGAAAAACTACTAACATATGCATAAACTAAAAATGAAACTGAAGCTTGGTTTATGGGCTTTTTACACCATCTATCCAGGAAAGGGACCAGGCCTATCTCTACAGTTCCTGGGTCCTGCATGGGCAGCCGTATAGCAGATTCCACATACACTACAATACCTCTATTCTGTCCTGTCTTCAGTCACACTCTTGACAATACGATACAATAGAAGAGTTTAACATGGACTGAAAAGCTGAGTGTAGTCAGCTTCATCTAGCATACATAGCCAGACAAAAAAATATAAAAACGAGAAAAATGAAACAAAAACGAACGCAAGTGCCCAAGGTAAGGTTCAAGATCCGTGGAGGCAGTCCAGAAGGAAGAAAGACTGTGGATGAAAGGATTTATAAAAGAGATGAGTTTTGAGTCTAGAATGAAAGGCTGCGGGAGTGATAGATGATGAGAGCAAAGGTGGTGACTGTGATGAGGTGAAATGCGCAGGATGAGGTGAACCAGGAGGAGAGTGAACAGAATGAGGTTGACCTAATGAAGAAGGGAGCTGATTCCACAGGTAAGGTGATGAACATGTGAAAGAGCGGTTGGTGATTTGTAATGAGGAAGATACAGATGATTGAGCTATGGTGACAGTGGATTAGGAGCGGGTACTACATATAGACTAAGCAGCAATCAGATTGTGTAGGTAGTCAGGTTGGTGAGTTGTGAGAGTGAGAGGAGTTTGTATTCGATGCGTTCATTAATCTTAAGCCAGTGCAGAGATCTGAGGCTGGGTGTAATGATAAAAGATTTAGGAGCTATAACCACAGTACAAGACAGTTCTGAATCTGTTGATTGAAACTTAGAAGATTGTAGTAGAGAGAGTTACAGTAGTCAAGTTTGGAGTGGACAACAGACACAGTCCTTATATTTTGACACATGATGCATCTGTGGTCTTCCTTCCCCGTATGGTTCTTATCAATTATTTTTCCTGACATGGACATTGGACATTCTCTATAACATTATGTTACATAGTTCTTTGTTGACTTTGGCTTAATACTGAATCAAACCGACACAAATTTACCGTCACATCAAACATATCAACACAGCAGAGAACCACTATCATTATAAGTTTGCATGCATATAGTCAGAGTAACATCTGCTCAAGAACAGATATTTCAGACGTACATTAATGGAATAATATAATAATGTCATTTCACGTCATCACTTTCTGCAAATGTTTACCTTCCATTTCAACAGCTAGCAAAAGATGTACACTGTGAGTCAAAAAAACTGGGCCACTTTTTTTACGGCCTATAACTTTAGAAATATTGAACAGATCTTTACCAAATTTGGCACAAATCAAAGTCTCTTCATTCTGAACATCGTGGCAGAGTTTATTTACATCAACTTTGGAAAATAGTGGCGCCATCTAGCGAATGACAATGACACTTCTACAACTACAAGTTTTGAATTGTTATTTCACTTTTTTATTAATTAATGACGTAAGAATGATGACATTTACTCATCAGCTGCTCTCAAGAATAACATCAATGCCAGAAGTCTGACAATGCGAGCGCGAACATTCCAGCCGGAGTGCTACGTGCCCGTCACTGTGTTGCGCGTGGGCTATGCAGAAGTCATTTTCATTCAACCAGGCGGAAAGTTAGACACGATGTGACGTGATGCTTTACAAAGACTCGCTAGTAGCTACCCGCATCAAGGTGAGATGCGGCCGTCAATTTAATGGTCACTGCAGCAGGATGGTGCTCCCTCTCACACTGCCAGAAACACAGAAACTTGCAGCGTGAAAACATGCAGTTCACTTTGTGCACCGAATAGCCCGGATTTGAACACAGTTACTTGCCATCTGGGGTGTAATTCAGCAGACAGTCTACCATCATCAAAGTTTCTCCTCAGTTGACAAAATTAAGAGAGCAATTGTCAAAAGCATGGCAGAAACTACCGTATGGCGCAGTCATTGCCAATTCATCAGTTTTATCACCTTTTTATTTACGGTTAATGTTATTCGCCAGATGGCGCCACTATTTTCCAAGGTTGATTCAAATAAATTACGGCATGATATTCAGCATAAAGAGAACGTGATTTCTGCCAAATTTGGTAAAGATATGTTCAATATTTCTAAAGTTATAGGCCGTAAAAAAGTGGCCCAGTTTTTTTAACTCACAGTGTATATGTCGTATTAACAGAATGGACAACAACAATTTGTTTTACAAGCCCAATTTGTTACACAAAGCGCTGGAAACTACACAAAACCATACACATTGAACCATTCATCGAGCAAGGTGGCCACAACGTAGGAGAAAAATTCCCGAAGTTTTCCAGGCTTTTCCAGAGCCACGAACTTACTTTTCCATAGGTTATCGCAACATTGTAATAATGACCTTCGTCAAACATCATTCCATATAATCGCCAGCAAATAGGTCACCCCACACCCTGCACACCCTGACCATGTCAGAATTGCAAGAGACTGTTCACTCATTTAAATTTTTCTTTGACTGCACAGAATTTCCTGACGCTTTTCCATGTTCAGATATTCCATGTTTGTGGCCACGTCAATTGCTTCATTCAGGGAGAGGTTATTGGATGTCAGGCCCTTTTGGATAGTCTTCATGTACATAGTACCAGGACATCCTGGTGGTCTCCTCCAGTTCTCCAAGGTGGAAGCCGTTAAGATCTTCTTGGCATCTGTTTCATCTGGCATTCATGCAATGTGGCCGAACAGGGAGAAACACCGTGATTGATGAATAGCTAAATGGTGTGGTCACTTGGTTGTCTGTCTCAACTCATCATTCAGCACATGGTGGTACCATTTGATTCATAACAGCTTCTGCAAACACCACTGATCGAGGGCATCAATCTTTAGTACATCTCTCTTGCTAACTGCCGAGAGGCGAAAAGGTGTCAGCATAGCAAGAAAGACATTGTGAAATGTAACGGCAGTAAAATACAGCAGTTTTTACGGCAGTGAAGCTTCTGAAAACAAAGGGACTTGCACTCTTACAGCCACTATGTTCACATTCATATTCTGCATGGAAGCAGGTGGTAGGTAGCGTGGTTTAGTGGTAACATGTTGGTCTTAATCAACGTCAGGCTCAGTTAGTACCTGGATGGGTGACCATCTGCAGGCAAGTTAATCATCTCATAATGTAGCCAGCCACCTAGGTTGACTCAGCCTTCAACGCTATGTGGAAAAGTAAAATGAGAGTCAGCCTTTGGGGCTGAGCAATAATAATAAATGGTGACGGTGGGTGTAGATGATGGCAGCCTATAGGCAGACTCACAGCCCAAGTCAGTTGGCTTGGTCTAAGGGCTGACGGCCGCTTGGCACTCTGTCTGCAGTCAATGAATAAACCAAGTGAACTCTCACACTGGCCATGCCATGATTACAGCACCATAAACACTGGCTTTGTTGTTGCTGTTGGTGTTATAATTATTATTATTATTACCATTATTGAAAGCTAATAATGAACTGGCTAAATGTCGTGATAGGATAAAACAGACGCACGCTGCAACACTCGAACAGCAATCTGAAAAACAGAACTATGCACACAAACAATACAATTACAACATACGATGTTTTTAACTCACAGGATCGCATGGCATGTAATCCGATAACGACAGAGTCTGAAAACGATATGGATGTCGACTAATATACATCGCGAGCGTCTGCACCGATCTCAAGCACTCTGTCCAACTCCTCAGCCATTCTTTTCTTCTCGTCGAAGTGCTTGATGTCGTTTTGCGTGAAAGGAACGTCATTCAGGTCGTCCACCACATCACTTTCCCCCAACAAGTCTCGGGCCGCAGCTCTCGAGACACGCACGAACCGACATTCGGCAAAACGAGGCGTCTCTTCGTCTACGGCTGCCTCCACGAGAACGTCCGGATTGACCGGCTGCTTGTCAAGTCGGCGGTCAACGAACGTGTACATGTTGTGGCATTCCAATAAGTCCTGGACGCTTCTGTGTGCGTTGTACTGCTTAAAGGAGAAACTGCTGCTCGCGTTCCGACGCCTGTCATGTGACCTAGCCGTATCTCGGTACGGATGCATTCGTGCGTTGCTTCTGTCCGCTACCGACGAACGATCGGCCAAACGACAACTCCTCGTATCAGCAGCCGACGCCGCCGGCTTTCCGACGTAAACGACTGCCTCGGCGAAATGAATACGACTGTTGCCTTTTGTGCCCGTTGTCATCTGCGGAACGGAAATGGCGGCTGTGGCGCGAGTTGGCGAAGTCCTCACAGTACGAGAGATATCGGCTGTCGGTTTTGGTCTAAGAGTGGCAGCGACACTGTTTGAAAAAGTCGAAGTCTTCACAGTACGTGAATATTCTGTTCCAGCACGAGGGATATCGACTGTCAGTTTTGGCCTAAGAGTGGCGCCATCACTATTTGATAAGCTCGAAGTCCTCACAGTTCGTGAACAGGCCGTATCTGTCGCAGTACGAGATACCACGGATGCCAGCTTTGGTCTGTGAGCGGCATCGTCAGTATTTGCTAAGCCAGTGGACGAGTAAGAGTCTGAACGGCTGGTGTCAGACGATGTTGTGCTGTCACCAGTGCTCGATGAGCCCATTGACGATCGTGACTCAGACGTTCGAGAGCTCGATGTGCTGGACGACGAACCACTCGATGTCCTGGAATCACAAGACGTTGACGAACCAGAACTCGACCTGGTGGAATCCATAACCGACGGCAACAGCTTCTGCACTTTTCGTGGCGGTTCTGCTGTAAACAAAACGGTTACAGTAACCATAGTAATTCAAATTAAAAAACAAAACAAAAATTGAACGTAACCTGTATCATTACACTGTGTGCTAGTTTGCTAATTAAGTCGCTCACCTGTAAAAATGGTCGCCAAAATGACCTAAACTGTGTCAAATGGGACGTTAAAAGTGCTCAATCCAACTGTTCACATTTGCTTATGATCTGAAATCCCTCCGGTATGCTGCCATAGTATGACAGAATAGCTTCGCCAGCCATTTATTTATTCGGTGGCAGTCAATGGCCGTACAAAGTATCAAACCTCAGTCACCAACATCAGTAATTTCTTATGACGCTGTGACCATTCAGCAGCATCATACTGAACCAATTTATTCATTGATTGATTCAGCATGGTTTAATGTCTCCACCAACACAGTATAGTTTATCTGGGAGACGGGTTTTACAGGTCAAAAAACCTAATCAACAGTATCAAAGTACTGAAGGGACAAAAATACACAAATAACACAAAAATACAATAAGCGCACACAGATAGAAAAAACACAGCAAATCCCCTAGTCTACACTAATATGGGGTGACTAGGGGATAGCTATATGAAGCATCAGTGAGTGAGTGAGCACTGAGCAGATTATTAATGGTACATCACACCAGTGAGTGAGTGAGCACATTCTTAACGGCATGTCAGCAGCATCATTAGGCTATACAGTGCCATTCACGTCGGTACGGGTACATGCAGGAAAATACGGGACAGAAGACATCAAAAAGCGACTACAAAAACTAAACACAACACAGAAATAGCAAACAAAGCAAACTACAGCAAAACAAAACTAACCCGGTTCAGTCGCCTCATATGACGCTCGGTCAAGAAACGAGGTGGTCTTATTCTACAATGCTCCCGAGCCCACAGGGGCCTTTACCAAGCATCAAATAACAAAACAGTGTAGATCTACCTTTATCCTGTGTTGACATTTCACGAGCAGCCCTTTTAGCATCCAGTGACACTCGAGAATCAGGTTCTTTATTGAAGTGACTGTCATTTACAACCGATGACTCCGCATCTCCGAGTTCTGGAGCCACGTACTGTATTAAACTATACGCGACCAAATCCCCATCTTCGATGTCGATGGACATATCAGACATCTCACCAGAGAGCGCATCGCTAGCTGCGTCATCATCCTGCCGATCCTCGCCCTCATCGGCTAATGGTGTCTGCGACGTCTCTGCTTGACGGTCACTGATTGAACGTATCCCAGCATTCTCGGGCAATGTTCCAATACCGTCCGTACTGGCGGCGACTGGTGCCGACGCGTTTCTGTTCTCAGTCGGACGATGCGCAGTGCCAACCATGTTATTGTTATTGTTGTCGTTGTCATTTCTTGCATTGTTGTTAACATCGATCGAGAATGGCATCTGGGGGCAACGCGGTTCACTCTGCTTTACTACTGCCAGTCGACTGCGGGAAAATATGTCACGGTTCAAGTCATTATCACGCCGTGTGGGGCTACTCAGTGGATTCGAAGGTACACCAAGTCTATCGGCGGCCAACAAAGCATTGCTCCTTGCAACCAGAACACTGGCGGCCATTTCATCAGAGGCGACGAATAAAATTTGGTGAAGTGCAATCATGCATGCTTCGTGAAGTGCCTGAAACATATCGACAACATGAGCTAACAGGTAACAACAACAGAATCAACTATTAATAACTAACTCAGATAATTTATTAAAATATCAACTAAGAAAATAATTTAAGAAAATAATTTAACAACCAGTGATGATTATTGTGCTGCCAGACAGTGACTGTGAGAGTTTAACCAGGTTCGTCAGACGAAATGAACACTAAGCATAAAGTGTCTACCAACCTCAGACCAAGCTAAATGATCTGAGTTTTAAACAGTCAACAGCCACTCACTAGTGCTATTTATTGTCAATCTGTGGAATGACGGCAGTCACGTGGTTTGTCGCCTCGACCAATCAGCATCATTCCGCAATTTCAATTCCACATTTTACTTTCCGCATTCCGCAATTCCGCATTTTACCCACTGCCAAAGTTTGGGCTATGGGTAAAAAGCGGGAGTGCGGAAGTGCGGGATACGGATGTGACAACGGGTAAAAAGCGGGAAAGAAAATGCGGGAGAAAAGTGTGGGACAACGGGTAATATACGGGAGTATAAAATGCGGGACTTGATAGCGACGACTGCCTGACGACATGAGCGTAATGCAGATGACGTATTGTATCACAGATGTCCACACATCGTAATTCTAAGAAAGTAAAGAACTAATTGAAGATCATAATTGGGTAAAACGGTAAAAACCGTAGAAAACGTGGACAAAATAAAAACATTAAAAAACGTTCAAAAAATCGTTAGCCATAATTTTTTCAATCTTATTGCCTAATTCGACGGGTGTAGTATGGCTATAGCAAGGGACAGATATCGAGATCTGTATTCATTTTTCCAAACTCACAATTCACATACTGACTCCGCCTACTGCACGACGTCACAGAAGCTGTGTCGCTATAGGCACTGCGTAATGAGCTCACTGTACATAATGGTTACAGAGCTGGCCAACCACTTTTTAAAGGTTTTTTTTTAGGTTTTTAGGTTTAAATGCCAGAAAATGTCAAAAGACTAAAATTAGGACTTTTGAGGTATTTTAGGTTTAAAAAAACTTTTAAAAACCTAGGTTTTTAAAAACGACTTCTACAACCATGTTTTTTGTCGGAAGTACCAATTATCAATATTATTGTTGATCTCTTGCAATAGCGACAGCATCACCATCAGCATGAGTTTCATTATAGCGTATAAATTTAAGACTCCCGCACTCCCGCATTATACCTAGTGCAAACGTTTACTCGATTTCGTCGTAACCTATGTATCACACGGTGCTGCAGGGTGTCGCTGACCGCCTTGCTCCACTCCACCGCGTCCGTCGACGCTGCGGCCATCTGTCGCCGTGGTTTGATGCTGAGTGTCGTGTCGCACGGCGTGCATGTCGTCGACTAGAGCGCCGATATCGACGAACGCATGGCGCTGCCGACCGTCAGGCGTGGGTCGATGCGACACGTCGCCGGTTCGACCTGCATCGCCGGAAGAAGGAGGAGTGAGTACTGGTGTCAGCGACTGATGCGCTGCGGCCGTACACCGTCGCTGCTATG
>Ga0056114_1001614_pt1 | contig 10546 bp, 7 predicted proteins | sample WorMetHERISLAND1_FD_77005 | JGI IMG/M metagenome (GOLD analysis project Ga0056114, IMG submission 77005) | Marine gutless worms symbiont microbial communities from Max Planck institute for Marine Microbiology, Germany - Olavius loisae HERON... ... | reverse complement strand
GGGGGCCCCTGGCCCCCCCTCTCGAAACCCCAACCGAATAAAGGGCCCAAGGGGGGGGGGGGGGGGGAAAAGGCGGGGGGGGGGGGAGGCATCATGAGATATCACCGCTGAGACTACAAAGATGATTTCACACTGACTGTGGTTACATTCTGGAGCCTTACAACATGGTTCAGTGAGTTGAATCTTCACACTGAAGTCTGTGAGCTGTAGCAAAAATACCGCTTGGTTGTTCTGAATCCCACACTAGAGTGCATCGATTGTAGTAAACGTGATCTGTCGTTTGAAGACTGAAGAGCGTGTCCTGAGTTAATCTCTCTATCGTTGCAGACTGTTCTTCTCTTGCATTGTGTCACGCGCAGTAGCCGTTACTGTCTAACTTGCAGAGGCCCGGCGGCTGCAACAAGATTGGGAAGCCACTCACACCACGTCCCGTATAACGTGTGGCTGAGATCTAAAGGATGTCCGTGAAAAGTACTTCACGTGCAGCTCGCTTAAAGAATTATTTGAGAATGTTGATGCAACAACAATCATGGATTTTATCAAAGAAGTCAACTTTTATCATCTTGTTTAGTCATTATTGTTGTTTCCATTTTATATTAGCTATTGGAGCGTTCCTTTTTCTAATTCGCTTTTAACATCTTCTATATGCTATAGCGTATAAGGTTACTATTATATCTTTTTCACAACATCCAACTTGAATGGCACTGTATAGCCTAATTGTGCTGATGTGCCGATGTAACTGCTCACTCACCCAGTCCACACTAAACATCAGATGTTGCCAAAATTTCGGCAATATAACGTTCCAGTTCATCGTCCAGTCCAGACAAAACAGCTGGAGCTTCGTTACTGGCAGCTGCTCTAGCCCTGTTCTGCGAGTCTGAGGCCAGTCATCGGAATTTCTTTGCTGGTGGTGGAGCAACCGGATCAGGTACTGTCTACATGGATGTAGCCTCTGTAGCTGGTGTTCCAGCGCCAGGCACTGAATTAACATGCATCACCTAAAATAGTGCATAGACACATTCATTAAGTCAGTCAGTCGATGAACATGAAGAAGTGATTGGATTACCACTAATACTGATTTAAACACAAGAAAAAATATCTGAAGCACTGCACGAGAACACAAATAAAAATAACGCAAAAATTAATGTAAAGAATTAGCGTAATGAAAACTCTACAAAAAGACAATTATTTGGTGACAAACATATATGATTGATTGTTTGGTTGTGCTGGAATGGCAGTTTATGGTAAACCATAATCGCATACCTTTCACCATGGTAAGTAGCCCCACCATATCTCAGTTTGACATCAGGAGGCAGATCCTGTGCAGCAAATGTGAGAATACGATGTACACCGCCAGACAGTACTTTTACTTTTGGTATGCAATTTGCAAGACAACGTGGTGTATTGTTATGACAGGGAAAGTGGCTAGCATGTGGGGAATTAGCAACGAGTCAAAGTGCAACAAGAAGTCCATTATAATTTAGCAAACATGTCTGCGAGTACAGAGGTAACGTAGATCGGAGCCAAACGAGCGACCATGCAGGATCATCTCACGAACTAACTATATGATGTTTCCTCGATCACGTCACATGCTACACTCCCACATGCGATCCAACTAGTCGCTTTTATATAATACCAATGTCCAATGAGATGATAGTAAACAACACTGTTGCGCATGCTAGGCTGACGTCACTCAACGCAGTATACTCGCGACAGTCCCAACACTCACCCCCCGTCTTAATAAAAAAGGTGTAAGTCACATAGAAAATAGGAGGATACGTAGAAATTTAGTAAAACAATGTCAAATGATTGTTATAATGAATTAATATGTTGTTTAGAAAAGGTCCAAGAAGGCGATTAAAAGGACACGGTTTCGCAACAATATTAAATGACAAATACGAATATAATGAAATGCATGATAGCAGAGTACATTATAAGCGATGTAAATATGAAAGCAAAGATAACATTGTCATCTAGTCATTCATATACGATGACAGCGTCGGAAGCGATAATGTTCACAGCAGATAACATATAGACATGCACAACTTTCCATCAAGAACAGTGATAGAAAAATGACATTGAACGTTTAAACACCGAGAAAACACACAAGCCATCAGAACAGATAGCGTTGTAAAGAGGAGGACTCAGTGTCTCGATCCTCATTATCGAAATCTAAAGCTATAGGTGGTATTAATGGCTCATGAACGAAGCTTCAGCATGACTTGTGGTTGAAAAACTAAACGTTGAGGTGCCTCTAATGACTCCGTAGCTAATATAAACTCTGAAATTGGTCTAGGAGTTATATGGAGTGGCACTCCGAGGCTGAGTGTCTACAACACGTTCAGCAGTAGGCGAAACGTTAGCATCATCAGATATCATAAAAACGTAATTCTTATCGATATCATGAAGATAAAAATGCAGGCGTTACGATGATCAATTGTCGAACAGTGGCACGTGGCCGACAAAACAAAGGCCACGTTGCACGAAGAGCCGTTGAACTGCTGGTTATGTAGTTATGTAGTTGTTGCAGTGCAAGCAGCACACTCTCTGGAAGGGTAGATGACAGTTTGTGCTGAATGTTGTTAAGAAACTACTCACTCACTTGGCGAGTTGGAAGTGGTGAAAGAATGTGTGGTGCAGATGCGTCTGTGAGGCCCTTTGAAGCTGCCACAGATGTCTTTTCTCTTTCTACCACCCAGTAACACCTCTTACCAGTAGCAACTCTGTGACACACGAGATCCGCAAGCTGGTTACTTAGCTCAGGACACAGTTGACACTGCTGACTTTTGCACTGTGTTGAGTGTGTGTCCATCATGCAAGCTCCCGGTCAAAATTTCAGTACAGTTCAGTGTTACTTGGATTAAGATCAGAAATATAAAATATAAAAAATATAAAATATACTTCAAATAGAACTACCAGTTTTGACCATCATTCGGTCTCATCAGCCTCTCAAACTGTTCAGTATAGTAGTATAAGTACAACAATGCTGTACTATATGCTTATGTCTAAACCATTGTCGTGATCTCCATCACCTCAGGTTTGATAGCATTGTTTGTCCTTAATGTAGCCTTCAAGAGATTTATTTCAATTTTTTCTTTTTATTGTTAAAGATTTTCGTTGTTTAATTTTTGTACCGTTTAATTGCACTGAAATGTCATTGTGTGTGCTGATGTGCCGTTAAGAATCTACTCACTCAAGAGCTTGTCAACCGACGTGTAAAGTGATCATCTGTTCTGTTGACTGTTTACTGTAGTATTGAGTGGCTGTGTCAGCTGTGTACAATTCTTTACAGATCGTGTGATTCCAGTGTCGTTGATTGATTTTTGTTCACTTTCATCCACTCACTACTACTCTTACTTGTGTGCTTGGGATTGTTTTCCGTCACCAATCTCTGGCACTTTGTAAACTCCATTGATAAAGGGCAAGAGATTGTGTTTTAAGATAGTTTGTTAGGTAAGCTCGGCCGATAAATCGTAAGAGATAGTCTTGTAAGATAGTTTGGTAACCAGCAATATTTTACAGATGGTGATTCCAGTGGCGTGGGCCTGTGATTGATTTTTTGTTTGCTTTTGTCCACTCACTGGGCATGCTCCTATTTGTGTGTTTGGGATCGTTATCCATGAAGAATCTATGGCACTTTGTAAGCTCCATTGATAAAGGGCAAGAGATAAGTCTTTTAAGATAGTTTGTTAACCAGGGCTATCAATAATGCCGTGAATATCGTGATATCCATAGCACCGTTTGTAAATATTTTGGCCCACATGTGTTCTGAAAGTGGACGCTTTGGCTTTGGTATGGAAGGTTCTCCGAGTCGTCTAAATTGTTTCGTTAAAAATCTCTCTCATCTCACAGTGCTCTCATCTGTAAATATGCAGTTGTTAAACTCTTCTTTGCGCACTAATATGTCAGTGCAAAAGGCGAGTCGTTTTTCGGTGTTCTCGGCACGTGTCATCTTGGCGGCGTTTCCATACGGAGAACGTGGTGATTGATTTAAACGAAACTGCCCGTATCTTGTCTCCGTTCTGGTTGAAAAGCTGCGTCCACAACACTTAAACCGAGGAGCAACCCTAAACAAACACAAGCATTAGGTGCATCACTGCATCAGATCGTCTCTGAAATAACGTACAATGTGTCGAGCGTGATGTTAAACCCTATTGGACTGTTTGAAGTACCGTCTGTTAGACTGTAGATCAGAGATGGTTAAACCTAGAAATATGAAAAATTTTCTGCTTTTATTTTCTAATAAATGTGCATTTGCAGCAATTATTTTTAATAACGGAAATTCACTCGATCAGTTTACTGTCCGTAATTTTACCGATAGGTAAATTTCCTTTTAACTACAATAACTAAACTAGCCACATTAAAAACAGCGATTAAAGACAATATTTGTCCATTGTCAAAACAAACGTAGAATAACTAACATGTTAACTGCCCCCAAAGGTAAATACTAAATAAAAACTGCTTAAGTAAGTAAGTAAGTAAGTAAGTAAAACAACTAATACTAAAGCCGCATCACCCAGTGCCTTCGTGAGACCCTTCTGTTTGTCAGAGCCACTCACCACGCTGCAGCTCAGTTGAATATCTGTGCTGGAGACTGCGCTGTCAAGTGAAGTCCGTAGCTCGGTGAAGAAGTCGTCGTACGTGTCGTAGTGACCGTCCCAGTGATGTAATCTGGTCCACGAAGGTCGGATGAGTGCGTGTGTCGTGTCAATTGTAGACAACCATTGTGACTAGGCACGACCCAAGGTTCAATATCCTGTCCACGTCGTCACCAACTCCTCAGCAGAACCGCTTCATGTCGGCCAGTTGCTGTTGAGTGTCATAACGTGAACGTAAGCGACAACATCCAACTTGAATGGCACTGTATAGCCTTATTGTGCTGATGTGCCGTTAAGAAACTACTCACTCACTCACTTGCCGTTGGACAGGAACACCTTCTGGACAAACGGACGTGAGCCAGCTAGAGTAAATGCACTATATAGCAGAATATGCCGAACTGCCCCTGTCGATGGAAATAAATCATATATGTCACTGTAAATATGAAATGGCACGATGTACACCTCCATGAATTCAGTGGTGGTTTCACATCCACCAAACTGAGCTATATCCATCTGCAACATAAACTGAAGACAGAAGAGCCTTTGCAACAGAATCAGAAATTGTCTGTACTGCCAAGTTGACTTTCATCTTCTGCTTCTGCAAGTCAACAGAATACAAAGAACGGAAGAATAGTAATGAACATGTAAATCATGACCTCACAGCTGTGGGAGAAGCCAGGGGGTTTGTTGTTCCTTGCAGTGCTTGCAAAGGACAAATGCAACGATTCCAAACAGCCTATAAACGACCAAGGAAACTGATGGTCAAACAGCAAGAGAAATCTCATGGGAGATGTAACTAAACACTGCACTGGCCCGGCACTTTACTAAAAGCAGTCAACAGATATTGTAGCTTAGAACTCATTCACTGAACAAGTGACCGTCTCAGATGTGCCGGGTAGACCGGCGGTTTCCAGGTGACCATGCCTGCCTTCTCCTTGTCCGGTTTAGCATCATATTTTTGACCGGACAGATGGCCAAAATACCGGACTGTCCGGTCAAAAACAGGACACCTGGCAACCCTAGTGTCGGGAATGAGCTGACGCCGGACCAATCAGGTGGATGCACCTGCACATCTAATTAACCGAGCTGGGGAAGATAAATAGTACCAAAAAGATGATTAAAATACAAATAAAATTACAATACGGTGGAAACTGAAAGTTGCGTACCAAACTTGCATGAAGAAATACTGAAAGTGTATCGTAAAACATTCGCAATAAATGCGGTATACACGAAGTGGAAACTCACTCGGGAAATGCTTGCAAACTACACATTCTAACGATATTTTCTACAATTTAATGCAGCGAATACAAACTAGAACTTGTTATGAATGAATAGCGGTACTAATGGAAAGGCCTAGATGGAAATACCAGGAGAAATAGGGGTGAATAGATACCGGGGAATTCCACGAGCAGATGGACCACAAGATGGCCTGACTGGAGTTATACAGCATGTAGGAACGCATATAATAGCTTAAATTATTTACCGGAACTTCTACTTTATGGTGCGGTACGATATATTGCATGAAAACGAAGGAATTACGAGAAATGATACTTTAGCTGGGGCTTACGAATGATCTATTTATAGTATATGACGTAAGGTTGAACTCAGTAAGTAACGCAAGTACGTAGTAACTGAAACAGAAATAAAAATTAAAGACGGGCTGGGCTACCCCCAGATCCGTCACAGCTATACAGCTTCTAATCTCTTGCATAACATTTATCCTAGACGCATAAGCTCTTTTGTACACGTCATTGGCCTTTCTAACAAACTTTAAACTTCTTCAGGCATGATATAGACGCTACTTGCATGCTTAAAATGCCGTTAAACCCTAACCATCCATCCATATATCTGCTGTTTGTGTTGCTGTTGCAATGTTTCAATTAAGCGCAGTACATGTCTTCTTGTCTACAACACGGCAAAACAACAAGATATACAATTATTACGACAACAACTACGCTGGGCCAGTTTCTGTATATCCTGCCGCATTTCGGCTAATTGCGTACACAACTGTTGATCAGCATGAGAGGCACCCTCAACTACACTAAATTCTGCTAATCGTGCAGCGTCAACAGCTTCAGCAAACGTTTGAGGATTTTTTCCCTAACACATAAGTAGCCATGCATATAATAATGCTTTATCATCAACATCTACTTTCTTTGAAAGTATTTTCTAACGACTCACATATGCATCGACGCTTTCATCTGATCGCTGCTTTTTTCCAAACAACTTCTAAAGCACTTCTAAAGGGTAAAACTGACGGCTGTATATAACGCTCTTTAAAAGCTGTCTCTAGATGGTCGTACGTGTCCTTTTTCTGTGGCTCTAAATTATCCAGCCAGTCACACGCGGCTTCGATAAATAATGCTTTGGCAGCGTCATCGTTAGCTTTGAACTGATTATACGTATTTAATTGTCGCCACCACTCGGCAGCATCTTCTTCAGGAGTGCCGCGAAAATGAGTTGGTAGTAATGCGCGTTCCTCTGCCATGTTTATTAAATTTTCTTGATCAACGTTATCGCCATCTACACCTACGTCAAAATTAATCTGCAAGGGTTGAATTGGATTTGTTGGTCCTACAATTATTGGATCTTGTATTCCTTCTGGTTCTTCTTCTTCTTCTTCTTCTTTCTCTTCTTGCTGTTGTTCTTGTCTCGCTGCTGCACCTTTCGAACCTCTGTTTAAAGACGCCGGTTGATTTAAAATTACTCCTGATGGTGGGGTCGCTAAATGATAATGAACGGCTGGCTTGCTGCACGTAATGATCTAGATTGCTCTGCAACGGCAGCACTAGACACTGGCCGATGTGAATCACTATGTACAGGCTTGCTCATTAATCACACTATGTACATAATAACGAAACTCACTGCGACGGGTAACAGGATCTTGCTGATGATGTCCACCACGTGTAGTGATGAGATGGGATGGGCCAAGGAAGAAACCAGGATGAGTGACGTCACTGTTTTTTCTCACGAAACACACGATGCGTCCTGTCCGTCCGGCCGTCGTCAAGCGTCTATCCTCTAGCTGGATTTGTTCCTGCTGCTGCTTCCCGGCGCCGGCGCCGCCTCTACTGCTATAATCAACCTAGAGGCCACACCCACTACAAATTGACACAGACATCAGTATTATTCATACTATTAGTACAGCTGACGGATCTTCCACTGTACTGCTGAAAACTGAGACTTAAAGCGCTGATGGATTTGTCAAGAATTACTGAACTTGCTGTTGCCACACTGAACACTGCATGCCATTAAACTAACTCTGCTTCTGTTACTGTCAGTGGTTTGTCATTATCATCTCCAGTAAACTGCCTCCACAAAATGATCATCCGTCCTGACAGGCTGCAGCGGTGGACGTCTTGGTGTAGATCTTGGTCTTTGGCCGCTTAACAAACCCGACCTGTGTTCTGTGTGATAAAGTTGGCAACATGTTGTTGACCAGTTTGCTGTTTCAACACTGATGAATTCAAAGTCTCACGTGAATCAGAATATTTAGAGAACCTGTTTCGACATTCATAGTATGCCGACCGCCAGCATTATAGCCTAATTGTGCTAATGTGCCGTTAAGAAACTACTCACTCACTCACTCACCGTCAGCATTCGATAGATTAACACACCCATGTTTGTCGGACTACGTTTTGGGGGGCAGTTTCATTATGTCACATCAAGCGACACTTCAGTAAGAAGAATGTAGATAATATCACAGTTGTCACAATGGACCCGCAGCAGTAGCTAGAGTGTCCAAAATCTTTTTTGTCGGCTGCTGCTACTGTGTTTCTTCGTCATTGTGTTTCTTAAAGCCTGGAAGCAATGTGAATGATGCAATGTCAAACCATATTTTCGCTAACTCTGGTTTCTTTTTCAGTTCCAGCTTCCTTGGGTGTGGAAGCTCAGTACGCCCCAGTGTGTGTGTGGTCCTATTCCAGTATTGTGGCACCAAGTATCGTCTTACAACAGACACATTCATGCACAAAGTGACCGCTGAATTAAACTTATCAGAGAACGTGATTTCATTGTGTTGATCCACACATCATCAGTCATGAATGATACACACCGAGCCTCGGACAGAAGTCTCTTCGCTTGGTTAGCAACTTTGTCATACATTGCCAGCATTACCTTCGTTTGGTAGTGCTTCTTAGAAGCTTATGCCGTTGGTGACTGGAGCACCATCTTAGATCTTAGGAAACTCAACAATATATCTGTTATCTCCATATACTTCACGAAATAATATCATATCGATACCTTCTCAAGCTCTTTTCAAAGTGCTTCGACAACACCATTGTACAGCACAGAAAACAACCACTTGCTAGCTTTAACCTCCGTCTACAGTGAAACGGTGGGACTCACAGGGGGTGTATTGAGGTCCCTGACCTCTCAACCCATAACGGCCCGTGCTGCACCTTCATGGGTTGCAGGGCACAGCCAACACCTTGGAGGAGGTTTATTCTTCGTTGCTGAAGGAGTTACTTGTTATGTAGTAGACGATTAGGATAATAATTAGATAAAGTCGTAATTGACAGTTTTGGAAATTTTAAAAATATCTTTATTATCATGGTATTATATTTAAGCCAGATGTGGCTATACTACCACGCAATGAAGGTGAAAGAAAGGAGAAAAGGTAAAAGAAGAAAAGGAATATATTGTGTCGGTGTACATCGGGAAGGGACTGCATGCACTTAGATACCACAGCGTCTGTGCCACAGACGTTCTGAAGCTGTCAAACTCGTCTGTTGAACATTGGAGCTGGAGCTGGTTCCACATTGCAGAATTGCCTCCAGCATCTCTCTGTCGCTTTTTGCCTCTCTCTGGGACGTTCCACACCAACTTTTCACGTGCTGCAACCAATCTGTTCACTGCTGCTGTGACAGTCTTGTAGCATTCATGAGCCATGTTTGTTTATACGCTGAATCATGATAAGACTAATTGCTTAGTAGCAAGTCTATGATGTCAGGAGCAACTGAGACTGGTCTGTTTGGCTCCGGTGATAGCACCCGTTGCATGACTACAAGCAGAACAACTTAACAGTTGTAAACAGCAGGTGTGTAAGTATCTTTATTACTCTATATTTTTCCAGAACATCCAACAGTTACTCAATGTAACTCACTGTTGAACATTGCGTGCCATTAAACTAACTCTGCTCTCTGTTACTGTCAGTAGTTCATCGTTATCATCTTCAGTAAACTGCCTCCACAGACCAATGAACCACAGTGACCATGTGCAGTGGTGGACGTCGTAGAGTAGATCTTGGTCTTTGGCCGCGTAACAAACCTGACCTCTGTTCTGTGCGATAAAATTGGCGACATGTTGTTGACCAGTTTGCTGCTTATGTTACTCTTATATTTGTTTGCATTCAGCGTCCAACGACCACAGTGTACTAACTGTATGTTATTTGTTATAACAATATAAACAAAACTCTCATCCGTCATCTCAACATACAGTCTCCACGACGATATCACTTCGTTGAAGCCTCCTAACAGTTTTCAGAGTGCCTACTTGGCACTTCAAAGATTTGCCAGTGGCTAAAGGTGAGAGTTTTGTTAGGGTTTTGTCGTCTGTTCCCTGGATGACAAACCATCGCGGGAAATGTTGGCTACTCTCGATCTCTTCATCTGAAGTACCCGAATCTGGGCAGCTCCGCTTATGGTGTCGACGATTTGACTTGAGTTTGATATTGTAGATGCCATGATTGAAATTGAAATCACCAAGCTCGCTCCGTACCCACCACGGAGTCCCAACAAACGGGGGATAGAATCAGTGTGGCAGAGCCCAGCACCTATCTTTCCTGCGGATAGGAGCTGGCTTAGCCCAGATCTGGGTATTGTGACCATTCCAGAGCTCACCATGCACTATCGTGAAGTGTGGCAGGCTGAATGGGACGGATGCTCTGCTAATAAACTGCACTCTGTCAAACCTCAGCTTGGTTACTGCAGTGTCACACATCTCTCTCG
>Ga0056114_1001613_pt1 | contig 10546 bp, 5 predicted proteins | sample WorMetHERISLAND1_FD_77005 | JGI IMG/M metagenome (GOLD analysis project Ga0056114, IMG submission 77005) | Marine gutless worms symbiont microbial communities from Max Planck institute for Marine Microbiology, Germany - Olavius loisae HERON... ... | reverse complement strand
GTTTAGACTGTCAGCGTTGATGGACTCGGATCTGGCATGGGTAAATGGTAAGAGCGCTAGACAAAGCTGATGCTATGCTGACGCTTTCAAGCGCTCTATAATATCGGGAGCCATTTACCATTTTACCATTTTATTTACATGTACAGGGTGCCACGTACGCCTACACCCCTTATAACACGACCCACTCTCAGACTCCTATTGACAACTGTGTCTAGAATAGATAAACGGTACTTACTAAACGAATAGTCAAACCGAACAAATTGTGTCCTTTGCAAAAAACGCGCCAATGAATTTCACAACCAGTGGCGTCAGTTTCTGTTATGCCTAAATTTTGCTGGAACGAAATCAACAATTTAATCGACCATTGGTTTGCTTCTGCAGCATGCGTTGTAGCCTATTTGAAAGCTGTAGGTACACAGTTGTCATTGCCTTCTGGACTGGTAAAAATCCTAACTTTATCTCTCCTTGTCGTAGGCGGTCAACACTGATGGCCATTGACTCTCTGATAGCCTCCCAGAAGTAGTTTTAATTTGATATTTGGTATTTGTTTCGTTTTCTACTTCTGATAATAAAATTTGTTGTTTGTTGTCCTTAAGCTTACGCCCATGACCGCATCGGATCGTATCGATTCTTCCGGCACAGTCCGGCAACCGCGTATTGGATGCTCTGTCGTTTCGACAGGGGTGTAAAACGCCTAATAAATATTTATGAGTAAGCCCCTGGTAAGCTTCAGTAAGCCCGATATTTAGGTGGGAGTGATAGCATCTGTCTGCCAACTAGGCCTGTTGGTTCCTAACGTTGTAAAAGACGTAAACGTGATGCGGGGTTGACGGACTGCTAAGAGTCGCTGTGAGAATAATTTCTGCTTAGCATCAAGTCGACATTTTATGCGCTGCCGAGCGCACGAGCTGATGACATCATCAGTATGGTTGATGTCCCACAGTCACCACGGCAACGAGATGGAGTTTGCGATGCATGGAAGTGCTCCAAACGAAATGGCTTTAGTTGCTATCAACCGGAGACGTCGTCGCTGTCATGCGGCAGATGTCTGTCACTGTTTTATTTCGACGCCGCTGAGTTGTTATTGCCCGTTACGACCCATAGCAACGGTTGCCAGGTTGCTATTCAGCTGTCGCAGCCTATCACGAAGATAAGAGTGTCGTCGCGCTGTACCGTCTAGAGAGGCGTGAGTCGAACGATTGAATAAAATTCGGGTAACGTGAAAAAGTTATCAAACAATATAAAAATGGTTTGCCTGTTGCATCAGTTCGCCGTTCACTGGACGAGTCATTAGCTGCATTCGTCACTTGCATGGACTACTGTAAGTAACTGTTTACTGGTTGACGCGACAACAAACTTGAACGTGTCATGAACGCTGACACGCGAAAGTCTGATCGCGGCGTCATGATGTTCATTGGCTTGACGTCTTAGATCACATCATGATGCGATCTAAGACGACCGTGTACAACACACGGCCTGGCACAACTACAGGATGGCGAGCCCAAATTAAGTGACACCACTTTACATTTTTGCTTGTAACAAATGAGTACATCTACAAAATTTTATGATTTTTGACACCAATAAATTACATAAAGCAACAAATGAGATGGTGTTAAGTAACTTTATGTCTTATTCTTGTTCGCCACAGGGCGCTACAAACATAAGTACTTTCTCTCTGCATTATAGCAGTTGTGCTTACTCTTAATTTTTCAACATTAAAACAGTGCATTCATTACTAAAATTTAATAGTGAAGAAAAATTCGTCTGGTTTTGCCATCCAGTAGTATTTATCGCTTAGCACTTTACTTTTTTGCAAACGGCTACCTGTGTTACATGTTTTTGTTGTTTAAAAATAACCCTGTTCAATACCGTTCACTGTGATGGGTAAAATGTCACGAGAAGATCGAATTGTGATGAACGCGTTACGAGTTACTACTTACGAGTGGAAAAAGTTGGAGTTCACGCCGCTATATGAAAGAATTTGTGAGCCAAAGGTGGTCGAAATCGCGCCTCAATCGACTCATCAGAAAAGTGGATGCTGGATTACCATCTGACAGTTTTATTGGTCGAGGTCGTACGTGCGACTTTCTTCCGAGCCAGTATTAGACGTACACGTGAGGATACACGTGGCGCCCCTAGCATGTTACGCATTCATTAACATAAAATTGGCATCATGCCATTTGTTGCTTTATGTACTCTGTTTATGCCAAAATCATAAAATGTTATTTATGCATTCATTTGTTACAAACAAAAATGTAAAGTGTTGTCACTTAATTTTGGCTACCCTGTATATCTGTCCGAGATCTACCGGCCCGACGGAGGAAATAGGTCCAGTGGCATCAGCAAAGACACGAATGTCCACGTGTATTGTGCTCTTATTCAGTCCATACTGTTGATAATGCCGAACCTCTAACTCTGAGCGAATTAGACAACAAAAGAACACTCCGGATGTTTGGGATATCTGTCTTGCAGAAGATTACTAGACGAGCTCTTAGAAGGAATGTGAAGGCCATGAAGGAATTGCAGTTAGAGCAGGACATTGATGACATTATCTATAGGCCCTATTGACTCGTTACGATACGATAGAAGAAGAGTTTGGACTCAAAAGCTGAGTGTGGTCAGCTTAATCTAACACACGTAGCCAGAAACAAGAAAGTATAAAAAGAAACTAATAAAACAAACGCCAGTGCTCACTTTAGTTCGGTACAGTTTAAGATCCGTTGTTAAACGCACTTTGGTTTTCGGATACTTGGTCAGAATGGACCCACCCGGCATTTCAAAATGATGTCATGTTATGTGGACACATTAATCATGGTATTAGACAACCCGGAAGAGCTAGGAAGAAGTGGCTAGATAACGTCATGGATGGAGGAATGTAGTCTGTGTCCAGCTGACATTAAAAATTTAACACTACTATACGCTGACAAACTGGCCAGAGACACGTGTTCTTAAAGGTCATGGTTCAGAGTTGGAGATGCTGGCACGCGTGGATCTATCTTTGTCGCAAGGCATTCAGTTAATTAAGTAAGTTAGTAAGTCAACTAGTTATACCTCGTCATTCTTATTTGCACAATCACTCACCTGTAACATTCAATTTGTGTGTGTGCTAATTCATTTTAATTCCCGTCGATTATATCACAATGCATCGTTATTTCTTTGGTTTACTTGACGCCAAATAAGCAATTCTCTATTCTACACTGTGTTCAGAAAAAAACACCCACTCAACATTTTTTTCATATCTCCATGAACTATGTGTGGATTTAAACAAAAATTGCAGTGAATATACCCAAGTAATGGTAGATTTTGACAATGTAGAAAATACATATTCATTGCGGCCGCTGACGTAATTATGACGTTACATTTGTCTGGCTAAAGATGGAGCGAGTTTACAGCACGCAATAAGCCGTGAGCCCAGGATATTTTTTGCGAGTACAGGGTACCTGCTGGTGCATAGACGCGGTCGTATCGTGTTCGTGTATTATGTGGTGGAAGTTAAGACAATTTAACATTAAACGAATTTTCATTCATAAACCACATTAAGTTCGATCACCACTGACGCGAGATAATGTTACAGCAACTGAATATCGCAGGTGACTCTTGCAAATCCACATTTGTGTTAAAGAGACAGGCGGATATTTTTAGAATAAGTTTTGACATTTCAATTCATCAATGACAAAGGAATATTCCTGTTGACGTATGTTAAATAGCTGTCGTTAAATTATGCTGTGAAATAAGGCTGTGTTCTGTCTGTAGGTCCTTATTTACAAACGTTTACAAATGTGACGTCATAATGACATCATCGGCCGCAATAGTTTCTACATTGTCAGAATCTACCGTTCCTTAGGTATATTCACTGCAATTTTCGTTTAAATCTGCACATCACTCATGAAGATATGAAAGAAATGTGAGTGGGTGTTTTTTCTGAACACAGTGTATATACATGTAGATTTTTTAAAAACTATTCTAGGCTTAACTGTCGATATAACATAGCTAGGCTGTCGTGACAGTTCTCTTCATTGTCTGTCTATACCTATATGTCGTCTATAAAGTTTGTGTGTTTACCTCGTTTACTGGTTCCAACTCACCAACTAACTAACCAACGTTGGGATTATCTGCCCTCAACGAGTCACATTAAGCTATAGCGGACCGCAAGCTATGCCTTATAATCGTAACGCTCGGCTTTATTTATTTATTTGTTTATTTAAGAACTCAACACAGTATACACACTCTCAGTAACAGCTGGGCGTCTTGTTCATTTCTTTTCAAATCACCTTATTTTAGTCTTATCCAAGCTACATGTCCAGTCGGTTATCGAATGTTACATCAGGAATTTTAACGCGACCAAAGCAACAAGAAGCCAAGCTGTCGCCAGGATAGCCGACCGTACTGCCTCGCAGCAGACACTAGTAATTAGCGACTCTTGCTAAGTAGCATATTCAGCTGTTTTCGAGATATTGCGCTCTAAGTGTATTGGGGTCACGAGCTTGACCGTTCAGGGTCACGTAATGTCATCATCGGTCACGTGACTATTTGATTCCCCGTATGCCATATCATATTGGTGGTCCTTTGGAACCAAGCCTCTGTCTCTAACGGTTACGGAGATATTCAATGGTGAATGTGACGCAATGGTTGACATTACCTTAAACGACCTCTAAACAAAGGTCAAGGTCATTCATTTTGGTACCAATCGATTCTTCATGTATGATTTCCTATAGGCTGTAAATTGTAACTTTTGTTCTAGGACGCACCGTTTAGCCATAAAGAGACAGACGACAGACAGACGCCACACTGTAGCATAAGCGCGACCGTTAGTGCGGTCGGCTAAAACCGCAAGTCGGCAAGGACCAGAAAGAGAAAGTAAATCATACATGTAGATAAATAGAAATGTTTTGAGTTCTCGACGGAACCGTGACAGTGTGTCGCACGCGACGATATCTCGTGGCAAACTGTTCCACAGTCGAGCACCAGCCACAGCGAAAGCTCAGTCTCTAATAGTTGAACACTGCGACTGGCGAACATCGAGCTGATCAGTGAATGATGACCGCAGACGTCGTCTGGACGGCATATCAGACAAACGGCGCAGATCTGCAACCATATGGCGCAATGCCGTTTAGTGAACGATAGACGATTGTCGCCAGCTTGTACTGAATAGGCCTACGCTCCGGGACTTTCAACCAGTGGAAACTGGCGAGTGTGTCGGTGATGTGGTCGGGGCGTCGTAGGCTGGCGAATGGATCGCGCGACAGCGTTGAGTACCGACTGCAGACGACAGTGGCGTGCTTAGTAAGGGGGCCATCCATCTCCTTCCCCTCTCCCCTCCCTCCCCCTTTCCCTTCCCTTCATTGAAACGATTGCATCAACTCAAAATCGTTGTTTAACCTGTACTGAACTAAAGGGGCATTGGCGTTTGTTTGTTTTAGTTTCTTTTTTATATTTTTTTCTGGCTACGTATGCTAGATTAAGCTGAATACTCAGTTTTCGAGTCCACGTTAAACTCTTCTATCGTATCGTATCGTATCTCTTCCACCCCCCTCTCTCTCTTTCCCCTCCCTTCCCTTCCTTTCCCTCCCCTAGAAGTAGGACCTCTTAAATCCACTAGGGGTCTGTGGGAGCGCTGCAAGCTCTCCAGTAGGGTCTAGGAAGGAGCCGCAGCCGAATGTATTTTTGTCTTAAAATTTGACATCTGGTAGCAACAATTTTAGCGATTTTCCATTGGGGCAACTTTTCTGAGGTTTTGTTTTTGGCCGAATGCGATATTTTTCGCAGTTCAAAGGAGGGGGCATGGCCCAAGTGGTTCAATGATAAATACGCTTGTGGCAGACGGTTGTGCAGGGTAGACTAGTAAGCTATGCACCAGCACAGAAAAGGCTAAGACGAAGCTGTAAACATTCGTTTTCAAATCGTTCAACTCAAAATCGTAGTTTGTTATCACGGTAAACGTTTAACCAGTTAGGCTTGTAGTTATTCATTGAAACGATAGCATCACTTGGGTTGCGGCCACTGCTGCTGCTGTGCGACGGTGGCGGTGGTTTCGCTGATTAGAATCGTTGCAGATGACGTAGCGTCGTTGTGTCGAGTCGACCGTCGTTTACTGTATATGCACTGTGTCTGACGTATTCGCTAGTGCTGTAAAAGCCATAGCACTTGACCAATTGAGTATAGCAGCGTTGTCCTGACATTTATCGACGGTGACAGTAAAGTGCTGTATATCATCTGTACTGAAGACTCCGACTTCAAACTTTCATTCCTGCTGTATCACTGATCTGCTGGTATGACTCACGCATTCTGTCGATTATCAGAATCTACTTTACTTGCGTTTCGAAAGTTGCTACTTTATTTTTACTCAACTGTAGATCAGGATATTGAATCGAAACATAACCGTAGACAAATTGAGTAAAGCTCGCCTTTATCAGCAATAGTTGAGCGTCTTGTCAATATATACTTTTCCGGTCTCGTTTACAGTAATTCCTAGTTAGTTCTGAATTACATAGTTTCCAATTTCCAGGTGTGTGGACAAAAATCACCCTGTCGTGAACTGTTAATACTCGAAAGCAACAGTTTTTACGAGAAGAGCTGTGATTGGTTGATGATCCCGCCGAGGACACGCCCCAACTCCTGTTGTAGCCTCGCACTCCACCCTTGCCATGTCGCCCCAACAATTTCAAGAAATCATTTTCATTGAAAGATAAAAAGGTCGCCTATGCATTAATCTGCATCTCATAGGAGGCCTCTATGTATATTTCATCTCCCTATTGTAAGGTACATAATCGAGTAATTTATATAAGCTCATATTATTCATTTTATTCACTCATTTTATTCACGACTCATTTTAATATCGCATTACGTTTCTTACCCATGGAAGTCACGCAGGAGCTCGACACTGTGATCGTATGCCACCAATCGAAACAACCGTAGACAAATTGAGTAAAGTGCGCTACACAGTCTCCACTGGTTTCACTTTCAATACGTCAGCGACAGCGAGTCACCTTCAAGATAGCTCTGCTCGCGTGGAAATGTGTTCATTATCATCCATCGTTATATTGCTGATACACTTTATCCGTGTTGTCTAGTACATTTCTCTCTGTCAGTTACACACGTGAATCGTGTTATTGTATGAATTTTAGACAAGAGCGGTGAACGTTTTGCTGAACGTGAAGTATTTCCGGTCACGTGTCTCTGACGTCACAAAGATGGCGAGCATGGCGTCGGCGTGTGCGTTGGTGATGTCGGCAAGCGACAATGCTAAACTGTTTGGTCCTCTGCGTTACTGGCGCACCCGCCAGGCGGCCAGTACGTGCATCCTTGTCACAATCTCAGCCATCTGTGTCTGCGTACTCGTTGTCTGTGGAGTGCTACTCGCTCGCGAGTACTCTCTGGCCAAGGGCTATGAGCGGACGTTGTGCGGTGTCTCCAATGTCACCTACGCCAGTACGGAACGATCTTGTCACTTCTGTTCGGGTCATAAGGAGAAGTCACGTGACAAGGGGTCAACGGGTGCATGTGTTCTATCGTCGTTTCCTTGTCTGAGAATCTACGTCGTCTACAACATCGGCTCGACGGTACACGAGGCACTTCTGCACCCGGACAGCATCCAGGCAGCCGGGCTCTATCGAGAGGTCAGTCACTGGTGTATAGACCTCGCACCAATTTCAGGATCATACAGTGCAGAATAACCATAGCCGGCGGAAGTGCTCCCGTACCCCAGGTCGGGGGGGAGGGGGGCTGACAGGTTTAGGGGCCTCGTGCTAAGCATGTGCAAAGAAATCAGTGTACAAATATTTTCATATTATAAGTATAATGCAATTAAAAATTAAGCTTATATCTGAGCACAAAAGTTGTGAAATATTTAGTATATCCAAATATCGGACTTCAATCAGTGAACGCTTTGACCAAGTGACTCATTTGTCTTATGTGTTTGGATTTTATACAGTTCAGTTCTGTACTGGCCTCATTCATTCTGTGAGAGAGGAAATTTAGCAGAAGACTGCAAACACTTTGAGTGTGTATAGTGCATAGTGCACAGTGTGTGTATGAAAATGTAGCCTAGTGTACTGTTATTTTCTCTTGCATATTAAACACGGGGCCTCACAGTTGTATTTTTGAGGGGTCCAGCGCGGGCACTGAGAATATCCGAGGATGGGCGTCCCAGTCCCACAGCAGGCTCCAAAAGATAGGATGCATAGTACTCAACAAGGTGACGCAGTGGCACATTTTGTAGACAGACTGTAGATAAATTATATAGTATTTTCATGTGCTAAGATTCAGCAACAATGTCCAAATCTGTGGGGACAATTTACGTCGGCGGAATTCTAGGGAGGGGCTTGTTGTGTTCGAGCTTGTGACCGCGTACGAGTCCACTGAATGAATGGAATGATTACGTGATGATTTGTTTCTGCATCTCTGATGTTTCACTTTTTGTCACTTCTTAGTATTATTGTATTTATCATTACACTTTTAACTGTTCTTTAGTAGTCATGTAAATAGTATGCGTATGCTATGCTGAATTAGCTTTAGAAGGCTACTTACTAATAATTGTAATAACTACTGTTCAGTTTCTCAGGATCCACATTACACAACTATTCAACCGTTATTGTCTATACGGCCTGCATGTCCCAATTGCACACATAACAGCAGAGCAAGCTCTGTTGTAGCCGAGACAATTCAACGTTAAGATCGCAAAAAAACTGAAACGACCGCTTAACGTCATCATTCAATGACATCGCCGGTTACATGCCAGTTAAAGTTACCGCCCGCTTGATGAGACGGTTGTATCTTATGATAAGTCATCAGCCGTCTGTCTGTGACGTTGTTGTGTCCTGACCGTATAGTTTTGAATTTTTCGAACATAATAACTCAAACAATCGGTCTTCGCTGCCGGCTGGCAAAGAATCATTGATCTGCTCCAAGGATCATCACCAAATTCCACGTGGAATACTGTATAGGTGTGGACTACGGAAAACTGGATTTCGGCTCGAAAATCGGCGCGATAAAGACACATTAAATATTGAGTGCCTATATAAAGCTACAAAGTGATTTTGATACCAAGACCGTGAATGGTTTTGAATAGGTGAACGAGGTCATATATAGTATTTCAAGGCCATTATCTGGTGCTCCAGTTAGCGAGAATGTCCAGGAAGTTGGGGTCACTGAACACGTCAGTAATTTAGGGCGAAAGTAGAATTATGGAGGATTCTGTCCACGCGCAGTCAAAAATGCTCTTAAATAGATAAGAAGCGTCATTGCTGGGTTTCCTTGCGACAGAATGGCTTCCTGTCCGCTGTGACCGGCTACCACTCCTTCTTCCGAGCTGTAGGAAGTTGGGGTTTAGACTGTCAGCGTTGATGGACTCGGATCTGGCATGGCTAAATGGTAATGACGCTTTCAAGCGCTGTATAAAATCGGGAGCCATTTACCATTTTATTTACTTGTTCAAATTCGCGTGTTCCAAGATAACCATACTTCGTACAAAATCGCCATTTTTATGGCCGTTCTAGTTAACGGCGCGACAAATAGTACTCACAGCGCCGTGTGTAGACCAGAGCCTCACAACCGTAGGGAGGTGTCGCAGGGATGGCCAATACCAGTTAACAACTTAACACTGAAAAAGAGAGTGATCAATAAAAGACAAGGCACGAAAAAGTGTAAAGTCGAAATCGACGAAATGCCGTGGGTTTTCAATAACGTCTTTCATTTCAACGTTACTGTAAATCCACGAATTTTGTCAGCATTTTTGACTTGAACTGTGTGTCTGCATAAACCTCTGTGCAGATATTTTGTGAAAGTGATCGTACATACATGTAAAGACGACAGGCAGGCAAACATGACGACAGCATATCAGCAGATTAGTAGAAAGAGAATATATTCGCCGTGTACAGTATGAACATAGGCCTACTAATAACAACGTGTGATAAATAAATACAATGGCGGATGAACTGCCATTATACCATGTCGATCACAGCACATTTATACAGCTCAATATGTAGCGGACGAGTCAGAATCAAAGGCGCAATGGCGCATGGTGACGGAAACTCAACGCTGAATATCTACAGCAGATGTGAATGTGGAACTATAAATAACTAACAATACGATGGCTCGTTTTATCTACCCTACCCCCTACTCCTGCCAAAATTTCCGAATGTACCCTTCCCGCAATGTTTTTTGTCTGTATAGAGTGAACACCACAGGCTAATCAGCTATAAAATTATTTTCGAAGAATTCCAACCTATGTGACCACGATACCTCAACGTCATGGACAGACGGACGGACAGACGGACGACTTGCCGTAGCAATACCGCGCTCGCGGTAGTTATAAGACCGCAGAGATACTTATAATGACAGAATAATAGATAAATACGATACGATACAAGAGTTTAACGTGGACTCGAAAGCTGAGTATACAGCTTAATCTAGCACATGTAGCCAGAAACTAAAACAAACAAACAGTGCCCCTTTAATTCAGTACAGGTTACGATCCGTGAAGTCAGTCCGGAAGGAATAAGAGTGACTATGGAGGAAAGGATTTGTGAAAGAGATGAGTTTTAAGTCT
>Ga0056114_1001612_pt1 | contig 10547 bp, 10 predicted proteins | sample WorMetHERISLAND1_FD_77005 | JGI IMG/M metagenome (GOLD analysis project Ga0056114, IMG submission 77005) | Marine gutless worms symbiont microbial communities from Max Planck institute for Marine Microbiology, Germany - Olavius loisae HERON... ... | reverse complement strand
CTGCTGCTGCACCTGCCTCAAGAGCGGCCTTGTCAATGTATGACTCAGCCAGTGGACACGTGACAGTCACGTCCCAGCATAACGACTTGCCGCTCTGCCAAGGAACCAGAATGACGCCGTCTGGTCTTTTCCCGTCAGTACGAAATAGCCCCATCGGCTCTTTAGTGACGGGAACGCCTGCTGAGGCGAAACTGCTAGCGACCAAGTCGTTAAGAGCGTGATGCCTAGCTGACCTGCCCGGGGCTCTTTTGCAGAGCCAAAATTTAGCAAATCTCTCGACTTAGAAATTTTTCGCTCGATTTGGCCTTTAGCATGAGAGGTCCAAGGGAGAGAACACCCCTTATTCTTCATCGGAGCCCAACGAAAGTGGCATAGTGAATAGGCAAAGTGGGGGTGAGAAATTGAAATATGTGCTAAAATTTTGCATAGGGGTACACATCGCGTGATGTCGCGCATGCGCAATGACGATTTATCATTGTGTCTACGAACACATGATGTTTGGGGCGGAATATCTCGGAAACCGTTAGAGATAGAGACTTGGGTCCAAATGACCACCAATAGGAAATGGAAGATAGCGAGTCCAATGGTCACATAACCTATGACGTCACGTGACCCTGAAAGGCCAAGGTCGTGACCCCAATATGTTTAGGTCTAGTATCTCGGAAACGGCTGGAGATAGAGACTTAATGACAATGGATCACCTATAAGAAATGGCCACATGGGAATCAAATGGTCACGTGACCGATGACGTCACGTGACCCCAAAAGGTCAAGGTCGTGACCCCGTTATTGGTGCCCATTATCTCGAAAATGGCTGGAGATAGAGGATCGCCAATAGGTAGGTAATGGCCTATGGCGAGTCGAATGGTCACGTGCTCGATGACGTCACGTGTCCAGTCTTCTTATTCGGAACTAATTAGATATTGTCATGTCACTTTCGGAATCGATAAAATTGCTTGGTATTATAAAAAACAGCAGAAATAATAGAAAAAACTTCAGTTAACTGTGATCGCGCATTGTTCACACATCGAAAACAGCAAAAAGTAATTAAGGTTATATTACTAAGCAGCACGTTGACATTCTGGCAAGGTGCTCTTTGTCTCAAATTTCGTTGCCATGGCAACCAGGGGCGGTCCTTATAAATTTGACTGACATCACTGGAAAGCCTGATCCCCAAAACCCCCTGCTAGACGCAAGTATCTCGGAGATATCGTTCACACAAGCCGAGTTATAGCCGATTTTGTCCCAAAATTTTGTTGCCATGGCAACGGGGGTCGGTCGCGTAGAATTTTGTCAGGCATCATTCAATAGCGCGACCCCGAAAACCAACTGTTTCGGGCAAAATTATTTGTGCGCTCGCTCGGATTTCCCAAGACGAAGCTACGTACCAAATTTGAAGTGCATAGCTCAAGCAGTTTTGAAGATATGTTCAATCGTATGCCAAAAATTTTAGGGGTCACGTGACCTATGCCACGTCCTCTTTCTGCGAAAATTATTTGTGCGCCCGCTCGGCTTCCCCAAGATGAAGCTAAGTACAAAATTTGTAAGATATGTTGGTATTCCATATGCGAAGCTACAAACCAAATTTGAAGGCTCTAGCTCAAATAGTTTTGAAGATATTGCGGATCGTTTGCCAGAAATATTAGGGTCACGTGACCTAGACCACGCCCCTTTTCTGGGGAATTATTTGTGCGCCTGCTCGGCTTTCCTAATACGAAGTCACATTCCGAATTAGAAGTCTCTATCTCAAGTAGTTTCGAAGATATCTTCAATCGTATGCAAAAAACTTTACGGGTCACCATAACCTAGGCCACGCCCCCTTTTTGGGAAAATTATTTATGCGCCCGCTCGGCTTTCCTAAGTCGAAGCCACTTACCGAATTTGAAGTCCCTAGCTCAAGCAGTATGTTCGATCGTATGCCAAAAATTTCAGGGGTCACGAGACCTAAGCCACGCCCCTTTTTTGAAAGTTAATTATGCACCCGGTTGGCATTCCACATGCGAAGATAAATACCAAATTTGAAGTCTCTAGCTCAAATATTTTCGAAGATATTCTGGATCGTTTACCAGAAATTTTAGGGGTCACGTGACCTAGGCCACGCCCCCTTTTGCGGAAAATTTTCGAAGTCCAAAAATGGGCCGAAAATTTGAGGTTTTGGGGTTAAGAAAGGGAAAAAATTTATCTCTAATAATCAGACCCCCTAGGAAATCAATCGCCACGAAACACGTCATCTGGCACAAAAACGTTGTCCATCCTCGTAAAAATGTGGTCTCCAGAGGCGGGCAAGAAATCCTATAAAAAATTAAAAAATACCCAAATTTGACCTTCACATTTCACTCCTTTGCCGGGCCGGCCCTACGGGGCCGATTTTTACCATTTTTGGCTTGTCGGGTCATATCGCCGACGTAACGACTTGTGTCAAATACTGAGTCGATTGATCAAGGGGTTAGGGGCTACGGCTGCGACTACCCCAAATCGGGGGTTTCCCATTGACTTTGAATGTCGCTCTTACAACAGTGTTACGCACTAACGTGCTACACTGTGATTCATGCAGGTAACGACAATCTTCATCTGTTGACGGCCGGAAAACGTCGTCATCGACTGCGTATTGACTTGGCTGACTTTGACGGTTTTAGTCACTACGCCGAATATGACAACTTCAAAGTGGATTCAGCTTCTGCTGGGTACAAGCTGGTATCTGTTGGAACATACCGCGGAACAGCAGGTCTGTATAGTTGATTTACTGTAACAAATCAGTTCATAATGATAGATACAAAGAAGTTAACGCGCAGTGGGGAGCGTAAAATTATAGGTGGCCCACTGCTGGCTGTGACCATTTTGATGACGAAGTGGGTCGGATAACCCATTCCATCCAAAGATTATATTCATTCGAAAATTTTCAATATGGCATGCAGTTGGTTCAACCGGAAGTAGGTCCATTCGATCCGCCGACCCCGAAAGCCCTAGAACCAAACAGGAAGTTTATCGGATGACACGTTGCAGAGATATCGCCGAGTTTTCCTTGCGCATGCCCATTTTTGCCATTTTTGTCTACTTCCGGTAGATGATCTAGTGACCCCCATTTCCTATTCATCTTCATTGGTGCCTATGCTTTTTCTGGCTTAGTTTTCGTGATATGGGCACGCGACAGACACACGACAGACAAATGACCCCATTGCTTAAGGTGTTTCACCTGTTATTTCATGCGGACCACCTAATAACTCATTATTGACGTTTTTTAGTTTCTTGCATATGTTGTCTAGATCAACACATAGTCGTTTTCTGACATGTGAAATAAACACTAATTTACTTAAAAATATTATTTGATCGAGTAATTAATATTGCTGTAATATTTGATGCCTATGAAGGTGATTCACTCACGTACCATATAGGCCTAGAACAGAATTCCAGCACTTATGACCAGGACTTCACTGGTCATAAGTGTGCTATGCACCATAATGGTGCCATGGTGGTAGAAGCTTTGTCACCACTCCAACCTGAACGGTGTTTACAAGAGAGGAAAACACAATGGGTTCTCGAAACAACCTGACGGTGTGGAGTGATACCAATGGCATGGCCACTGGTACTCGATGAGATTTACGGAGATGAAGATCAGAGGGTACTATTTCGAAAGATCGGTTTATCTGCAGAAACTGAATCATCAACATACACCTTGGGGCATAAAAATTTGCACGTTGTCATACGAGGCTGAATGTTGTTGACAATGTAGATTTTATCGCCACAAAATTACTATTATTTTAAAGAACGCATTCCCCCTATGGAGAGCCACATGCGACGTTGCAAAAGGAAAGGTGTTGGCTCGCGAGCTGCTTTGCTAAGCTTTAAGCGACCCTTATTGTCAGTCGCCGTGTCCGTGTGTCTGTGTGTCTATCTGTCTGTCCGCAACTTTGATGCTGAATATCTCGGAAACTAAGCGAGTGAATGGTTCGTGTCCAATTGAGGGCCTATAGGAAAGTGCCTATGGTGCGTCAATTAGTGACGTAATCGATGACGTCACGTGACTCTATAAAGTCAACGCGAGACGTCACAATCTTCGAATTCGTCGTCGCATTCGGAAACTAGGAACAGTATCAATCATGTGGAACCTTTTTAAGCACACACTATCGTCCCAGTGGACGCCATCTTGATGACCTATTTAGACTCCATCTTATCAACCCAGTGTTGATGACCGTGACTCACGGCTTTAGCTGAGGTTGACATCAGCTCAAAATTTTGACATGACATTGCTAAGGCATCACAATTTGTGAAGTCACGACTTTTGGGACCCAAATACTTTCTGAACAATGTAACACACCGTTGGTTGTGGGAGCATAACGACAGGTCGCCAGCTGCTGCCTGTGTATTAGAGCGGCAAAGCACCAGAATAGTTCAGCTTTTGAAGCAAACATGAGACTTTGCACAGGGGTAGAACCACCCAAGCGGAACTGGAAAAAATACTCCCAACATATTCGCGCCCCCTGGTGGCCGCCATCTTGCAATTCAATATGGCCGCCATTTTGGACCTATTCTAAGCTACAAACTCCAAAAGTAAGGCATTCTGTTTGTTGCTAACCCCCAATTTAAGAGTCAAGGAATCCCATAAAACCAACTAGATGTGCTGTGATGGCCGCCATATTAAATTCCCAGATGGATCGACACATAAACTTGCATTTATCGACATCTCCGAGATTATAGCAGATAAATACATAATTCAAACTGTTACCCCTATGTTTTCTGAGTCACTCAAGGAACATGAGAAGACCCCTTGCGAGTGTGCACCTGCTGTCACCAATCTTGGAATTCAAGATGGATGCCACTGTGGCCGACAATATACAAAAAAACGTGATAATAAAAACCCAGATAATTGATTTTTTGTGTCTAATCCTAAATTCTGGGGGTCATGTTGTCCAATGAAACCAATCGCTGCTGCTGAAATACATGTCTACTCATAACAGATAATTCCGAGATGGCTGCCAATCACATAGTAGGCCTAGGCCTATATTATGATCATATAGTTCAAATACTGAAAGTCCTTGCGTTGACCAATACTGTGTAATAGCCAAAAACCGCAAAGAAAAGCATCTTCTGTTTTAAGGACAACTTTGATACACTGTATTTGGGAAATTTGTCGAAGACAGTGTTGCGATACTTCTTGCCAAATATCAGGTTTGTCCTTTAAACAGAACATGTTTTTCTTCGCAGTTTTTGGCCACTGGTCAAGCCGATGAGTTCTAGTTATCGAGTAATAAAAGTTAATCAGTAAGTTTCATTTAAGTAAATCATACGACAATCAGGCAAATTAAGTTCAAGTTAGGTCAATCAGACGACATAACACGTGCCGCGACATTTGCACAAGGGAGTGCAAACATTTACAGTCCCCCTGTACGATTTCATGCATTTGCATTAAATGTGCTCCAAGCAGGCGTTCTCCGCTATTGGTAGTACTGTTCATTTGGGTTTGAACTTGGAACCATCCTCCTCCCATCCCCAGTCAGATGCAGTCGCAACGTCCGGACACTTTTCGAGGCAATGTTCCCTGATAAGTCCACCGTAGATCGTCTGGTATGTTCCTGCAGCGCAGCTCTGGTGGGTGGAATGTTGTCAATCGGCCTCGACATTTGACAGAACAGATATAGTCTGGCGCTATCGACAGATTTATCGTCACTTGTTGGACTGTACAGGAGAACAATGTAGCGTTCAAGCTTGTCTATGATGTCCTCTGGTAGTTCAGGTGATGTTTGTTTGGACAAAGATATGAAAGTCTCAGTGATTTTTGGTGATGCCAACCAAGTAGCCCATGCAGATTTCTTGCCATGGTTTGCAAACTGGGAGGTTGTATCACAACCTGACATGGCAAATCTATCAGATCCAATGCTTCTGGCTAGCTCATGCACTGGTATGTATCGGAAATCTTTTCCTGTGCCAAAAGCAATCCAGAGGTTTCCGATGTTTTCCAAGTCCTGGAAATAGGCAACTGCCAGAACAACAACGTCCGTGTCAACGGTTCTTATTATCGCGTCATTGTATCCAGAATTCATGGCATCCTTTACGTGAAACAGAATTCTAGTATCCGCCTTCTCGTGCGAACAAGGCTGCAAACCGCCCAAGTTCACGACTGGCTTTGAAGTAACAACTGATTTGTGAATCGTCGAGAGAATCACTTTGTCGCCAGTGTCTTGACATTACAAAGAAACTGGAAGAGTTCATCTTTATTGTCGTCATTGCGCAAAAAATTTCCAGCAGCTGGGCAGCTTCACATTTGGCAAGACACGTCCCGGTTCCTCTGTTTTCTCTGGCAGTCATTTTCAAGCTGTCTTTCAGATAGACATCTCAGACCAGATCAACTCTAGACGATCGTTCTAGTTCCGAAGTGACCTACGGTACGAAAACGTCTGTGGCATTTTCTCCAAAAGTTCGAGATTCACGTAAAGGCAGGAAGTGTACCACTACTGCACCATCAAGAACTCTCACTGCAGTTGAGGGGTGACGCTGCACTTCCTTCGTTGAGCATGCAGTACGATTCTAAACGGTCTAGAAGACACCCTCCCTCAGCCAACGACGGAGGGGACTTTTGATTCTCATGTTTGAAAAATTCCTCTAGGTTGCCCTCTCTTGCCTGGTTGGCAATGTACAATTTTGAAAAGAATGAACAGTTACTCTTCAGTTCTGCGATATTCTCATTATCCTTCGACTGGACTACCGTATTGCGTCTACTGAGCAGTGCAAAAGAGTTCCTTGCAATTGTACTACTGATGGGAATGTCATTTTTCAACAGTCTCTCCTCAATGAATGCTTTGTAATGTTCTGCTCCCCTCAGATGTATTTTACCATCTGTCTCGACCACAGCTTCTGGCAATATCTCCTGAGTGTCCATTGTCCAAATCATTACTACGATCTTCGAAGGTTGCAACAAGGGAACAAACATCCTCAAAAAAAGATTTCTGATAACTGTGGGTTTGTTCACGATGCTGACGTCAGCTTCACCTCCATCATCTAGCCCAAACCGTTCCTCAAATTCAGCTATTATGGTGGACAACTGAGGACCAGCCACCATTCATCTGCGCAAGGCACCAGGGTTCTCGGTCAAACCTATTGCACCGCCATCACCTTTCACCTGATCAGTAAGATGCTCATGGCTTGGTCTAACCCTATCGAAGAGAATTACCTATTTCCAGTCACATTTGAAGTGAAGGCACCAAGTATGAACTGGTCATAAACATCTGGACAACGGAGATGTCGATAAATACAAGTTTATGTGTCGGCCATCTTGGAATTCAAAATGGCGGCCATCACATCGACATCTAGTGGGTCCTGTGGGATTCCTAGACCCCTAAAATGGGGGTTTAGCAACAAAAAGAATGTTTCTACCTGTCTTAGTTTTGGAGTCATAGCTGAAAATAGGTCCAAAATGGCAGCCATATTGGATAGCATGATGACGGCCACCAGGGGGCGCGAATATGTTGGGGGTATTTTTTCCAGCTCCACCTGGGTGGGTTTACCCCTGTACAAATGCAAAGTTTCATGCTTGCTTCAAAAACTGAACGATTCTGGTGGATATGTGGTAATTTCGCCGCTCGACTAGTGCCCATGTTTTTTGTAATGCTTTTATATTGCTGCACCTTGTATGTATGTTCTTTGTGTGCTGCATTGCGTAATAAACGATGATGACGATGATGATTGATAACGAACAAGTAAAAAAGGAATTAGTTTTTATGTCCAAGAGAAGGAGGGGAAGGGGTGATAATGCCGACCGCGGAAACCACACCCCAGAACCAAAGTAGATCGGATGAGTTGTTGCGGAGATCTTACCGATTTCTTATTGCGCATGCGTATTTCCACAATATTTCTACTTCCGGCGGAAGTTCTGGTGACGGTCTGATCCCCATTTTCTATTCTTAAATATGTTTATGGCTCTATTTGGCTTGGTTTTCGATATAAGGGCATGGGGGCGGACAAACGACAGAGAGCAGACGACAGGCAAACGACTCCATTGCTTAAGATGTCCCACCTGTTATTACAGCTGGTCCACTACTACATTGTCCATGTAGATGAATGCATGGAATGATGTGAGGTCAGTACTTCTGATTTTGCATTTTCGACGTCTGCCGTGTTTTTGGTGGTACGGCTGTAGTACTGTACTGTACATCCTTTCGATCCTAAGGTTCGAAGTGGCTGACGCCTGAAATGTTAAAATACCGAAGTTTTTGTACACACAACAAATATTTTAGATTGTGGCAAAATTTCGCGCATTTCTTGCTGCTGCCTATTTCATGAAAGTGGCCTGGATATCCCATTCCCTAAAACCAAACGTGAAGTGGATCGGATGGCCCGTGGCGGAGTTATCGCCGATTTACCTTGCGCATGCGCATTTCCACCACATTTCTACTTCCGGCAGAAGTTCTAGTGACCCGATTTTTTTATATTCATCTTTAATAGTGTATGGCTTTTTTCTGGCTTAGCTTTCGAGATATAAGCACGGGACAGGCAGACGACAGACGAACGACTGCGTTGCTTAAGGTGTGTCATCTGTTATTTCAGAAGGACCACATAATAACTCACTATTGACGTTTTTTAGTTTCTACATATGTTGTCAGAAAACGACAATGCGTTGATCTATACATGTGAAATAGGCCTAAACACTAATTTACTTAAAATATCAGTTGATCGAGTAATTAATATTGCTGTAATGTTTGTTGCCTATGAAGGTGATTCACTCTCGTACCATGTAGGTCAGAATTTCAGCACTTATGACCAGGACTTCACTCATCATCGTTGTCCTCAGATCTGCAATGGTGCCTGGTGGTACAGAAAATGTCACTACTCCAACCTGAACGGTCTTTATCTGGGAGGCCCTCAGAAGTCGAATGCTGACGGCGTGAACTGGTACACCTGGACCGGTCTCCGCTACTCGCTGAAATTCACGGAGATGAAGATCAGAGCGTACTAATTCGAACGATCGGTTTATCTGCAGAAACTGAATCATAAACATACACTGTGGAGCATAAAAAATTGCACGTTGTGATACGTGGCAGAATGTTGTTGACAATGTAGATTTTCTCGCCATAAATTATTATTATTTCAAAGAACGCATTCCCCCTACGGAGAGCCACATGCGACGTTCCAAAAGGAAAGTTGTTGGCTCGCGCTCTGCTAAGCTTTAAGCAACCCTTATTGTCAGTCGACATGTCTGTCTCAGTGTCTATCTGTTTGTCCGGAACTTTGATCCAGTGATATTTGCAGGCACGTTGTTCAGAACAAGAAAGCAGGGAAACCCTACAAATCGGCCGGCGCATTGGCCGTAATTTACGATGCAAGTATCGACTGGGGGTTTGTGAGTCTCCAGGATGTGGGGAAGGGGTGATCCGCCGACCGCGATAACCCCACCCCAGAACCAAACATTAAGTAGATCGGATTCGGAAGACCCGTTGCGGAGATATCGCCAATTTTTCATTGCGAGTGCGCATTTCCACCATATTTCTACTTGCGGCGGAAGTTTTGGTGACGGATTTCGAATCGTACCTCCCGTTTCTTATACATCTTTAATAGTGACTATAACCGAATTTGGCTTAGTTTTCGAGGTAAGCTTTCGGGCATGGGACGGACAGACGACAGACACCAGACGCAGACGAACGACTCCACTGCTTAAGGTGTCCCACCTGTTGTTACAGGCGGGACCACTGCCTACATTGTCCATGCAGACGAATACTCATATGGATGGAATGTGAGGTCAATACTCAAAATGTCAGTTGACCCAGTAATTAATATTGCTGTAATATTTGTTGCCTATAAAGGTGATTCACTCTGTCACGTACCATCTAGGACAGAAGTTCAGCACTTATGACCAGTATTTCCGTGGTCATAATGCTGTGATCTGCAATGGGGCTTGGTGGTTAATATTGTCACCAGTCTAACCTCAACGGTCTTTACTTTACCTGAGAGACAGTCACCTGTCGTACGCTAACGGTGTGAATTGGTTGCGCTGGAAAGGCTTCCACTACTCGCTGAGATTCGATGGTCCCGCATTTTCCAGTCCTGCATTTTCAGTCGCCCCGCTGTAAGGTCTGCACACGTGTTACATACGACCATTATGCTTTAAATTAACAGCTGTAAAGTCGTCGGAACTGCTACTATCACGCCGCTCGCCAGCTTTTCATTAACCCTTCTAGGCTAACGAAATTTTACAACCGTTAAAGCTAACGGGGGGGGTGTAAAAATTACCCCCAGCGTAACTCAGCTTACAGATGGGATAGCAGCGAAATTCCAACGGCTATCCCACATTTTCGGGGTCCAGCATTCCAAATAAACGAGTGGCAATGTTGTCATACATAACCGGATGTCGGAAATCCAACATGGCGGCCGACAAACCGGAAATAAGTAGGCCTATTTATCAACGTATTGATGTGATCGTTTTACATTTGAAAAGATACACTGACTTTTTGTGAAAATGTTTGGAAACCAACAAAGACAACAGCGCACGTCAAATTTTTAACATCTGAAATACAAACCGGAAGTAGAAATCCACCAAAACCGGAAGTAGTAATAACTAGG
>Ga0056114_1001611_pt1 | contig 10550 bp, 9 predicted proteins | sample WorMetHERISLAND1_FD_77005 | JGI IMG/M metagenome (GOLD analysis project Ga0056114, IMG submission 77005) | Marine gutless worms symbiont microbial communities from Max Planck institute for Marine Microbiology, Germany - Olavius loisae HERON... ... | reverse complement strand
GCTATCAACGACTTACGCAAACGAGTCAACGCGCGCGTTTTGGCCGATGGTGAACATTTTGAGCATATTATGTGAACTAGGTAGTCGCGCTTAATATGGCATAACTTCGTCAAAATCGCAGATAATTGACGAAAAATTTGTAACCTAGCGTAGATGGGGACCTATAATAGGTGTGTAAAAAATCGATTAAAAATTCTCAACCGTTTGTGAAAAAAATGAAAAATGCCAGGACCCCTCAGGGGGGATTTTTTTTGACTCACACTGTACAGCGGACGGGACTAGTAGGCCCTACCGACAGTCAAGCCGACATCTGTCGTCACGTCGACATCTGTCGTCTCAACCGTGGAACGGCTATTCGCCCAACTAAGAAACGTAGCCACATCTACATCCACAACGACAACAGAATCAAAACGTGCCTGCATGTACGTCAACTCGTCACGTACGTCGGTCGTCGACATCTCAGGTCTTTCGACGTCTACACGTGTGTCTTCCCGCGGACACAGTCACAGATTGGCGACAGGAGTTTCTCTGTAGCCAGACCATGGCTATGGAACAACCTACCGACAGAGATCCGGAGGAGAGGCACTGCATTCGAACATTATAGACGATTACTTAAGGCGTTTTTTGTTCGTTTAGGCTGTGGCGCATTGTGACTTTTTACTTAAGTGCGCCGGATATAAGCACTCTTACTCACTCACTCACTCACGTCGTTTCGACGACAACACCTACAGCAGCATTCAGTTTCTGAGAGCAGTGAGTTACAGCGTGGGTGCCCACAGCAATCTCTGTGACACATCCACAGACTCGGACAGCGAAACCTCAACTGATGATGATGACGCGTCGTCGCGACCATCGCTACACCGTCACCAGCTACCGACAGCAACGACTGTGAAGCCTGCCTCGTCGCACAGCGCCATGCAAAATGCAAATTGTGATTATTTTATAGTGTGTTTTTTCTAAAGCCATTAGCTATACCGCATTTGGCTCAGTCTAACGCACTCAATCAGTTAAGCGGTTAAATCGGACAGTCCGAATACTCCCTTTTGTACCCCAGTTTCTTGGAGCTGAGAAGACTGGGGAGGCGATGTGAGTGAACAACTTGCCCAAGGTTGTTATCCAGTTCAATAGTGGCATCGCCGGGAAGCGAACCCCGGACATCTCGGCCCGAAAGCCAGAGCGTTAACCACTACACCACTGAGCTTGTACTTGTGCAATGAAACTGTGCAAGGATGAGGTTTCAACCGATAAGCCTATTAATCTGGACTTGACTGAAAACAAGTAAAATTTAGATTTCGTGCATGTACAGGAATGGACTGACTATCGCTTAAACTGGAACGAAAGCAGTTTTGGTGGTCTGAGTAATGTTGTGATTCCCTCGAAGCAAATGTGGACACCGCTACTTCTCCTTCGTAACAAGTAAGACTTCATCATCTGAATACGTTCCACCTTATACAAATCTTAAAGTATTATGCACGGCAGGGTAAGCATAAAATACGTGCACAAAGTGTATTAATATTGCACATTTTTAGTTTTTCAGTCCACGTTAAACTCTTCTACCGTATCGTATCGTATCGTATCGCACGATTAACGATGCAGTTGGAAGAATTATGTATGCGGCGTCGTTACATCATTAAACATTATTTAACGTTCTACTATACCTCATGCAACCTGGACATCATTGTTTGATGATTTACTGACTAAAATGAAAATGTCGCTCATAAACTCTACTGAAAAAGCATTAAATTGCCAACAAAAGTCATATGATATTTTCCATCACATCTTAAGCACGTGCACGGCGCATGTAACTTCGAACTGAAAAGTTCGAATTTATAGCAAAGTAGGCCTACGTTAGGATATGAACACTTTAAAAATCGTATCATTTGTATTATATAGGCCTGTTTTAGTAAAACTACACTGTGTCCCGAAAAAAATCTGACTACATTTTGTACAATAACTTTAACAATAAGTGCCCGAGCCCGATTACAATAATTTTTGGCATAGTCTGTAATTAGCCTACGGGTCATCGAAAGATGGTTTCATTTCCCACCTCGCCTATCTAGTGCAACTGCCTTATCTTGGAAAAATGTCAATAGCTAAAAGTAGTAAATTTCATATCAAATTGCAGATTTTGTTAATGCTACAACGCACATGTTAAATGTAAACTAGGCCTACATTTTTTACTTATTTATTATACAACTTCCGGTTAGTAAAGAACATAACAAGAGTTATATGCAGACGATGAAGTTGTTTACATATGAGTTAAAATTAATTAAATGATGAAAATGTCACAGAAAGATGCTACTTTAATCAAAAATCTGTATCTCGCAAAGGAGTATGGTGCACGGAGGTTGTTGAGTAAATTTCCCCACAAGGGTTGGAATTTGAAAGTATCGACACTCTGTTAAAGAAAATCAGAAGCACGGTTACGATTGATCGGCAACCAGGCAGCGGCTGTGCGTGTCAACGAGAACATTGAGAATTTCAAAGACCTTGTGCTCAGTCAGAGACAATCCAAAAACGCACCGATCGGTGCGTGAGATCTCATGTGAAACTGGCATTCGGCGATCTCCAGCTCAAGTGTGTCAAACGACGTCGTGCACAGGAGTTGTCTGAAGCCAATCGCATCGAACGGCCGGGTTTATGCGCCAGTTAGAAGAACCAAGAAGCGACACATCGATCCCAGCCGTCTGCTACGCACGCGCTCAACATTCAGCAGGTCGGTTATGGTGTCCGTTGCCGTGTCAAAAATGGGAATGACTGAACAGATATTTGTCAACCCTGGGGTGAAGGTGAACGGCCAGTATTACCACGATGTCTTGCTGTTTCAGCAGATACTTCCAGCAATAAAACGTGTCACAGGCGACACGTTTGTCTTTCAACAAGACAGCGCGCTCCGGCACATCGCGCCCGCGACACCATCCAGCTGCTACAGCGGGAGACACCGGACTTCATCGGTCCTGACCTCTGGTCGCCAAACAGTCCAGATCTGAACCCCGTCGACTACAAGATCTGGGGATTCGTGCAGCAGCGTGCATATAAATGTCGTGTAAGTAACGCCGACGAGCTGAAGCAGCGCCGCGTTGAAGTGTGGGATGATCTGCGGCTAGACTGTCATTGACTCGGCTGTCAGCCAGCGGAGACAGCGACTGAGGGCGTGTGTGCACAGGGACGACATTTTGAGCACTTGTTATGAGCCTGTCTGGCATACTTGGATTGAAAGAACTTATGTATAAATAAATATTGTTTAACGTTGTTTATTCGCAAACAATACGTTACTTATGGCTAAATTTGTCATTTTCTTGTGTACTGTGATTTCCCAAGTTAAGGCAGTTGCACTAGATAGGTGAGGTGAGAAATGAAACCATCTTTCGATGACGCATAGACTGATTACCGTCTACCCATTCAGCCTGCAGGCTGACTCCTTCCTCCGTATAGTGTTACGAATGTTTGTTCGAGTTCGAAATTAGGAATAGGTCCTATAAGAGATGGATGAGATACTGAAGAAATTCAGAAATAGTCTAAATACAGTCCCATGGTCAGATAGAGTTTGAGAATAAGTACAGCTCCCTCCAGTCCCGCTCTTCCATTCTTACTGATAGCTAACTGTAAGTTAATTCCATCCTAACCCGTGATCAACCATAGCCTATAACTCCTAAACATAGATCACCCACAGCTAATGTATAACCATAGCTCGTATAGCTTAAGTACATATAACCCGTAGTCTAATTATAACAGGGATTCCAGGGATTATTCCTAACTAATTAATAATAATTATGTAATAATTCTAGCATAAACACATTCTCAGGCCCTACTTGCTATTTCGTAAAAATCTTTCATAGAAGGTGGATAACTTCAATAAAATATAGCGATAGTTATAACTATTTTCAAGATGGCTACCCGAATAGCATATCAAACAGCAAAAATTAAAAAAAAATGTGATAATACTTTCGCATCAGTCGTCGTATCAGCAATCTGCTGCAAAATTAGTACCATAACTTTCACGTATATTTTGTTGCATTCGATTTGCCATTACTAAGTTAAGTAGTGTATATTCTACTTTTTACATTTGTTTGAATATGTGAGCATCAAACTTAATATAAGCTTACCGTCAAACTTTCAGTTTACTGGTGTACTGTGAACACAGTGCGAAACAGGCACATATCCACGAAATCACACCGGAGTCGGACTACGTGTTTCTATACTCCGACGGTTCCTGCACGTGGGAACCTCGCTACGAAATGTCAGTCAGTCAGTGCAACATTGATGTAACCTGGTTTCCGTATGATCGGCAGAACTGCAGTCTCATCTTCGTGTCATGGACACTGACGTCAGACAACATTCGTATTGATCCTAACCCTGACTACGAGAAACAAGATAAATATGTCGAGTCAGACAACTGGCATTATCTGGGTGAGTATGTTCATAAATTTAAAGACCAGTTTCACTGAAACTCATGTGAATGATATGCGTGATTGAATGGTCAAAATGCTATGCACTACGCTGCGTTTCTGAATATCTTCATAACTAAAAGAATTATAAATCGGCTCGATATTGCCAATTCATCTTTTCATCTTGTTAACAACTTCTGAACAACTGTCCACCCCAGTAGTTGACGAATGCAAGATATTGTTAGATTTTGGTCATTGTAAAGTGCATTATCTGAAATGACCTGTAAAGACACTCAAAGTTTTCGGAGACCACGTGCTTAGATTGTGGACATTACGATTTCTCACTCCACTGTAACTTCATCTTGCACTGTTTCTGAGATTCCGGCAACTTATTAGCCGAAAATTGCGATATTTTTATAACTCACCGGTATATAACGTTACGAATAGGCTAGCAGTGACTTCGTCCGAATTTCGTACACAGTTGATAACTCGTGACGAAAGTTGCTTGGTTCTATCATTCTTAGCAGCACATTGACTGCAGAAGTAATTTTCGTATTTGCTATTTTTTAATTCTATACTAAATACCGTCCTTATACAATAGTTAAGATTTTTATTTTTATTGTTTAACCAAGATTGCGCTGAATAGCAGGATATATATTTTCCTGTCGCGTATTCTCCGCCTTTGATGAGAGTTCTCTCATAATTCCTTATTTTTATCGTTTCATCATATCGCCATATCTCTGTATAAATCATCCGTTTCTTGTCAAATAATATGACAGCATATAATATGAAAATCGCAATTTGATAGCAACTGTTTGAATAAAATATTTTTACTATTCAACATAGAGAAGGAACGCCATAAGCTTATTGAAAAACAAATTTTGGGCTAGCAAGGTTTCCAAGTTGTGCGAAATTTGACCTAAACACGCAGAATCAGACCTTAATAACTATCGAAGGACGAAAAGGCAAATTTCACAACTTTGAAACGACGGACGGGCGCCATCATGAAATGTTGTTACGTAGTCGCAACATCTTATTTGGTGAAATTTGGCATGCACATGGCCTTGTCCTGTCTTCCTTCGCAACACGCTGACATCAGAAAACAACGTGCAAGTTGCAAAACTGCTATCAGCCTTTACACATTTCCCAATTTAACTGTGTGAGCTATTGATTGCTGCATCCGTTTGTACTATTAAGTTTTCATTATAATATTAATGTACAAAACTTTGAACTCTCTCATATCCACGACGACAGAAATTTTATTGATCGCATGTTTTTTTATCCATACCACAACGCGTAACGTGCTATGAGATATCCTAGTTATACTGACTTTACATTGATTTGTGTTTCTCTTATTGTCAACTTGATGCGTTTTGTCATCATTTTAATAAAGTTCTTATGTATGTATGTATGTATGTATGTATGGGTGTATGTATGTATGTAAAACTGTCGTTTTAACATCAGTGTAACGAAGACACCAATTAAACGTAGAAAACGGCAAAAATTCGTTTATTGTATTTTCGCATACAAAAATTTCATGTCGTCATTACTATGTCATCATCTTCTGAAATTTTTGAAAGCGAAAATACAATAAACGATTTTTGCCGTTTTCTACGTTTATTGGTGTCAAACGACAGTTTTTTTACATTAATATTTGCTGTTCTATTATGACTGTTCTTTCAGGTCGTTTTAGAATGATGTCAGGATTGATATCATACTCAAACTCGAAAACCCCTATTAGACGGAAAGATCTCGGAGATCTCTTATACATGCTGAGCTGTAGCCTATTTTGTGTCAAATTTTGTTGCCATGGGAAGGGGGGGCAGTCGTAGTAGAATTTTTTTTTGTCATCAATAGGCATTTTCTGATGTTGCGTTATTAGTCTACCCATAATCAACATAAACAGTTTCGTTAATAGTTGATCTGTGTAGATTTTTATTGTGTTAGTATTTGTGAAACAGTTTATTATTTTGTAACAATTTTTATACATTATTAGACAGTTGTCTTCCACAAACAGTGTTTCATGATGCGATTACAATAGCAATCGTTAACAAATTCATAATGTCAAAAGTACCTGTTGTTATAATTCGTAGTTCTGTAAACAGGTATCGAGGCACGTAAATCAATGATGGGCGATTATCCTCAACTTACTTTTTCATTGCGTCTTCGTCGTATACCACGCTACTACGTTATCAACATCTTCTTACCTTGCTGTCTTCTTTCCTTCATCGCCGTCGCTACCTTTCTTTTACAGCCGAACTGTTACGACCGTCTTGGACTCAGTAAGTCGATCTGTTTTGTCTGATAAAAGACAAAAACTAACACCGAGACCTAGCTGAATGTTGATTGATATAGGTTCCCAAGTTTGCAGAGGATTTGCATCCCGTTATGTAACTATGAGCAATTGCCTATCGTGTTAACTATTGTCCAATTAGCATTTTGCTGTATACTGCCAATGTTCATTTACATGCTGACGATCGTCGATATTCTTTGTTCTTTGCATAATATATCTCAGTCCTACTACCAGACATTTGCTTGGATTATTATGATGCTAGCTGTGTAGAAGTAATCAATAATACGTCTTGTATTGCCAGTAAGTTGATTTAATCGACTAACTAATCAATCAATTAATTGCATGATAAATCGACAGCTTGTATAAATTAATCGTCGCCACACAACACTCACAATCGATTTTAATCGACTATACCATTAATCGATTAAAAGCCCTATCTATACTTATGGATTACTTATGTAAAAAAATGGGATAACGGGAATAGCGAAAAGGGACAATTTTGTCGAATATGATTCTAAAATTCAGTTCACCTATAGGCTATGAACTATCGCCGTAATAATGATCAAATAAGTAAATTTCTTCAACAACAGTCAATTAACAAGCAGAATCAAGGAGCTGTAGTGCTACGTGGTAAGAAATTGGAGGGAAATGTTCAAGTTAGCGCGCGGTTTGAGTCACGTCTCTCTTGTTCAAGTTTAGTAAATATTTGTATCATTAGAATATCTTTGAAACCTGCATCGCGCGGTTTCTCAGCCATACGGTGAGTTCCTTGTACTCGTTTTAATTACAATAACGTTGTTGTTCGTTTACAGCGGTGACGATCGTGCTGGCAATAACAGTTTATCAAATCGTCATCAATGCTCAGCTTCCGACCACATCCAAAACGCCTGTTATCAGTCAGTTAATATCTTTTGATAACGTCTTACGAGCCATTTGAATGTGTGGAGGTCAACAATTTGTTGGTCTAGTGTTGTTTTGCCAACATGTTCAGTTCTGGTAGTCCATTTTTCTTCCTACGGTTGAGTTAATGGATAATTTTACTGACCTCAGCAAAATTGGAGTTCTTAGAAATAAATACATATATGCCGAAGCCTGACTATAGCGGGACATTTAGTAAGATTAGTTTTTTCGCATTTATTTCGCTATATTCACGCAGCACTTCGAGCCTTCCATATCACATTTCAGAACATAAATGACTTCCTTCATATCACTCGAGTCACCAGTTCGTTGGTTCTAGCAAATGAGGATTGTATGTTACTGAATTTAGTCTTACAGATGGTACGCTAAGTTGCACAAACCCATCCTTTTCTCTGACAGTAGGCATACGCACATCGCAGGTGTCTCCATCACCATCATTTATGTGTTCAAAGAAAAATTATGTAGCCTAAGCCTAAGATGAAACAGGTTTACTGGGAATTGCAATTATGCAGTCTGACTACACCCTATTACAAGTAGGAATCATTGATTGCAGTAATTTCATGTATGTAATGTTCTTGTGCAAATAAATTTCTTCTCCTTTTAGTACTTAATGACGATGGCCGTTTATGCTGCTGCTGCAAAGTGATATGCTAAAGTAGTCATGCTAAGAGGTGGGATTATTGCTAAGGACAGTACAACGGACTAGGAATTGTTTCAGGAACCCGTCAATATGACAATATTGTGACAAATGTTTGTAGATATGTACGTAACGTTCGTAATCGCCACGACTGTGTGTGCCGTCTTGTTTACCATCATCGTTCTACGTATGAATCTTCACGCTGAGAGTAAACCGCTGGTTGCAATGCCGGCCTGGGTGAGTATTTGAGATGACCGGGAACGGATTTTCACTGTCATAGTCCCGTCCATTCCCAAGTAATATAGCCTATTCCCAGTCTTTCCCATTCCCATTCTCATTTTTAGTGTTATACGCTTTCACTAAGATAATAATTACGTCTTACCACTTATTGCATTGTGTGGTTTATATTGATAAATCATAATTTAATTTTGCATATCAGAGCAGGCAAAGCGTCGATGGTCACAGGGTCATTGGATCTAATGGGTCATAATTCTGGATGCGTCACAGGTTGCAGTACCTTGACCGATGACCCATTACCGTTTCAGAAGATATATTTTCGACAATCTGTCGTTTGTTTTCGTTGCAAAAATCATTTTGGGTAGAATCATCATAGAATCATAGAAATTTTGGGTCGTCACATCACCACTGCAACACAGAACACTGAGAACAGTACAGTACCGAAACAGTACTCGCTCTGTCAATATGGTTACAATTAAAGGTTACGATTAAAATTGCTGAAGTAAATCAAATAAAGTTGATTTAATTTTGTCATTAGATAATATGTGAATCTGTTCATGCACTTATCCTTGCGTATATGCATGTCTTCAGATTTGATTGTTAGTGTGACACTGGCAGTCATTCAGTGACAAAGTACATGTAGGATTTATGAGGTGGCGGAGCTCTGGCTAATCCAAGGTTTGTCTGTGGACGATACGGAGGTAAAAGCCAGCCTATAATGTGGAATCCATACGGAAAGGTCAGGGTGTTAAGAAGCCATAAAGCTGGTGGTGTTGTAATATTTGAGCATATATTTTGCGCTATTTTGTTGCATTTTTCAGTGCTGCAGCATGCGCAGAAAACCAACTTAAACTCTAGGAGTACACGCATACCGTCAGAAACGTATTGTAAGAAATAACGCACATGTGAAAAAGTTCACAGATCGTGAAATGTCTGCAAACAGTCAAAAGTTATTTACTTATTTTCTCGGTAAGGAAAATCTTCAAAACAGGTTACTGCTCTGGAATGAAGGCCACTTGTAACATGTAACTTCTATACATTAGTTGATACCATAGACGTCTGTCATTGACACTTGGCATCCGTGATGTTGCACTTCTATTGTTTCGATCGTTCCTTCTTGGTCAGTCTCTCTAGGTCGCTATTGCATGTGTTACGTGTGGCGTACCGTAAGCAATATGGTTCTGGGACCAGTGTTGCTCGTTCTATACACCATAGACCCTATCTCGCTTATGCTTGTCGCCTCACCTCTATGTTGACAATACTCGAATGATGTACGGCTCCTGTCATCTGCTGCAGTCGACATTATTCTGATCGACATCATCAGTGTGCGTACGGTCGATCACACAGACTAAGCTACTGCAGCTGAACTCTGAAAAAAAAACAAATCCCACTAACACAATTCCCTCCGCCGATCTCATGTGATCGATGGCGTAACAATGTCGTTATCGGTCTTTTGATACGGTCGGACACCCGTTATGTCCGGCCAATTTTTGATTTTTCTTCCGCAACTCCGCACCATAGGAAACTCTACCAAAATTTGTACAACATTCATTCCTTTGTCCAACATCAAAGGGAGTAATCGTGCCAAACTTCAGCCAGGGTATACACGAGAGACAGACAGACGCACTACTGGACAGCAACCGAATGAGATGAAATACTGGTTTATTGCTTCTCAACGCTGATCATTAAGGAGGTTCAGGAGCTGAACGATGCTCCATTCAAGGGTGGCGTCGCTCAGCTCCGCCTTACTTTCACCGCTGATGGTATTCAACATTAAAGTTAGGCCTGTGGGTCAAGGGTCACAAACAATGGGTCACGGGTATCGGTACAGATCGGCCATTGTTTGTTCTGTTTTAGATGCAATCAAATTTTACAAGCAAAAGTAAAAAGTGGTATTTGATTTGGCCCACTCTGTAATTTACCAATGGATGTAAGAAATTATTATACACTGTGTCCCAAAAAACATGTGACTACATTTTCTATAATAACTTTAACAATAAGTGTCCGATTACAATAATTTTTGGCATAGATACTAGTAAGTCTATGAGTCATCGAAAGATGGTTTCATTTCCCACCT
>Ga0056114_1001610_pt1 | contig 10550 bp, 8 predicted proteins | sample WorMetHERISLAND1_FD_77005 | JGI IMG/M metagenome (GOLD analysis project Ga0056114, IMG submission 77005) | Marine gutless worms symbiont microbial communities from Max Planck institute for Marine Microbiology, Germany - Olavius loisae HERON... ... | reverse complement strand
TGTACCCATATGGCAACAGTGGGCGTCAAAGGGTTAAGACAATGACCACATCAGACATAGACGTACTTGTCGTGAGTAGTTCTGATATCTCGACGGCCTGACGTAGCTGCTCATCAGTCTGTCTACTCAACCACGTGCTGGCGCCGCCGCCGACCTGTGTGACAGCCTGTGTGTTTTCAACGGTCGACGCCAGAGGGCGACCGCTGGCGCTAGTAGTGACATCTGGCGGTGGATTGTTCGCTGCGGTCGACGGCATACTACAACTGAACATCAACATCAACGATGGTCGACTTCTTCCAACAGCAGACGACGACGAAGACAAATCGTAAGGCCCATGTCAGACACGCAACAAAGTCGTGCAAATTTGTCACATGCAACTTTGTTGCTCGACAAAGTTGCCTGTCTGACATCACGAGTTGCCCAACTTTTGACAAGTCGAGTAACTAAATTGCTAGATAGAAACCATCTTTGTTCTTCCGCAATTTCCCGCTCTGTTGCCGAGCTGTGATTAGTCAATTGTTTGTTTACGTACCCATGAATTTCTCTTATGCTTTCTTACATTCACCCGACACCTCTGATAGAGCGTTTAAGCAATTAGCAAAGCACTTTATTGTTGATGATTATGTCGTCGTCTGTGTCACTAGAAGCCACGTTTGTTTGACAATTATTTGCCGATGGAAAGTTGACAGTTGCCTTTAAGTGATAAAGTTGCTCGACTTTGTTGTATGTCTGACATGGGCCTTACAACTACAATTAGACATCAAAATCCTCTCCCTGATCCGTGCAGGCCTGCTGCGTTACAGCTACAGAGCGTTACCTATTATGACAACAGCAGCACATTTCACTGTTTCAGCAGCTTATCACATTCAGGCAAATAACTGAAAAGGCCGACCACATCCTGTTTACATGCATCACCGATGCCATTCCATATCCACACCATCTCAGTATGTAACCAGCCACCTAAGTCGACTCAGCCTTCTACCCTCTGTGGAATGATAAAATGAGGATCAACCTTCAGGCTGAGTAATAACACTAAATGGTGACAGTGGATGTAGATGATGGCAGCCTACAACCCAAGTCAGTTGGCTTGATCTGAGGGTTGGCAGCTGCTTGGCGCTCAGTCAGCATTCATCAAATGAACTGAGTGAACTCTCACAATAACCTTGCCATGATGAAAGCACTATAAATACTGCCGAGATGTAATCGCGTGTTTCAAACTTGGTTACGATCGGTTCAGGGGTTTGGCGTCGGCTGAGGGTCAAATTTTGCCATTTCCCATTGACTTTGACGGTCGTCCTTACAACACTCTCACACTACCGTGTGAGCGTGTGATTATCCACTTTTTGCAGACTAATCAATCAGTCGCACAGAAGCTGAACCAGGAGGGTCCATTGGCACAGAAATAAGATAATGTTCTTCCACGAACTGTAGGCCGAGTAAGGTGGTACTCACCCTTCGGGCAGACCAAACGCCAACGCTCGAGACGTCTCGGCGAGAAACTGAAGACGTGACATTTCGACGGCCCGCAACAAGTCCATCTGGAAGTCGGTGGATGAGGACATCATTCGACCACTGCTCTCCTGCTCACTGGTGACTATAAACATCACGTCACCACACGTCATGTATGCTGTGTCTTGCAGTTGTAGAGGAGCAAAAACATCCACTTACAAACGAAAAACTCTAAGAAGAAATGACGGTCCCTGATAGGGTTCTGTTTTGCATTTCAGATACCGTCTAGCATTACCAAATTACCACTACAACATATGCTATCTGGAAACGCATCAGAATACAGAATTCTGAGTTCAAAAAACTGTTTAGTTCAGTACTTTAGCTGTACTTTTAACAAGTAACTATTTGTAGGACATGTGGTGACTCTGCCCACGACTCCGATTCAAACTTTTATGCACTAACTCTATGAAAATTATCAGCTGAATTTACGATTACTTTTTCTGCTTTCAACTGTCATTCTCCAGGTTCATCGGGTTATGCTAGTTAACCCCCGCATGAAGCAAGCCAAGGCCTCAAAGTGATGGGCAGTAAATGATGCTAAACAGAACAGTACACACACACAGCACTAATTGCAGATTTTGCCTTAATGGTTTGATCATACCACACTCAGTTTATGCAGTGGTCCGAGCAGGATTGAAGAGGTGCGGGGGCATCCCTTCCATTTCCCTTTCCTTTCCTCCCATTACCCTTCCTCCCGCCTCTTAGAAGTAGGCCTCCTTAAATACAGCTAGAGGGTCTGCGAGAGCACTGTAAGCTCCTACAGCAGGATCTGGGGCGGAGCACTGTGCATAACTTTCTACAAGTAGCTTTAATAAAAACATCGTGATTTTGGCATGCAATTAACGCTTAACTTTTAAATTCATGTGGAGAAACTATACAGACTGTAAACAGGAGGAGAAGGAATGCAGTGCCCGGTCGTTCCTCAGTACGCTGACCAGTGAGTTTATGCTTGGCACATTATCGAAGAGAAAACCCCAATGGCACGTGCTGCAATTTGAACATATAAACATAGAGAAAACTCGACGGCACAAAGAGAGAACTGGTACCAGGTCGAGAGACGTCGAGGTTCTTGCACTTGATGCTACAGTACTCCTGGAGTTGTCCGGTCAGAGGACTAAACACCCTCGCACGCCGGCAACACGACCTCTTGCACTGACCTACATAGCGCGTCAACCGACCTACATAGAGGATGACGTAACGACGTAGGTAATACACGATATCACGGAGTGCTAAAATTGTAACATTAGAGGCTATGGGCGTTGACCTAATATGTCACGAGCGGTAAACAAATGTTTGTAGTTAAAAACGTTACGGAAGATTTTCGATATTGATTGACTTTGGTTAGATTTTCATTCTGATATTAATCACACGAAAAAAGAGAATACAGCCGACCATTATGACATTAAATTCCACACACCCACCGGTTGGTTTACCGCAACTGACCTGACCTAATTCGACACCGTGATAACGTGTACTCTGTTTTGGAGTCACAGCTCTGTGCTATCCTACCAACATAGTTTATCCCAGTACTGACTGGCTTGCTGTTTGTGAAACCCAGTATGCAACGTCCTGCCGTATCAATGTCAAACTATAAATAAGTAACAACACGATGTCGCGTGTTATCTACCGTATCACTATTCCACCTGGAATTTCACGATGATTCCCTTGGAGTAGATCCGCGACGTTGGGAGGGAGTGAACATCCTAGGCTAATCAGTCGTGAAATTATTTTCAAAGTATTCCAACCTATGTGACCGACCACGATACCTCAACGTCACAGACGGACGGAGAGACGGGTGGTCAGACGGCCGACTTGCCATGGAAATACCGCGCTTTGAGTAGCATCATGCGGTAAAAACACTGTAGCGTATGCACCTTTCAGCTGGTAGAACTGTTCTTAAATTTTGTTGACATGTTCAACCTTGATACTTTAGTGATTAAAACAGCGAAAACATATTAACGTTGCATTACATACTGCAGCGAATTAGACAAAGCTCAAAAGTAAACGGTTAGAGTATCAGCCAAATTCACATTAATCAGCAGCGAGTAAAGTCCATTACTTACTGATAGAACTGGCCGGTGGGTTGTCGTCACTGGCAACAGAGGGTGGTCCTCCATCGGCGTTGTCAGCTCGTGATTGGCTGTCGCCGTGGATACTGTCGGAGGTTGTCGTGGCGATGCTGTTGCGCGGCGACGAGAGTGGCTCGGAGTCGGGGTCGTCGTCGTCGTCGCTGTCGTCTTCGTCCGGCCAATCAAGTAGTGCCGACACGTTGGTGTGTTTGCCGCTCGGACCTTTCACCCACGTCGTGTGAGGGTCCTTGTGTAGCGACGACAGCAGCACCTTTCGTGTCACGTCCTGCAAGGACGACCCACAACCGACACAATATGTCCGCACATCAGGGCCTACATTCTCGAAACTTCTTAGGAAAATTTCTCATCTTAGGACAATCTTTGACAATATCTGGGAAAACACCAACCAGACATAATTTCACTCTACTTACTAATTCAACACGAACGTCACGTGATAACGTCCAACATGATGCAAAAATGAAAGTGTTAATTACAATTATTATTGCCTTACTATTTCCGAATTCGAGATTATTGCTTTACAAAATATTTTCCTATGATTTCCCTAAGATAAGATAAAGTTCAAAAGATTTTCCTAAAAAGTTTCGAAAATGTGGCCGGAGTCGTCTATACTGTAAAACTAAAGTCCTGGATATATCATTCTTATTCCAAACAATGCAGGCAGTCCAAATGAAACAAGAAAGACTATGGAGGAAAGTATTTGTGAAAGAGATGAGTTTTAAGTCTGGAGTGAAAGGCGGAGGGAGTGATAGATGGTGAGAGCGAGGGTGGTAACTGTGATGAGGTGAACCAGGAGGATAGTGAACAAAATGTCGTTGACGGAATAAAGAAGGGAGCCGATTAAACAGGTAAGGTGATACATATGTGTAAGAGCGGTTGGTGATTTGTAATGAGGAAGATACAGATGGTCGAGCTAGGGTGACGACTTACATCAACTTCGACACAGAAGATCTTGCTCTTTTTCTTCAGACTAGGAGAACAGTCGGCCGGTATCAGACCCTTGGCGACGGCTGACAGGAACTCATGACGTTTAGCGGACACGTTCCTGGCAGCTTGGACGATCTTGCTGCGCGGAGTCCGCAGGTATGGACGCGATATCATCTGTGACAAAGTCTCGGTGCATTCCTCCAGCTCCGTCTGACGACCAGAATACACTCAGAGAGTTCAAACTTCCACAATAATCGATCAGTAAACACGACATCAACTCTGTGACGCTCACTAATGCTGTATGGCTATATCAGTCATATAGTATCCTGTGTCAGACCGGGTTAAACTGTCGTTTGCAATTTTTGACATCCGGGCACTCTGACGCTCAGGGGTGAGTGTCAGTGTGCCTGGTTGTCAAAGATTACAAATGACGGCTTAACCCGGTCTGACACGGGATGCTTTATAGCTGTACCCACATAACGACTGTCGGCATCAAAGGGTTCAAAACATTTCGGTGCAATCTAACGACGAACCTGTTCCATCGGTAACTGTGGCAGTACTTCAGCAACACTGAACGGCACTGCTGTGGCTGTTACAGAGAGCACGGCACCAAGCATTGAACACCGACTTACTTACAAAAGCACCAGGTCATCATCTACAGAGTTGGTTCACGCCGGAAAATACAGGACAGAAGACAAGTTAAAAATACAGAGAGTACAGAAACTAAACACAACCCACAGAAAGCAAACGACGCAAAAGAAAACTACCCTGGTCGCCTCTTACAACACGTGGCACATTCTACACCGCTCCCGAGCCCACACGGGGCATACCTGCACAGTGACGTTTGTTACTTACTTACGATTAAGGCTAAATTGTTAAGCTGATAAAAAATTTTAGCACGACATAAAACTCGACATCATCGTTACCTGCATGAACTCAAAGATGGGTTTCTTGTAGCCCGTCTGCTCGAGGTAGTAGCCGTAGACATACGAGCACTTGAGGACGTGCCGTGCTTTCAACAGCTGTGTCACTGACTGACGTATGAAGTCAATCTGTTCTTCCACCAGATCCTCAACGTTCAGCACAGCTTGAGCCAACGTTCTCATCTTCTGCATTGCCGTCTCATACAGCGGCAGCTCCAACTGTCGCAACAACACATAACAGCACCGTGGTAAAGTGGCATGTCACAAAGAAAACAAAAGCAAATGGGGCCATATTCTCGCAACTTCTTAGGAAAATCTTAGGAAGATTTCTTATCTTAGGACAATCTTTGACAAGAAAAGAAGAGGGAAAACACTAACCAGACATAATTTCACTCTAGTTACTAATTCACGATTTAACAACGTCATGTAATAAAAACGTCGAACGTGACGCAAAAATAAGTGTTTATTACAATTATTATTGCGTTATTATTTCATAATTCAAGATAGTGCTTTGCCAAAAATATTTCCAATGATGTTCCTAAGATAAGAAATCTTCCTAAAATTTTCCTAAGAAGTTCCGAGAATGTGGCCCCTGGCATCAGTTAACCAGATATCCCATATCCAGCTACGTGGTATATGACTATCAAACTGGTGTGGGTGCATGGCTGTAATGTAATGTAAACGAGACAATTATACAGCATCGTAAGCTACTACAAGGGAGCTTAACAAAGTTAGTAGGCTGCTGTTCTGTGCTCTAGAATGATAGTGAGAATACGTAGGTCTTGAGATATTCTCTAAAGGTGACAGAAGATGTGCAGTCAGTGACGAATTCAGGAAGACTGTTCCATACACGAGGTCCCACGACGGTGACAGCTTCGTTTCTGATCGTATTTTACCACGTTGCCGGAATGGCGTACGGCTTCACCCGGTCTGGCACAGGATGCTTCATAGCTAGCTGTACCCATATGGCAACAGTGGGCGTCAAATGGTTAATAGATCATGCTACTCACTGGTACTTACTAGCGGCGTGTGTCAGTGTGTTCGTACCTTGAAGCTGTTCTCATGGTTCTTGAAGCGACTGTAGTAGTGCATGAACCTGTTCATCTCCTGGACTTGTTTGTTCTTCAACTCAGCCTGAAACCACAACACCAGCCGTCCATACATGGTAGTGATCTTCACCGGTACCGATGTAACGTGATAGAATAACTACTGTGACAAAATAACTATGGTAGTTATTTTGTCATGGATCATACATGACGGAAGAACTACCACGGTAGTTTGATAACTGCCACTGTAGCTATTCTGACACGTGATAAAATAGCTATCCCTGTGACAGAATAACTACTGTCATTTTTCTAATATATAACATCATGAATTTCAAGACAAATGTTACAGGTTTCACTTATATTCCGCTCGTGGATCGGCTACGGTTAGGCATATGGTCGTTGGTCTGGACAGGGTTAGCAGGTTAGTGCTAGTTAGGGTTAGGGTTAGTTAACCAATAAATGTGGCTTATTCAGCCGTCTTTCTGCGTCAATGTGGTGGGGTCTGGGGATTGCCCCTACACAGTATAAAAGTAAGGGAACAGAGTAGGGACTAGGGTTAGGGTTAGGAAAAAACTGAATAACATCAATGTTAAGAAGGGGTAGTTATTCTGTCACATCCGTTTTTCTTCAAAAACGAAAATCCTTCAAGACCTACTGATATCCGGGACTCCATGACAGAGATGACACACCTCTGTTTTGAGTAGATCCTGCTGCTCCTCCACCTTGCGGACTATCTCGTAGCGGTTGCAGCGGAAGTATCCACCGGTTGCCGTACTGTGCTTCTTCCACGGTTCCAGGCAGACCCAGCAGAAGTCGTACTTGCACTGCGCACGCACAAATCATGCACTGAACTCCAAACGCACTATAACATTCCTGTGATGAACTTTTAACCATTGAGCAAGTAAGGGTAGATTATCACAGTGCAGCATCGACTAACGACCTCTAGTGTGCTGAATGTGTTAGTAACGAAAGACAATAGACATCTTAAGGTGATTCTAAAAGCAATATATAGTAACAGAGTAGCATCTTTGAGTGGATCACACAGACTGTTCCATGCATAAACAGTAACGTATCTCTATCTGCGGATAGACCTTACTTCAAAAACCAACTCAATACATTTAGCTGTACTTTAGTGATACAAGCCATCGTCCAAATTTTCTTCTTTTCGACAAACTTACAAAAACGACCGGATACATTTTATCGCTCATGTTTATTCCGTACCATAATCCAGTAACGTCTCGAAAGGAGAACGTTTTGCGATTATTGACGCAGTGATGGTAACCAATGGATCATCAAAAGCACTCAAGAAAGAAAATCACAGAGTAAAAGTGAGACCTTGGAACACTTCATGTGGTTGCATCCCTCGTTCTTCTGTATCGGTGATTTACAGCTGGAACACGGCTTCGAGTTAGTGACGAGCCACAGACAGTTTGCCGAGTTCTCCAGAGCCTCCTCCGTGCCCGACACTAATATCAAGACACGTTAACATGCAATCATTTACAAAGCCATCATCACACAGCAATACTGTCGTCATCGTCTTTGGCTTACGGCACTACAAGTGTCGCCAACAGCTTCCAGAGTGGTCGGTCCGGGGTCAGGTCGACTGCTTCTCCAGAGTGCTTAGTTCTGGGTCAGGTCGACTGCTTCAGTCCATGACAGCCTCCAGAGTGGTCGGTTCTGGGTCAGGTCGACCAACTCAGTCCATCACAGCCTCCAGAGTGGTCAGTTCTGGGTCAGGTCGACTGCTTCAGTCCATGACAGCCTCCAGAGTGGTCGGTTCCGTGTCAGGTCGACCGACTCAGTCCATCACAGCCTCCAGAGTGGTCAATTCTGGGTCAGGTCGACTGCTTCAGTCCATGACAGCCTCCAGAGTGGTCGGTTCTGGGTCAGGTCGACTGCTTCAGTGCATAACAGCCTCCAGAGTGGTCAGTTCTGGGTCAGGTCGACTGCTTCAGTCCATGACAGCCTCCAGAGTGGTCGGTTCCGGGTCAGGTCGACCGACTCAGTCCATCACAGCCTCCAGAGTGGTCAATTCTGGGTCAGGTCGACTGCTTCCATCCATGACAGCCTCCAGAGTGGTCGGTTCCGGGTCAGGTCGACCGACTCAGTCCATCACAGCCTCCAGAACTGTCAGTTCTGGGTCAGGTCGACTGCTTCAGTCCATGACAGCTAGTGGGAGTCAAGGTTGTTCTCCACTGTCTTCATCCAGGACATTCGCAACCACCTCAGCATTACATTACATGACATGAAAATTTTTTCAACGTGGCCTAAATAAAAACTGCAAGGACCACAAAGAAAAAACCAAAACAAAACGGACGGATATGACTGTATGAATAGAAATGTTCTGAGTTCACGATGAAACAGTGACAGTGTGTCACTAGCGACGATGTCATGTGGCAGACTGTTCCATAGTCGAGCATCAGAAACAGCGAAAGCTCGGTCACCAACAGCTGAACACTGTGACTGGCGGACATCTCTTCCAGTCTAGAGAAGGCGACGAAGTCAAAACATCAACAGCTGACATAAAAGCATTAAGTTAATTCACCCCTTGGGGATGGTGCTCAACTCTACTGGTGAATTGCCTATCACACATGTATATACAGATGCTGACGTTTTCTCTATTTTTTTATGAAACCACAAGCTCGGCTCTTAACCCTTTAATGCCCACTGTTGCCATATAGGTACAGCTATAAAGCATCCTGTGCCAGACCGGGTTAAGCCGTCAATTGTATTTTTGACTCCGCGCACTATGATGCTCAGGGCAGAGCGTCAGCGTGTCCGGATGTCAAAAATTACAAATGACGGCTTAACCCTGTCTGGCACAGGATGCTTTATAGCTGTACCTATATGGCAACAGTGGGCGTCAAATTGTTAATAGAACTGTCAATTAACAAGCTGACAAGCTGATTAGAATTCTTTGCTGTATCTAAACTAGTTAGTTTTATTGTCATGTTACTCGTATATTGCTATTACTGAACGTTATTAATAAGTAAGTAAGAGATTATATCACACTCTACTGACTCTGTTCTGGCTTGACTTCAGCTATCTTCTGATGCCAGTTCTGCCAGTTTTCACAGCTTGCAGGCTCGTGCGCTTCCCCGAGACATTCCCTGCACCAGAAACACGGCACTGGCACCAATCCCACTCCAACAGAGCCTTAACCATATCTTTCAAGGTCACACAACAAATGTAATACCTGTAAGACCTCCAACAGACAAAACTCGCACAGCAAGAACAGAGCTCACAGTGAAACGTACAAGACACTAGCCAAATACTTCACCTGCTTCAACTCTAGCCCTATACCAAGTCGACATAATCCGTGAGACCGCAGCCATGGCATGGGCAGCACCAAGCTCTCAAAGTTGGTCTGGAAACAGGATTCCCTCCCATCATCCAATACCATCTTCTTCCCTTTCTTCTACCCTCCCTCTCCTCCTTCCCTCTTTTTCCCTCCCCTCCCCTAATTCCCCCCATTCTCTTAGAAGCAATATGCCCCTTAATTCAGCTAAATGGTCTGGAGAGCATTAAAAGCTCCCTAGCAGGGTCTGGTTCAGAGCCCAAGCCAAAATTGATAATGGCACATTTTAGTCTTGAAATCACGACATCTGGTGGCAACAATTTTAATGATTTTCCGGAGAATCAACGGACGAAATCTTATGCAGTTTAATCAGTAAACACAAATTGGGACCAAAACATGACACGGTAAAACGTTGCTTTGCTATATCACTCTCAATAGTGCAACAACTGCAGAACCCGCCGTACCGACAGTGTAACCCATGAGCCATGGTCTGACACTACCTGCAGCCCATACTTCTGATACACCAGATAAAAGAGGTTACAGCCAGGTAAGTTCGTCATGGCAAGCCATCTCAGAACTACGGGTGTCACCATATCAGGTGTCACACAGTTTTACCTGCAGCCCGATATAAGCGAGCACACCCCGCCTTAACCCCAGCGAGTAAGGCTGGTACTCGATTTGCCTACCCCGGAGGGATGGAAGGCTGAGCTGACCTAGGTGCCTGATAACGCCCAAACCGGGAATTGAACCCATGACCACT
>Ga0056114_1001609_pt1 | contig 10550 bp, 5 predicted proteins | sample WorMetHERISLAND1_FD_77005 | JGI IMG/M metagenome (GOLD analysis project Ga0056114, IMG submission 77005) | Marine gutless worms symbiont microbial communities from Max Planck institute for Marine Microbiology, Germany - Olavius loisae HERON... ... | reverse complement strand
TTCCGAACCACAATCTTTTCGGCTATGCGACTTAAAATAGGAGTAACAGATATCGGTCTAAAGTCTGGGAAGGTAGATGGATTACTAACCTTAGGTACAGGAGTAACTATAGCACGTAGCCAACCTTTTAGTCTATACGTTAAACTCTTCTATCGTATCGTGTCGCGTAATAAATTGCTGTAACTATAAACACCAACTAACACTACAAATTACAGGGTTGACGTCAGAAAGTACCAGTTCCCGCATTGGCAGTATCTGGAATGAAATCTACCCGCGGGTATGGTTGCAGCAGACGGCTAATCACTGTAATCACTGCCGTTTTCCTTACAAAGTGATCTCGTTTTTCTACTTTTCTTGCATATGTTTTCATTTTTCCTCAGTTTTTTTCGTTTCAGGATACTGAATTGTTAATAATATGTCACAATTGCGCGACATAGATCTGAATATATGTCACTTTTTTCACCCACGAGCACTTGTTCTACGTCAACGTTCACTTTGTCGTTGTATAGTATCGTTGCTCTGAAAATACAAATCAAATGAAATGTCACTATACTATGATGATAATTACATCGATCAAAAATTTTTCGTTAAAAGTTACCAAGCAGCGTCTGCTGTTAGTTAACTCAACGAATGTAAGCCTGTGTAGTAGGAGACGTAAAGCGGAACTTGCCTGATAACGGGCAACGCGGAGGCTGGCAAACTTCTTGACACGATGAGGATAGTAGACAGCAATATAGCGATGAGTAGTAACCACTACCACTGTCCACACTCCTGCCAGGTGGGCTATTGAGGCAGTCGGCAGCATGTAGGATATCATGTACGGAATCACTTCCTGTGTAGTAAACAGCACACCGCAGTGGCACAGCACATTACTAAACGATTTCACGCAATACGCAACTTTTCCGCCATGTTTCATGGCAGCTACGGCGAGAGAACATGGACTTGAACTTGGAACCAAATATCGTAGTCATTGTTTTCGGTTCCGCGTTATTGGGAAGATAAAATGAAAGCGGCTGAAAATGTGAAGGACTGTTGAAGGTCACGGGAGGTCATGTACATCGTGGTCATTAAAAGCATGACAGGAAACTTACCAAGATACAAGTACTAATTTTTGTAAATCTTCACCGATTTAGATACGTTTTGCAGAGGGTCTACAATCACTAATTTATTGTCAACCTCTGCGGTACCAGTAGGGTGTATCACCTTCGCAATTACAGTGTGCAATAAAACAGAAATTTCAAGGTAAGATAAACTTGAATTCGGCGTAGAATGATTTCAATATTTGAGCTTTTTATTTTTAATCCAACATCTGGAAATACAGCACAATCGCTATAAATATTTATCTACGAATATTAAAGTATAATTTTAACCATCTTATCTGAATTGTAAGAATATTGAATGTTACAGGCAGTGCCGTTGTATCGGAAACCACGGAAAATTATTACCTAGTTACACAAACTACACTAACAAAAATGCACAGCTATCTGCTGCTACCTTGAATGACTTTCAGTCCTTTGATCTGTTCGAACCTTTAAAATTCAATTCAAAATATAACATGTAGGCTACAACGGGGTGCCATTTTGACAGGCAGAGAAATTCAAACGTTATTTGCTATATCAATTGTACACAAGTTAAGTTACGAAAATTGCCGTTATATAAGGTTTATTATTTTGAATATAGGCCCAACAGCAAAAGTTAAAATGGTTAGAAATTATTCCTGTGACATATACGCGCTAGAAGGTTTAAATCTGTCAACTTTTAGCTTTAATAAATATATACAATTGCATGCTTGATGCTGCTCACCTTAACGTAATGTTGGCAGGTGCGAGTGAAGTTGCAAATAGGACGTAGACCGAGAAGTAGATAATAGAGAACTAGCATCACGTTGTCGATGATAGAGAGACAGATGAGGAGGAATGCTGTGGCTGATAACGACTCGTCTTTCGTCGGCCAAAACACCATCACCGATACCGTGTTTCCTTCAACGGGATTCATTATTACTGTAGACGGTTAAAACAAACCGTAGGAGGAAAATTGCACATTGTTGGAAATTAGAAGTTTTAAAATACAAACTCTAATGTTTTCACAACAGGATTCAAGCCACATATGAATCAAATTTCATTAAAGATTTGGTTTAATTAAAAAATTATGCACTATGTAGAACAGGCAAGTGCAATTCTCTAAATGAACAAAATAAATACGGTGCGCTTCGTCCAGAAGAACTAAAAAAGCAGTGATAAGTTCTTAATGGAAATCCATCTCAAAACTACAGGGTGTCGCTTGCCGTATGGGATCACACAGTATTACCTGCCACACGACACAAACGAACACACCCGCCTTAACCCCAGCCAGTGAAGGCTGGTACTCGTATTACCTATCCCGGAGGGACGGAAGGCTGAGTTGACCTAGGTGGCTGGTTACATACGGAGATGGTTTACCCGCCCACAGGCAATCACCAACCCAAGTACTAACCGGGACCGGCGTACGTCTGCCACCACCTAACTGCCCTGATTTCATTGCAAAAGCCGAATGGCCGCTAAATTCGGCACCATAGATTATGGCATATGAAGCGCGATGCTGCAAAACTGTGAGAGAAAAAATAAATGAGTATTAATAGCCAACTGACGTATTGCTCGTAGGCTATTACGTTGTCGGATAAGGGTGAACGACGTACTATGGACTTCCTGCACTTGTGTTTTAGACATATGCTTATAATATTGCAATCTATCTGGCGAGGTATAATTGCTGAAACATGTATACGTAGCAACAGAGCAGTATAGGCAAAACAAAGAATATATACTTAATAAAATTATCAGGTTTCAAAAACATTGTGTCGACCCTTACCAACAAGACCAATGGCGCTGATTATGAGCTGAACGATGCCACCAATTACGAAGGTATAGACAGTGCACGCGTACGGTTGACCCCTTGGCGCTCTGATTTCAAACGACATCGTTGTATTCAACTGTAGTGTCATATTGGCAACAGACGCATTGGAAAACTCTTCATCCATTGTGAACGACACTGTAGTCGCAACAATGGTAGGCAGTCAGTGAAATACGTTTTTGACAAGTGACAACAATGGAGTATTAGCCTACGTAAGATATATCATTATTATGGCGTGCCAGTTTTTAACTATTTCCGGTGACATTACAAGTTTTATGTATGCTTTGTCACATCCGGTTTTGTAATGGCGATTCATGTCTGCTTTGTAATGGAAAACAAGAAGCCAAGCTGTCGCTAGGATTGCTGACCGTACTGCATCACATCTCTAGTAATTAGAGATTGTTTCTAAATAGCGTATGCAGCTGTGTCGGAGATATTGGGCTCTAAGCGTATTGGGGTCATGAACTTGACCTTTCGGGGTCGCGTGACGTGATCGGTCGCATGACCATTCGATTCGTCATAGGCCATTTCCTGTTGGAGGTCCGCTGAAACCGAGCCTCTGGTCTCCAGCTGTTTTCGAGATATTGGGCATGCTCGTTTATGTACTTCTGACGTGTGTTTTGTTTGCATGTCTCAGTTAAGTTAGCTAGTTATTTGGGAAGTTACTAGTGTCAGTCCTGACTTTGATATCCAGCTGGGAACTGTTGCTTTTCAAATGTGACCATGAGTTATTTCTGCGAATGAATGAATGAATGAATGAATCATCACTTTTTTCAACTTATTTACATGAACAATTTGTGGACGTTCGTATCCTACAAGTTCAGTTCCAATATTTAATGTCGTAATAAATTAGCTATTTGTTGGTTAGCATATCGTAGAAAGTACACTAGATTTTTCCATCAGATATTGCATTTATAAAAGCTTTTAGCAAATAGTCATGCAAAGTTACCGAAGGTCATGTCAACACTTAGGGCCTAAAGCTCCATTTCATAGATCAGATGCAATTTCCAATTAGTCGTCCATTATCCATTTTACAGTGTAAGAGATGCTAGCAATTTGTTATGGATTAGAGCTAGGTGACCTCGAGTGACCTTGAACAATTTTTCCGTTTACAGTAGTCGAGGTATTATTAAACACACAACTGCCACAGTTCTTGTTACAAACGAAAGCCAATCTTCAGAGACAAACCTGTTTTCAACTCAGCATCCAGGGAGTATGAACCGGCTGCAGAGTGTATAGAGTCTGCTCGACTGTTGATTACTTATAGGTGTGTGGATTGATGATTGACAGCATGCTCTCTGCTTGTGGGCGGACTAGTCTACATTCATCTCGCCAATGCGGTATGCGGTGTGTATCACATGCGGTTCAGCAGCTGCTTCTAAGATCTCACCATCGCCAACGCAACACCTTGCTGGTTCAGATCTTCAGAATTAATTAAGGTACACAATTAGCAGCAGTCATTCATTCTTGAACTACTAAGTGAAATTTAGACTTAACCTCTGATGATTTTAATGTGACGTGGACAATTTTATCGTCTTACTCTTCTAATGTCAAATTTGCTCGTCCACTGTTAAAGGCACAATGCTCGGCACAAATAGGGGCCTACACTGCATTGCAAGATGCACATTTCTGTATTCTCACACAGTGCTACAACAAAAATCGACCAGACTGAATTAATATGTCTGTCAGTACAACCGAGGAAACTCTAAACGCTAACTTTAAAATTCGGCATTACTCTGCCTAACGGTTAAATATTATGTTACAGGTTGGCTACAAACATTTTTACTCCACTGTCTGCGTTGGCTTCGTGCGTTGGAGCGACTAACTTACAAGCTTGCCATGCTGGTGTTGGTGTACGAGTATGTCCATGCCTACCTGGCTGACGCTCTAGGCCCACAGGTTGCCCCTGGACTTTCTGATCAACAACACCTACATTCATCATCGTTCTCGGCACTGTTCGTACCACTGACACGGCTCTCTACGATCAGTGACCGAGCGTTCCCCGTCACCGCAGCAAGAACTTGCAACAGTTCGCCATCAGAAGTGACGTCATCAAGCGGTCTCCGATCATTCAAGACTAAACTCAAAACTCGTCCATTTTCTGCCTCTTTTATATAGCTGATGCAATGTAGTGTTATGTAATGCAAATGTATAATTTCAGCATTACTGAACTATTTGCCGGACATTCGATAGAGAATCATCTTTCGCAAAACCGGCGTCGATCGTGGCAAAAATGTGATCTCCAGAGGCTGGCAAGTAATCCTATAAATAAATAAAAATAACCGCATTTGACCTTCACATTTTACCCCTTTGCCGGGCCGGCCCTACGGGGCCGATTTTTTCAACCATTTCGGCTTGTGGTGTCATATGCCTGAGTAGTGACTAGTGACCCGTGTCAAATATTAAGTCGATTGGTCAAGGGTTAAGGGGGCTACGGCTCCCCCAAATCGGTGGTTTCCCATTGACTTTGTCGCTCTTACAGCAGTGTTACGCACTAACGTACGTGCTACACTGTGATGCAAACGCAGGACAATGTGTCACTTACGTACTACACAAAGTAAAATGCATAATAGCAGTAATAGCAGATAGGCCCAGTGCATTACAATACAATTAATTCTTAGTTGCTGTTGTTTTCCTGATTTTTGTTGTGCATGGTGCCAGGCTGTTCCACACCGATAATATTCGCTCCTGAGAAAATTTTTTCATGTCATTGCTACTGTGGTGAACAATGATTTTGTGCTGATTTGCTTATCGGTTTGTTGTATTGCGGTGAAATTAGAAATAATCATAATTTACGGTTTTAAATCGTCAACGCCGTCGAACCGATTCGGCCTTGTCTATTGCATAGCCACAACGAGATGACAAGACACACAATTAGGCATACTCAAGCATGCCGTGTAGGCACGTTTTAAGATTTCCGGAATTATATATAAAAAGGAAGTAAGTATTAAGGTTCAAAGAGCACCAAGCATTTGCATGTACGTTTGAGACAAGTGTGTCAATGTGAATGTTGAACTTTAAGTACAGTGTGAGTCAAACCCCCCTGCGGTTTTCTGAAATTTTTTCCCAAACGGTTGGGAATTTTTAATCAATTTTTACACACCTATTACACTATCATTTCTACACTAGACTACAAATTTTTATTCAAATATCTGCCATACTAAGCGCGACCACCTAGCGAATTTTTACATTTCACTAGAAGTTTAACTTCTAAGTTTGCTTACTGGGCAAATGACGTCATTGTTGACGTCGTGTCATATCCCACATGTTTGTTGACATTATAAAAGTGTTTATTTTATAGTGACTTGCCACAGACAACGATCAACAAAGCTATAGACGACTTACGCAAACGTATCAACGCGCACGTTCTGGCGCGTTTTGGACATTTTGCGCATATTATGTGAACTGGGTAGTCTCGCTTAATATGGCATAACTTCGTCAAAGTTGGAGATAATTGAATAAATATTTGCAATCTAGCATAGATAGGGAACGTATAATAGGTGTGTAAAAAATCGATTAAAAAGTCTCAACCGTTTGTGATAGAAATGAGAAATGTCACGACCCCTCAGGGGGGATTTTTTTCTCACACTGTAGATCTACAGATCGACTATATTTGTCCATCGATGATCATAACTCTTGCTAGTGTAGTAGCTTTAAATTGGAATTCACAACATATTCTCTAATTACTTAACGGTGAACACAAAAAATTGTAAGCGATCTTCTCTCAAGTTCATGACGCATATCGACTTAGCGTTAAACACTGCCGTATACAACACGTAACATACAATTACTACGTGATTGACACACGACAATGACGGTACATAATCTACATTAAAGTTGTCACTGGTGACTTGTGGGAATACATCACGTAATAATACGACAACTAATGATCAAAATTACGCATCTACGTAAAGTCTAAAAATACAGGATCGTCAGTTCTTTCTTTCTTCATCGTTTGCTTTGCGTATCGAGTCATTGTGATGGTCAGCCAAAAAGCTGAACTGAGGCACGAATGTCACAGTCGACAGTCTTCGACGATGTGCCTCGTCGTCTGTTGAGAAGGACCGCATCAACGAGTATGGATCCAAGGTATGTGGACAACGACTACGCTAAAGCCCGGTACACAAATGCCATTATAATTTATGGCACCATTCTATGTCGCCATTTTGTGGCGCGTGCGTCATGGCCATAAGGTTTGCTGCATATTAGCCTTGGGCCGTATTCAAATGATTCAGTGTTCATTGATGCATTATACTGTCACACTCGCCGGTTTTGCGGTAGTTAATTGCACTGGCTTCCTGTCCAGAGACGTGTTGACTACAAAATAGCATGTTTTGTCTTCTCGTCTTTGTCTGGCCATGCACCTCCGTACCTCGCCGACGACATACATCTGGTCTCCGAAGGTCATCGATGGCGGCTACGCTCTTCCACCGACAGATCGTGTGCCGTTCCACACACACACAACACATTCGGCGACAGGAGCTTCGCTGTCGCCGGGCCACGTGTTTGGGACAGTCTTCCGGCCTACTTGCGCGACGAGGACATTACATACGACAGTTTTATGCGTGAACTCAAAACGTTTTGTTTTAATGTTGCTTCCGGGGCGCAATGCGACTTTTGTTAATTGCGCTATATAAATACCCTTACTTACTTACTTACTCACACCGACAACATGTTAGCTCTTGTTGACCTAATGCTAAGTGTATTGTTCAATGACAGTCTACAGTGATCACTAGACACAAAAGTTAGCACAGAGATACATTTAACATACAATACTTGTCATATACTGAACATAACTTCCAAGTTAACTAGAAAGATGGTCGCCAGATCTCGTACATTTTCGAAATCGGTTGCCTAATTCGAATGTCGCTAGTGTTAGGTGTGGGTGCCTACTGTGTAGTTAAATTACATTATAACCATCTCACAAGGCTTCTGGTCAGTAAGTCCGTAGACATTTTGCAACATAACGAGTTAGAAACGGTTTAAAATTGCTTCAATGATCTTCACGGTCACTCATGGCCATTAGATATCACATTGCTTGATACGTAACGTATGATTTAGCACTAGTGCTCCATAGTTATGCTATGCTGCAAACGTTTAAACACACAGCCAGTAATATGGTCGAAATTCGAAAATCGCGAGTTATTATTACACAACTTGCTTCGTAGTTTTAGGCCGAAGAAACTTATAGTAGGGCGGGAAAATGAGAAGATCAATGCCATTGCATAAAATGCAAAATTGCTCTAGAATACAGAGTTTCGGGCTTCTGAATCGTATGAACTAGCTGACGCCATCTTATAAGTCTTACCTAATCGTACATTTTAGACAACGGTAGTGGCAACCGTAGAGCAGTGAAGCTGGAGGTCTTTGTTGACACCGTGTGGCAAAGTGGGCTCTGATTGTATAGCTTGAACGGGTCTGGTCGGATCAGCTGGTGGAGTGTTCTGAGGACCGGGAGTAGGAGAGACCTGTGACGAAGACCAGAGACGTCTCCATTTCTGTGAGAGTTTCTCATTGAAGCGCTTGTTGCAGAGGCTGTAGACGAAGAAATGAGATGAGGCGTCCAGAGCTATTGCCGGGGCCACAAGAGCTCTGAAGTAAAAGTAGAAAGAGCCACATCCACGACTGCTAACTGGTAAAAAGGCCGTTATAAAGTTGCGCAACGGATTCAGCAGCTGGCATGAAATGAACATGAGTACCACGGCTACCAGCGTTTTGGTCATGTCGTTTTCTGCCTGCGCCTTCTTGGTCACGTGCTCAGCTGCTCATGACTTACGTCATAGGTCTATAGACAGCAAGTATCTCCACGTTTGAGACATCAGGACGAGAGTGATTTTGTTTTAAAGTTTGTTCTTCGGACAAATTACAGTTGCAAGTAAGTCGATGTTTTCGAGGCGGTTTGAAGTCGTTATCTTGGTCACGTGCTCACGGCGCTTGTAGAACTGACGAATGGCGATGATCAGACGGTAGGTCATGACGGACGAACAAAGGACGTGAAACACTGGCAAGAGCAGATGAGTAACCTGCAGGTACCAGAGGTTTGAAGGATGAGAGGAGATAAGTGATGCATATTTCTGTATCGAAGAATACGAAACAAAGACAAAGATCAGATTACTACAGTGTGCTACCAACAGTTCATCACAGATCTGTTACCAGAGTATAGGCAAGGCAAAGATCAGGTCCTGACACAGAACCAGAGGTTTGAAGGAAGAAGCAAGATCACGTTGCGGTAGGTCATGACGGCAAGAATGATAACAGGTAGAACGTAGATGAAGATGTAGTGGAAGATACTAAAGTAGACAAGTTGGTACACATCATGATCGCCGAGGTATGATTTTTCAAACACCAGTGAACCGTTTGGTTTCCTGAACATGTGCCAGTTGAGATAGCGTGGCATGTTGAACAGAATGCTGAAAATGATCACTGCCACCATCTGTACACGAGTCAACAATCATCGGTCGTAAATTTTCACGAATTATTTGAACATTTTAACAAAACGTCGTAGCTGCCGGTGTCGCTCGTTTCCATAGCGAAGAAACTGTTGCGAAGTTGCAGAATGCTGGATTATATTTTAGTTAACGTAACAGAATTCGAGGTAACCGACACACACGCGCGCTGTAAAAGTGCTATCGCTGTAATGGTATGAGAAAGAAACACGGTTGCATTTGACCAACTAATGAACAATCGTATATATACACCGTGTCTCAAAAAACAGGCAATTATACCTAGGGTACGTCAAACCTGGCAAACCCGGCAAGCAAACCACCGCTGTTTGGCTGCATAAACCGGCTATATTGCAAGAAACGCTTATTGCAGCAAAATTTACCCACTTTCGCACAGAACACACGACCAGCTACCGCTGTTTTAGTGTTTTCACGCCGTGTAAGTAAAGTTACTACGTTCTTCCACACAAAAATGAACGTCATACGACTCGACAAAGACAAGTAAGTTGAATATTACTCAATTAATGCTACCAAAGCGCTTTTCAAATGCGTAGCCTTTATAAGTGAATAATACAATTAACTTACTTTTTGAAAAATTCACACATACTTTTCTTTGAAAAATACATACAATAAACATTGCAGATACAGATCTAAACAAGCAGAGTCTAAAATGCAACGGCGGCAAGAACAAGGTAAGTGAAGTTACTCAGTTCTTCGACGCAACCTTTTGGTTGATGTTTCGTATCACACCCATCCTCAGATCTCTGCACTGGCTCAAGATTAACGAACGCATTGAATATGAACTGCTCTCATCTATAACGTAGCCAACCTGATTACCGTACCTACATGTACATAACCTGATCTTTGTTCAGTCTACATGTAGAACCCGTTCCTTATCCGTGGTCACCCTTGCTTCAGTGTCTGTGTATTCGTAATTACATATCGCCAACCGCTCTTTTAGATGCATCACCTGATCTCTGGAATCAGCTCCCTTCTTCATTCCGTCAACCTCATTCTGTTCACTCTCCTCCTGGTTCACCTCATCCTGCACTCACCGCCTCATTACAGTCCTCATCTTCGCTCTCACCATCTTTTACCCCCTCGGCTTTTACTCCAGATTTAAAACTCATCGTAAAACTCATCCGCGCACTCTACAAATACGCCTATTAACTTACTAACAGTGTGCTGTATGAAGTAATCCCTCTGATTCACTTCTCGTTT
>Ga0056114_1001608_pt1 | contig 10552 bp, 5 predicted proteins | sample WorMetHERISLAND1_FD_77005 | JGI IMG/M metagenome (GOLD analysis project Ga0056114, IMG submission 77005) | Marine gutless worms symbiont microbial communities from Max Planck institute for Marine Microbiology, Germany - Olavius loisae HERON... ... | reverse complement strand
TAAATTTTTTTTTTAAAAGGGGTGGGTTTTTTCACCCCCCAACTCCCCCTTTGTTGTGGCTTTTTTTTTCACATTTTTGGGGGGGGGGGGGGTTGGATCAGGTCACTTCAGGTCATCGACAGCTCTACGCTATTGGGGAATCAAAAGCACTGACGACATAGAGTACAGTTTGCATAATCAAAACAGCACATCGCAACCGCCAGTCAACAATAAACACATTACTGAGTAATAAGAGCGAATTTACTGACTTTCGCTTGTTTCACGACAGCCGATCTCCCTCAGTTTTGTGTCGAGCTCGCTCAGAGTACCAGCAATCTCAGCGCCACACTGTTGGCGCACAGCGTTTTCCGCGCACTGCGAAGCTGCGGGCGGTCTGCAAAAGCATTATAACAGCATAAAAGAAGAGAAGATATTTATTTGACTCGAAAACATGACAATCATGGCAATTCAAAACATCAGTAATAGAGCCAGGTTCCAGAAAACCCTAAGGTCAACAATGCTGGCCACCCGAAAGAACTACAAAAAATAACTGAACATACTAATAGTCGACACAAAAACAAAACAAAAAAACAGTTTAAAGACAAATATGCACCATAAGCCATATATAATACTTAACTAAAGAAATAAAGCACCAAAAACACACAATGACTAATCAAATGTGGATCTTAGCAATGTCAATGTTTAGGCAGAACCTGATACTGTACAAGATAACGTAGTCTTCGAGACGGTATTTAATATAACATTTCACAATATTTCATGCTTATTTACGAAAAGTTTTAAGCCTAAATAATTTTACAGATTTCTTGTAACCTGTGAATAGAAGTGTCAGAACCAGTAATCATACATAGTTAGTTCAGTACCGCTATAATAATAATAATAATAATAGCACATCACCAGGTTGTGTGGCGCCAATCACATACCTTAACTCGTGCTATTAAGCCTAAACCAAGATTCAGTGAGTTCTGTTGTATACAAAGTATAATAACAAAATGAATTAAAAGAGTCTCACGGGCAATAGTTATTGCCGGCCGCAAAATTACGACATTGCCGTCTAATAGCTAGAGCAATATCCGGAGGTCGTCCATATGTGCTTGTACGCAAGAGACATTGCTTATGTGCGTCGAACACTGCACAAAGACACAACATAATCATTACGTAGTTTGATCAAGAAGCGCAGTCGCTTTACGCTGTGTCTATTTCTGTCAATGCGCAGGAGTCTCATAGGCAAATGAGACTAATCACTTACTGGACTACTTGCGTGACGTTTGAATGTGAGCTAAAATAGTAAAAAGAAGACAAAATTTTGATCAAAATGTAAAGGTTACAGCGCTCGGCAGTTTATAACAGAGTTTCCAGATAAAGGTCGACGAAGAACACCATCAACAGGCTACTGGTGAGGTTCGGAACAATCGACAGGCGTCCCGGCAGCGGCAGACGATGCAGTGCACATAGGCTTACTGATGAAAATGCCGACACAGTTGAGTCGCTGGTGCTAAGTCAAGGAGCCACCGAACAGTCAGAGAAATTTCACGATCATCAGTTTCGAGGATTATGCACAAAGATCTGCGTCTCAAGTGCTACAAGAAAAGGCGCGCTCAACGGCTGACTGAAGCGCACAGCATGCACGCGTTATTTTCGGTATGCAGTTTGAGAGACGATAACACGATAGTATTGCATTGTATCACGTGATACAATAGGGGCCTATAATACAATGCAATATTCGTTTAATAGAAGTTGTCAGAACGCAACTCATCAAAAGACATACACATAGTAAGAATATTTGTACAAGCAAACTTACATGAAACTAAAACTAAAGCATTATCGATCATTATAATTTTGAGCTAGCCTATACTGTTTCAGAGTTGGTGCGTTTTTGAGACACTGTGTAGTGAGTACATAACAAGACCACCGCCACATTAAGCTAAATGGCGGTACAGCTAATTGCTTTGAAACGCACTGTAAAATAATCTAAATTTGCATTTTGCAGTATCACAACTTGGTCATTGTTTGCCTTACAGCACGTTTCATAGGTTTGAGTTTTTTTCGAAAGTACAGGTTAGTAACTATTTTGTAATCCATTAGTGCAGGTGATTTGTTTTGCGTTACGTTACTTTGCATTGTATTATTTCTTGATAACACGATACGATACGACAGTTTAACGTGGATTGAAAAGCGGAGTGTCGTCCGATCCTGCATTTCCGGTCCTGTTTTCCGCAATTCTCCAAAATTTTGGGATGGTACTACATTTTCCGCTCCTCCATTTTCAGTGTAGTATGCACATGTCTGCGGTGGTGTATCTAGAACTTGCATGCAAAATAAAGGTGGGCCGTGGATTAGAGAATCCGAGAATGAAGTTCGCCAGAAGCCATTGTAAACGAGTACGTTAATAGTGTCTGTGTCCAACAAAATGAAATCGATTTGATTCTGTACTTTGCCTTCTGCGCAAATCAAGTGTACTTTCTTTGCCGTAACGGTGCGTTGCTGTTAGGAATGGTAATATTTTTCCCGATGCAGAAATCCACAAGTCTCTGTTACTGTCACAATATTAGAGAACTCGACAGCAAACGTGTCATTAACCCTTTTTGACATCCGGGCACTCTGACGCTCAGCACTGAGCGTCAGAGTGCCCGGATGTCAAAAATTACAAATGATGGCTTAATCCGGTCTGGCACAGGATGCCTTATAAGCTGTACCCATGTCGCAACAGTGGGCGTTAAAGGATTAAGTCAGTAACGGGTTACGAAAATACGAAAGACCGATATACGGTACCATCGACATTATCGCGGCAGACGAAGGTCACAGCGGTGTCCACCATTTGAATCATCTTTCCCAGCTCGGCGATCGCAGGATGATCGGTGGCAGTGATATGACACGTTGGGGAAGACAGCACACCATGGGCGCATTGCTGTGCAGTCAGCACCGGCCTACAGTGCAGCAAATGACAGAGAATACCAAAGAAACATAGCTTACAATGTGAAAAATTTGTAATTGAAGCTCTCAAACACACCGTCACACAATCGACACCTAACTAGGCCTACATTTGCAGGTTCGCTGTAATAATAATAAGAACAACAAGATAATGTTCAAAGAACACGGAGTCAGTCCAATGCTATCTCTAACGCTGTTCAATGTATTGGCATCCAAATATATCTATAGACCACGACCTTGACCTTTAGGGTCACGTGATGTTATCGGGTACATGACCACATGATACCTCAGGTGCCATTTCCTATAGGTGCTCTGTTGTAAGCGAGTCTGTATCGCCAGTGATTTTCGAGATAATGTGCCCCGTACATATTGGGGTCATAGCGTAGACCTCCCAAGCTCACGTGACGTCATTGGTCATGTGACCATTTGATTCACCATATGCTATCTCGTAATGGTGGTCCATTGGAACCGAGCCTCTATCTTCAACCGTTTTCGAGATATTCGGCCCAAACCCCGCAAGTGATTTTACATTCTGTCCCATGCAATGTATTACATTTGAGAGACAATTAATAATATGCACACTTATATCCCGCCATAAGTCGTTGACTTCAGAGGCGGCAAAATACTCTATAACAGAAATTGAATTACACGACGTGGCAACCAATTATCTCACTCATACTGTTCACCAAATATCCAATTGTTAGTTAGTTATGTTTGGCAATTTGTCGATAAATCAAAGTTAAGTTTGATTTCAAGATTACGAATAATATTCAGTTCCGAAAGCATTCCGTATTTCCTTACAACGATACGACTATTGCGTGGTAGCACAGCCTTGCGTTAAGCAACCACCAGTATCTACTGTCTATCCAGTAAAGCGACCTACCGGCACGTTTCTCTGAGGCTGGTCGTGTTGATCTTCTCTGTGATCTCTTCCGCATCCATTCCTTGATACACCAGGGCGACCGGCGTGACGCATACAGTGTATATTGTGTTCAGGCACTGTCGAGCAGTGACGACCGCTGATCGTCAAACACATTACAATACGTCACGTGATCAGCAGACATTCTAACAAGGCGGGGAGTATCAAAGTTGTACAGACGGCATTCTTGGCCGATTACTGCCAAATTGGTAGGAAAATAATTGATAATCTGAGGCTCAGTGGCGTAGTGTTTAATGCGCTGGCTTGCGGGCCGAGAGGTCCGGTGTTCGCATGTGTTCCCGGCCATGCCACTATTCTACTGGGTAACGGCCTTGTGCGAGTTGTTTACTCACATTGCCTCCCCAGTCTTCTCAGCTCCAAGAAACTGGGAGTATTCGGACTGGACCGATTTAACATCAGTGCGTCAGATTAAACTAAATGGCGGTCTATAGCCAATAGCTTTAGAATGGGCTATGAAATAATCTCAAGTTGCATTTTTTTGCTTTAAACGAAGCCTATGTGCGCACTACGGGGATATTCACTGGAGAGGTGGCTTTGTTTGTTGTAATTGTGGCGATTACATAGTTATCGTAGTCGTCACTGTCTATCTTGTTGGCTGCTTGTTGTGGCGAAATAAACTTGATATATAAACTATAGTAATTTCCACATGAAGACGTTAATTTCGGCTGACAACGAAAACAAAACACCAACAAGAACAATGTGTCCATCCAATCTAATTACTTCTAGCGCATCAAATTTTCATATTCTTCTAAGTTAGTTTAAAGCTCCCCTCTTATTTCCTACATCTTCATAACATAGATAAGCTACCCGCCCTTCCGAAATAAGTCTAGCTCCAATCTTATGGCCACCATCTTGGATATGAGCCAACGAACAGATAAGTTTTGTGACCGTTTCAGAAAAATTTGGAATCTTTACTAATGTAGCTGGAGGACATTTCGAACTTTCTGGTAAATAAACTGAAATAATAGCAGATAACTGAATACTTTTGATATGAATGTATGAAAATAATACAGCTGTTGTTTGATGATAGTTTAAGGTAAAAATAAAACTGCTGTACCTTTTTATCCAAGCAATTTGTTTTATAGAAATTTATCGAAATTGCGGCTAATAACTGTGATTACTGTAATTTCAACAGAATTATCTGTAGCTGTTTCCACATAACTTACGGTTGTTTTGGCAGGTCTCCGGGTTTTCGTCGCTGTTATCACCGCAATCGTTGTCTCCATCGCACAGCCAGCGTTCACTAATACACCGTCTCCTTCCTCCAGGACACGGCACGGAGCCTGGTCTGCACGTGATAGGAGCTACAGCGCACGCAAATGCATTGCATTGCTAGTTTTACAGTACTAGCAGATAATAAGATAATAGTTTATTAAATCAATGACACACCGCATTGACACACAAGTACGGTAAAACGCAGCTGCACCATGAAAATTGAAATACGGTGGTAAAAACATACTTAAAGTCACAATAGGCCTCCCTAAAAAGCATGCGGGTAATAAAATTACAACTGTCATAGTACGACGTTTTGCAGGCTAGAGTTAAATTATGAGATTACTAGGCCTCAATATACTGCAGTCTTTTATTAGGTGGCAAAAGGCGGTGCATATACAATACTGTTTGAAAGACAGGGTGGTCTGTATTGTCAAATTGTTCGGCGATGCTTGCAGTAGTTGAGACGTTTGCATCTCGTTAGAAATCGATCCAGCTTGTTGATGTCACTCGCCGTGCAGAAAACGGACCAGGCTTGACTCGCGTATATCAGCTTGGCTGTAACAATGGATCGGAAGACTTCTTGAATACAGTCGTCACTCATGCCGTGTGCTCGGAGTACACGACACGTAGACCGTACAGAGTTTAGCCGCAGGATTATACGAGTGTATCATCATGTAGGTTCATAGAAAGTTGACTGGTGATGGTTATGTAATCGTAATACTAACCTAACAATATTATGATCATAATTATAGTCTTTTATTACTATTAGGGATGTCAGTGGTAATAGTAGCGCAAACATAAGTAGCCTACTAGTAGTTTAAGACTTACGACAATCGCGAGGATTTTCATCAGAATGATCTCCACAGTCGTTGTCGCCGTCGCAAAAGTAGCTCTGGGGGATACAGCGATTGTTGCCGGGACACTTGCGTTGACCACTCGGGCACTCACGATTGGCTACACACGTACATCGTTGTACATAGTGTTTACATGTAGCGTACACGTCCTGCGTGTTAACGACGACACAACAGTTTAACTCGTCAAACTCTGAACGGTGGTGAGCTTAGTGTATCACACTTAACCAGAAAATAAAAAAATATAAAGAAACTAAATCATAAAAGCCGACAAGTCCGGTGCGAGTCCGGTTTAAACCGTCCTTGATCCAGAAATGGTGCCAGCTTGGGGCAACTCGAGTCTTAAATTTTTTAAATTCTAAGTAATTCACTTGAATTCACCAAATGAAAATTTTGGACTATTTTGGCATTATTTCACCAATATGTCGGGTTCAATAAAATAACTTCCAAATCATATGATCACTGTAATTGATTTCGTACACCCACATTTTTCACGACTTGTGTATAAACTTCCTTATGAATCCTGCTGCGAAACAAGCCAAACTGCGAACAAACAAACCAACCGAAATGAAACAGAACTCACATTAGAAAGGCTCTCCATCGCCAGCATCTCTTCGACGACGACCCCTTATTAAGCCCTCTTTTCACGGATTAAATGACGCTGTTTTGTTGCCTCACTGTAGTCTGTAATCTTACCAAATTTCTTAGAAATCGGTCAAACGGTTGGAGCGCATATATTGCGCGCGTGAAAAGTTTGGAATCACGGACCCTGTCCTCTTCGTTGGGTGGGAGTGGAGTCGACAGCGCGAATTTATCGCCTGGTCCTGGCAGATGATTCAGTTACATTTAGCAGCTCAAGCTGAACTGGTTTGAGTGCGATTATAAGGAAGTTTGAAATATTTAGGTTGGAATGGGGTTTAGGTTTACTTTTGAAGTTCGTTCGTCCGTCCATGATGGGTTTGATGGCTACAGAACGAGTGATTGGAGTGTTGGGATCGCGGATATCACTTGGGGGCCTCGTCTCCTGTGGGTTAAAGAGTGGAGTTGACCACGTAAAACCGTCCTGTGGCTGACTAAAATTTGCATTATCTGTTGTAACGTTATCCAGGCCAGGGTAAAAATTTCCATCGAAATTTTCCCCTTTTCTTCCGAAGAGGCAGGGGTGCTCAAAATTAATCGCTTCTAGCGAGAAACATTATCTATCAGATTGTCACCTATCCTCAAAATAAATTTGATTTATCTTGCGTGCAGACAAACAGGTAGATAGAAAGACTGACAGTCATACAGATCAAAACATAATCTGCTACAAATATGTCGGTCGCTGTCTGAACTGACCACAAGTTGATGACTGTTCGTCCCAATTGTTTCCGCAGTCGTTGTCTCCATCACAAAGCCATGATTGACGGATACAGCGGCGACTCGGCAAAGGACCGTCACAACTCACATGCCCGTTAGGACATACGTGCATGGCTGATTAAATCAACAGACAGATCAGAGAAAGTCAGTCAGTAACTAAGTAGGGGATTTATATAGCGCCAAAGTCTCAGAAGAGAACCAGGGCGCATATGTCATTGTCTGTCAAAGGGGAGGGGAGGGGGAGGAGATGAATGACCCTCTTTCCAAATTCCGAAATACGCTACTGTAGTCTACTACAAAGATGTCGGGAATCAGTGACTGTCTCAACTCAACTGACCACACGATGCTGACTGCTCGTCCCAGTTGTTTCCGCAGTCGTTGTCCCCGTCACAAAGCCATGTCTGGCGGATACATCGACGTCTCGGCGAATCACCTTCGCATCTCACGTACCCGTTAGGACATGCGCGCGTGGCTGATTCAATCAACAGACAGATCAGAGTCACTCTCTGGCAGATCAGATCAGATGCAGTGCATAGCATTGGACAGATATTAAAATCACGCCGTGTCAGTGCATCCGTCCGAAGATTATACATCCGCTATTTGTGTAGTTTAATGCAGTGTGCTTTACTGTAACGCCCAAAATCCGGAACAAGTTTGAAATGTTTGGCTGCCAACAAAGTCCAAGGTCAATGTCGGAATCACTGACATAAAATTATGTACACGTATAATCGATTAATCGTCACTGCTGGCCAACGACTATATGCCTAATGTAGTCGTGCATAGCTTATAAAACAGTACACATATTGTATACATTGTAAATGAAGAGAACTGAAACGTTAAGAACAAATTAATCCACAGCAATGCGGTTGAACAAATCAAATAAGGTGGAATTATGTAGAAACAAAACTGCAGAGTCTGCAGAGTAATTAGTCCTCTAGCGTAATAGCGTTAGAATATTTGAACAAAGTACCTAAGTTTTTAAAGACACAACGTGTACTGATAATATGCTACAATTTTTACGTGGTCAACCGCACTCTTTAATATTATTATCATTATTTTGTTGTTACTTTGTTAACCCTTTGACACCCACTTTTGCCATACTGATACAGCTATAAAACATCCTGAGCCGAACCGGGTTGGGGTTAAGCCGTCATTTGAGCGTCATAGTCAAACGACGACTTAACCCGGTCTGGCAGAGGATGCTTTATAGTTGTACCCATATGGCAACAGTTGGCGTCAAAGGGTTAATATTGCTAACTCACCGCACATTCCGGCCTCCTCGTCGCTGTTATCTCCGCAGTCATTGTCACCGTCGCAAACCCACGTCTCCGGGATGCATGGTCGAGATGCCCCAGGACCACACGCTACCTGTGATCCGCCGCATATATCTGCTCAGACATCAGACATCAACTCGAACAGTAGGCTAAAAAGGTACTCACAGGGGGCATATATCCGAAAACTGCACTTAACCCGCCTCTTGGATCAGGGATTTAGGTAAGGCCGACCCGTAGAAATTATCGTTTGAAAGTCACTTTGCCAAATTTCTCAAAATTGAGTGGGTTAATTCGGGTGCAGATATTGCATTGGTGAAAAAAAGTTTCTGAGCCCTGTCCAATATGGGTTGGGGTGGGAATAACAAATTCACGGTTTAGGTCCGATGGGCCATCACGCCTTATTTTGCCTGGGATAATGTCTATTTCAAAAGTGTGGATTCTGGGGCCTGGGATGAGGGTTAAGTCGACTAATAAAATTTTTCTTCTGACTTAAATCTGTCACTGTTCGGGTTTCAGGCCTATTGCTACGTGACTACAGCAAAACACATACCGTGTTCATTCTATAGCAGGACTACGTGATCAAAAGCCATTACGATAACGGTGGCGGTGATGTTGGTTATGAGAATAATTGTTAATGTACTCACTCTGTCGCTTTCCAAAACCTTGTCGCTGGACATGAGTCCATGCTGCTGAGTAGTAGATGCTCAGGATGAGTAGCAATGACGTCACACTGACTCGCATCATCATCATCGTTATCAGCAGCAGCAGCAGCAGACGTGCTAACTGATGTCGGGACAACAGCACGATGCAGCAAATCACCCGTATAAGTCATCTTATATAGTGTGTCGCTGGGCGTTGTGGTGTAAATTGCCTGGTGGCGGGAGCCATTTTGTCTCTACTACGTTTTTTTGTGGGGGACACGCCCTTTGATCACCACATATAAGTCCACTCATAATTTCAACAACCCAACCTATCCTAAATATTACTTGTCGCTTTAAAGAAGTAGCTATTATGTCGCATAAAATCGGCGCGTCGTATCTTCACATTTATAAAGTTTCGAGGCAACAAAACCGGAAAATGTTGACCTTTCTCTGGTCTCGTTAAGGTTTCTGGAGTGTCAGGCAATGACAAATAATTACAAGTAGTTTATCTGTACTCAGAACATGGGACATCGTCAATAGTTCACAAATTATTCTCTGTCGTAATTTTCACGTCACCACACCAAATACTGTATTTTAACGCTCCACGGAGAAATTTGCAACAACGCTTAGCGCGCGACAACATGTATGCAAAGCGCGCTATATATGCTATCGCCCGTCCGTCTGTCCTTCTGTCACACAGGTGGATCAGTCAAAAACTGTTCAAAAATTAGGATTATGTAATTTTTACCGGACAGTAGCCACATCCATCTAGTTTTTGAGAAGCGAGTTTCATCCAGAAATTCTAACGGGTTCCCCTTGAACGGAGGCATCAAGCACGGGAGGGGTAAAACAAATCATTTTCTAGCTTTATGCGTCAATATCTCGATAACGGTAGGAGATACGTCCACAGTTACTATAATAATGATTAATAGGATGTTTCATATGCGCTTTCGATTGGCACCATGATCGATGACCTTGGATGACCTTGAACTGCAATAAATTCGAATTTCCTCGGAATTTTGCGTCATATCACGGAAATGGGAGGCAACAACGGCTAAAATAATGAAGATAGACCTGTACAGTCAGTGATAGTGATTGCAGCCCACTAAATGTACTTTTCAGCAATGTATAGATTATGTCCGCCGCATTTCTTATATCTCAAGACATCTAAAAATCTACAACGGTGACACTGACTGAGTGTGCCGGTTGTCATAGCGATATAGACTACAGTTGATTTACTGGGTAAACATTTTTGATTATTTGTGTACATTTCAACGCAATCCACGAGAGTGATGAACGGACGCACAGAAGAACATACAGAATTACCGTAACATACTGGCTTATCTT
>Ga0056114_1001607_pt1 | contig 10554 bp, 8 predicted proteins | sample WorMetHERISLAND1_FD_77005 | JGI IMG/M metagenome (GOLD analysis project Ga0056114, IMG submission 77005) | Marine gutless worms symbiont microbial communities from Max Planck institute for Marine Microbiology, Germany - Olavius loisae HERON... ... | reverse complement strand
GTTTTGGTCTTTTTAGTGGAGTATTTGTGTAAAAAGCGCATTTAATGAGATGATTCACTTTTGTTCTCATGGGCTCAGTTCAATGAACATGTTTCAGGTTCTTACCCTGTAAGCGATGATACCATTGTATATTGATAAACTGTATTCTTGTTATGGCGACGACATCCCTCTGGACACCCAACCGTGACATTACAATGTCAGAGCAGCGAGGGCGTCGTAGGTTTTATAGCGGCAATTGTGGTACACTGACTTTCAGGCGTCATGACCGATAGCACACTAACATTTACGTATTCTCCTAGTTTATTCCAACATTTCTGTAATATTTTTTATTAGTTTCTAACTTATTACTAAATGTTACTGTATCCAACTGATACGGCTACTTGTCGACGTGGCACACAAACAATTGTAAGGACGTAAGATGGGTCCACACAGAGACAGGTCCACAGATTACGAATAGTTGACGCTACAGCGCTCTGTATAGTATAAAAATGATCCCAAAGTGACACACTATGACAGAAAATTTCAACGAATGCCAAAGTAAAGTAGCCAAAAACAATTATCTAGCCGCTTGATTAGTCCTCGGTTTAGCTGACCGCTAGCTAGTCCTTGCCCCCTGTTATCACTGTGAACAGACGGTGATTATTCAGCGGATTCAGTGGACGGTGGATCAGCAGTGGTCTGCAGTCCAGTGGAACACTTAGAGCGGACATTTTCGAAGCCGGGTGCCGTCACTTGGCTGATGTTGACCGTCATTTTGTCTTGACGTCCTCGACGTAGTTGACGGAAGACCAGAGCCACGACGCCTGCCGTCAGGAACACAACTAACGCTCCCATCACCGCCGCTATGATAAGTGTCGGCCCCGAGTAGCCGCCGCCAGTCGTCTTTTTACGAGTTTCCTGTCCTGTCTGACCTACTACACATCAGCAACACACGGGCACGTCACGTCACCATCGCCGTGGACTAGTGCGGTGTCTCGAAAGGAAACTACAATTCGTATTTTAATTATTACTTATCTCCGCCAAGTGAACGAAGTGAACTGGTGGAGACACTGTTTTCATTGGATTGTGCGTCTGTGTTTCTGACTGTCTGTGTGCGCAGTGAACCGGTCAATCAGACCGTTGGGGCGTTAAACAGCTTCAGAACGGTTAAAGCTACAGCCTTCGATCACATTTGGCACACGTGTTTCCTGGGTCAGTCCATACACGATCCCTTAAAATTAATGGAAAAGGGTCGTCGCCAGGGTCACGTGACCCCCGAAATTTTAAAAATCACTTGGCGAAGATAAGCATTCTCATGAGCTCCTTCTAGTTTAAAGTTTAATTATTTTGATTATTCTCGCTAAAATTGTTCGAGCTTTTGCAGCAACTGTCTTGTGAATGTGCTACGTAGAGTTTTACTGTTGATGCTGCATTGTATTCGTTTACATTTACGTGTTTGCATTGTCGTTTGTTTCTAGTAGTTTCCTCGGTCTCTTTTGTCTCTCTGTGTTGTTCCTGCAGTAAAAGCAGTTATTGAATGTAGGTGCAACATTTCATTCATAATTACACAGCAGAGTCACTACACGAGGCCGCCGTTCAGTGTCTTACAGCTCGTCGATTGCTAATAGATTAACAACTGCACTTTGCGATGCAATCTGGAAAGATCTTGTTAAATTTCATTAGTCTTAACATTTTATCATTTTGTGTCTCTGTAAGTGTCTGTCTGACCGTCTGCTGTAGTGCTGCCGTTGTGGGGATAACTTGTGGCGAATAAAGATTTACGACTATTGAAAGAGTGAAACGTACGGAGGATGGCCGTGTTGCTGAGGCAGAAGTAGCTGCCGTACGTGTTGACACAACTTCCTCGCTGACAGCTCGCCGGGTTGGAGCATTCGTTGACATCTACACATCACACTCGTTCTCAGAGTCTATATTGCATCACGCTGTACTAATGATATACTGATTACTTCATATCTTAATATTTCAGTTCTATAGCGTGTAAACTGTGCAAGAAACAGAGTAGGCCTGAGTTTTAAAAAATAATAATAAGAGACATCCCGTTCTTTCTGTTTCAGCGGCTTTCTGTTCTTCTTCAGCGTTTCAATGCTGTCTTGATCCGTGACTGCAGGCTAAGAATTTTGTTGATTCCTGCGAAGAACCGAACGTCCAGTCCAGCCATGCCATCTTGTGTGTTCTGATAGTCTTGCGTTATCTACATCATGTTGCATTGAAAATAGCGACGTATTGTTGTGGTGCTTACCGACACACGTCCTCCAGTTCCTTGACAGTATGAAGCCAGTGTTACAGCTGCATCTGAAGCTGCCGATGCTGTTGGAACACAGCTGTGAGCAGCGCCCGTTCAGATGGTCACACTCGTTGATATCTGCAGCCGGAGCAATCACAGAGTCATCGGCAGTCCCCGCATCGTTACATTATCACCATCGTTATCATCTGTATGCATCATCGATGTAGCTCTTGTGATTAGTTACGCAACGTAACTCTTTCGTCGTAAGTACTACATATAAATATAAATATTGTGTTGGAATATAAAATATTCCAACACAATAACCGCGATTTCTTGAAATAATGTGTTGAGTATTTTTGCACCAAAGTTTACTGGCTGGTTTAGCAGGTTAGTATCCACAGTCCAGTGTTTCATGCTATATTTAGCCTACTTCACGTAAGCCGAAATGAATGAGCCGGAAATTTCACAAAAGAATTTTTGCGACTGAATAAACACTGTTTTATTTGAAGTAACCGACCGACTCCCAGCTTGGTTGTGATGTAATTTATATTTTACGTGTAAAACATACTGTGCCCATACAACGTCAATGACAAGAAGTTTGCTGGTCGCACTACTAAGAACTTGACAGCTCACCGACACAGTTGGTGCCGTTCATAGGTCGAATGTCACCAGGTCCCCACGGACAGAAGCACTGGTATCCTCCGTACCGCGAATAACGACAGAATTTCTCTGCAGACAACGAACATTAGCGCAGCAAACCACTACCATCGTATAGTTAACCCTTTGACGCCCTCTGCTGCCATATGGGTACAGCTATAAAGCGTCTTGTGCCAGACCGGGTTAAGCCGTCATCTGTAATTTTTGACATCCGGGCACTCTGACGCTCAGCCCTGAGCGTCAGAGTGCCCGGATGTCAAAAATTACAGATCACGGCTTAAATCGGTCTGGCACAGGATGTAGCTGTACTCATATGGTAACAGTTGGCGTCAAAGGGTTAAACGCAGCCTCGAGCCAACAAGCCTATCTATTGCGGTTTCAGAGTAGTATAGCACCAAATAGGCCCTACATGAAAGCGAATGAACTTGGACAGTACAATATAGACAGAATCAACTGAAAATAAAACGAAACAGACCGAGTTCGAGACGACACAGCTCGTTGTCGACCATGACTTGAATGTTGTCGAAGCTGTTACTGTTGAAGTCATTTGGAGCCCACCACTGGTGATACTCGAGACGAGGAGGAGATGAAATCAGCTGTAGTTCGGTCTGGTTGAAGTTGGACTGGCGCGTTCCGATCGCGAAGATCTTGATGGTGCAGTGAGCCTCGCGCGCCTCGCGGATGGCCTGTAGACTTGAAGTGCTCGACGACTGATCCGTGATGAGGACAGCTACGTTTGGTATGTCTGCCCGGTCACCCTGGCGCACAACAGACCACCGTTTAACTGTCCTCCAAGACACGGAAGAAAACAAAATATACATACAGAGCAAGAAAATTATGGAAAGAAACCAGTAAAAGCAGCCAGTCAGCGCCAGTGATCTTTCACACAGAGTTTTATTTACGTCGATTTGTGTGTTTATATAGGCCTACCTAATCTGTCTGTCCATGACAGTTGCTGGTGAGTCAACTGACGGTTGAATGAGTTATTCCCGTTACCTCTTTGTGTTCTTGGTTATAGTACTCCACTTGAACAAAATTTCCATTTTCATGACTGATTCGTTAGAGTAAGCAGAGCAGCAGTTGAGACCTGGGCCGCGGTGAACGCTTGGGTCCTCATCAGATTCAGCGCGGCGAAGATGTTATGACCATTGCCGCTTCTGAGGGAGTTGAAGTTGAGATTATTGATTGCTGACACCAGAGAGCTGCTGTCTCGGTACTGATTGAGACGAATTGTATTGTTCGCCTGGTCGCCGAACCTGCCAGTACACGCGCGAGACACATTTATATTTTCAAGATATACAAAAATAACAACAAACTCATCTCATTCTCCAGTTCGTAAGTCAATCTACGAGCAAACTGGAACCAGCTTCATAAACAGCTAATCATTACTCTCTGTTAGCAATTCACTGGTTTCCCTTCATAAATCATATTCCATTAACCCTTTGACGCCCACTGTTGCCATATGGTACAGCTATAAAGCATCCTGTGCCAAACCGGGTTAAGCCGTCATTTGTAATTTTTGACATCAGGGCACTCTGACGCTCAGCCCTGAGATATGTATAAGATATGAATTTTTAAAATGTGGGTTGTTAAAAAATGTTACCCCCAAATCGACTGCAGACGTGCCGTACGCGCGATCCGTTTGCGATAGCTGGCTTTCTTGTTTATTAAGAGACTCTGCCCTGTCCCACGTAGTGGGAAGGGGGCTTTAAGCAATGACGATGCCGTTTGTGTGTCTGTCTGTCTGTCTGTCTGTCTGTCTGTCGCTAGTCGTTAATTTCTGTGTGTGGCTGCCGTCTATCAGCAATAGATCGCTGGCGACCGATGTGAACGGATCCGCTGATACACGGATTTGCACCGATACGTTCCGGATGCGGATGTAACAGTCTACTGCTTATCGTTCCGAGCCATCGGGACGATAAACTTGTTCAAATTCAGCGACGTATGTAGATGTACTCACGTGACAATTCCGACTTGGACTCGAGTGCCGATGTCCCAGAGTTGGACGCGTGTAGCGATGAAGTTACGGACGTTGTTGAAGACAAACTGCATCGAGTTGGACGTGGCGACCACGAACACGACGTCCATGACACGGTTATTACAGTCAGTCGCCGAGTATGAACAGATCTAAAAACAAACACCGCAAATGAACACTGAACAGACAAAACAACATAAACCGTGTAAATGATTAACTTTATTCACCATGAAATGCCTGTACTATTTGCTACCATTTCAATGAAATGGCAGCAAAGTACACGTACAAACACAAAGAAAACAAAGAAACGGAGCTTAATTAAAGAAAAGCAAGGAGTCACATACACTGACAACTATTATTTATTTAAATGACAAACAACTAAGACTTCTCGGCTGAATCGAAATACGTTGGACGTAGAATTCCTTTAAGAATCGATCAAGAGAAAATGATTGTCGTTGGAATAAACTGCAATCAAACGTTCAAACCTAAGCACTCATAAACTAGATTAATAGGTGTACACAGAAGAACAGCAAGTATTAGACCTTACGTAGGCCGTTTGAGAAGTTTTACTTGACTGCACCTAATTTGAATTTGGCGCGAATCTATTGATGCCAATAACCGTAACTCCGTTAGAACAGATCAAACTTACCTCATCGGTGACAGAACTGCTTATGGCGCGCAAATTGCGTGCGTTCATGTTCATGAAGTAGTTCATATTTCGGATCTGTGGCGCGGTGGAAAGGTCGCGTACAGCCATCCAGTTCGTCTGTGAATCGAGTCCGACAGCGAACAGCCTCACGGCGTTTCTCCTCAGCAGATTCACCTCAGCAAGAACCTGCGTCGTACAATCATACAACGTCTGAGTGAAAACTCATGGCCACTTGGCCACTTAATTACTTACTTATCATTGCAGTGTCGAAAAGTATCATGGTGCGGCTATTGAGGATTTGGGGCCGAGGCTTTTATAACTGGTGACGTTTAATGACTAATCCAGACTACAAACTTCAGGCCTTTTACGACTTCGCATGGCCAAAGGTGTTAGAAACTCGGCTGTTGCAGAGAAATCCCCTCATTAATTTTTTTTATTTGGAACATTTGTTGCAATGCGGCCCACCCGGATAATTAATGATTACCGATAATGACAAAAACGAAGCAATTTTGCTGGTGAAATGTATTCGCCATTATGTGTAGAATGGGCTGTTGATCATTTTGGTCTTAATTTGATGTAAATCGATCCACTTTTGAGGAAGATATGCGCGAAAAACTTACATTTTCGTTCCTAGTTGCCTTGACCTTCGACCTGCAGACCTCAAATTTGTTCCCTAGTTATTTTTATCCAGCGCTATGTTTTTACAAAACTAGAAGTTTCTACAGCTTTCCTATTTCGAGAAAATCGGAGACACGGGACGAACGTCGGACAGACGGGGTGAGCCTACACTTAACGCGGGGGCCTTGGAAGGGCCGCATATCAAAGGAAAATAGAGCGACCTGGGTAGAGAGAGGAGATCGCGCGGTGGTGAGGATAAGAGCGACGTTGGTGACGCCGAGCCGAGCACCATCTGACGTCGTGAACTGATTCGTTCGGGCTTCACGAAGAGCTCCCTGCAGGTCGCCAGTGCCTCCGCCACCTGGCGAATACGACAAGGACCTCAGCTCGCTCAACGCCCGGCTACGGTCCTGTCCCTGCACACAGCCACGCGGAAACATGGAAATATATCGCAAAAGCAGCCGCAACAGCACTGCCATACTATTTACGGAATCACAGAAAAAGTGCCCGCTTTCTGCGACGTTTCCACGGCTATTTTTGTAGTAATGAATGCATTACAGAATTTCATTCGTGCACGGTGTAGGTGTGCACGCGAGCTCGTATGATTTCTTTCTCGAAGTTCGGGGGGAGGGGGTTGCTCTGGAGTGAATCAAGACTGTACGTTAAACAAGCAAGCAATCAAGCAGCCATTCCTCGACCGCATACTGGGTGTAAAGTAGTCTGAGAACGTGTCTTGCGAGAATTCAGAACCTGCATCAACACTGCAAATACAGTAGGCCACCCTCTAATCTTTTTGACATTCTATTTTGCATACGCACACCGAAACACATAGGCTACTTGACAAAGAATTAATTACTTCAAAATCTAATAACAGTGATTTCATTCCCGAACTTGAATTCATTCCAGAGCTCCTATACCTACTAACGTCTTGTTCGCCTCTGTACCTCGCTATGGTCTGCCGTTTTCCTTGGCCGGATTTCTCCGTGCAGATTGGGACCTGGTTTGCCGCTTTGCTCACAGATCATCCATCATTTCTGTGGCCTTCAGCCAGACTCTGGCCAACACTTGGGGTCAGTGCCTGTTTGCTCACAGCTCAAAGGGGATGTTCAGGCTGAGTTGAGTTGACCTGGGTGGCCGACATGCGACTTGTGGATAGTTTACATGCCTGCAGACGGAGACGGTCACCCATCCATGTACTAACCAGGCTCAACGTTAAACGGGATGAACGCCTAATCATCAAGCTATACAACCAACGAGGGTACTAAAATATGTCAGGTTTGAGTGACTTTTGATTAGTAACTGGATTAACATTTCGCCGACTCCAGGGGTGACTTTTTTGTTGTCAACTCCGCCTTCCATCCCTTCTGGATAGGTTAATCGAGTACCAGCCTTTCTGGCTAGGGTAAGGTGGGGTGTGTCGGGCAGCAGGTAACACTGTGCGATCCCGCATGGCAGGCGACGTCCCGCAGCTCTGAGGAACTATCACTATACGCTCACGAAGAGCTATATCGTTTAACCTTGACCTTCCTGCTTCCTGTCATCGAGTTACGTTATATGACGTACTTCGTGACTTCTAAGATGTCGCAGCAGACATGTAATCACTTGGATAACTGTTGAAGACTGACGTATGATTGACGAAGAGGCAATTAATTAAGTAGTAAGTAAGAAAACTTATGAGGCGCAGTTTTAACAATTAGTCACAATGTGCCGCGATCTCAGGACCCGATAAAACGTCTTTAGTAGCCGCTTAATGAAGAAGTTTTATTCGCCACGCAGGCAGCATACAATCATTACAATGACAATCAATGAGCATGCAAAGACAGATATGTACATAACATTATATAAAATACTGAAAATAAAATGCTGAGAGACAGAAAAGCTAAGAAAAACATTTACTCAGTAGTGATAGCAATGCCATAAAATTTACTAAAAACAATGTCTTTACTATCTTCAGCAGATACACCAGCAGCAATATCAAATTCACACTGTAACCTCACGCCTTCATCAGATCGCCAGAAGTTGTTGTAACAGACTTTCATCACATCATTATTCAGTTTTCCTAACTTTGAGATAAAAATCAAGTGGCTTAAATCGTTGGAGGCTATCACTATGTGTCACTATCAGTATCACCATGATACCTGTATATCGCGCATTCTGAAGATGCTCTGCACGGACGTTCCGTATCTGATGAGGCCGATGCGGACCGAGTTTCGGCCGATGTTGAGAGGACTGACGACATCGCGTAGGAAGTCACGGATCAAGTCCCAGTCGGAGCACGCGTTGTTGCTGCCGCAGACCGCCTGAGAGCTGTCGACGATGAGGAGAAGGTTAGCTCGAGCGAATGAACACAGAGGCACCGCTGTAATGACAGACCAGTCACGCTGCAGCGTCCACTAGAAAACACCCAGCGAGTATATCAACGTGAAAAAATAGCGCTGGACAAGAGTAACTAGGGGAGCAAATTTGAGGTCTAGAGGAAAAAGGTCAAGGTCACTGGGAACGAAAATTTAAAAAATTGTTTTTCGCGTATATCTTCGTCAAAAGTGGATCGATTTACGTCAAACTAAGACCAAAATGATCGGGCAACCCAACGTGCCGGGGCTCAATATAGTAAGTTTTCACAACAATGACAAAAAGATCATCGATCTTCAGAACAGTCTGACTTCATCAATTACGACTCGGACAGGACTTCATACTCATCAGCTAATGCTATTATTTTCTTCCTTTAAGTTTTCCTCGTTACGTGTGGGAGAATAAGTTTGATACTAGGTTAAACATTTATTATTCTGTAGCCATTCACTGGGTGCGCTAGGTGGCTGTAAACATTTTCAAACATGGCCGATGTGATTGGAAACATGAAAATGACCGTACGTGGGCAGGTATAGTTGTTGTAGGCCAGCCGATAGCCACTGCGGCAGGTACAGTAGTAGCTGTCGTAGGTGTCGACGCACACCTGGGTACATTCACCGTTGTTGTACGTACACTCGTCAATGGGTGGATATGGATCTACAACCGGCAGGTAAACCATCAGTCACAGCAAAACAATACGAATAGCTTACTTGCTTACTTACTTACTTAGCAGCTAATATTTTAACAGTATCTGAACTGTTTGATAGTGTTGCGCAGGATTTTTGCAGCAAAATCCAATCGCCTGATCATTGTCTTCATTCTGTGTTACATGAGGAACAAACCACGAGTCTAGCATTACGCCCTCGTGGACATCAGCTCCAGCTTCCCACGTGTGTTTATAGGCTTTTAAAATGTTCTTTTGTAAACCATCGTCTTTTTAAGTTTGTCTAGTTCGCAATTGCGTTTGCATTTACGTGTGTTTTATGCATTAAAAACTTACTTACTGACTCACTCACTCACTCACTCACTTACGCGATGACATCTCTGCAGTGAAATGACCATTACAGATTAAGTCATCTTCACATTGTTTCATCACACACTAACCGATAAAGTAAGATGCTCTGCCTGTCCGCAAGAACAAGCGAAATACGACTCACCTTCGCCGACTACCGACGAACCTGCCGGACCTGCGGGACCAGGTGGACCGCGGACACCTGAAACATTTTACGATCATCTCTCAGCCGCAATGATGGTCAAGCATCAGACGTACGTAATGTGCAGCGCTAAACAATGACTGTACAGCATCAAAACTGTATACGCTTGAATAAAAATAGCAGCTGCATCTGTAATAGCTATTTTAAGTCTCTCATAAAAGCGTACAGACAAAAATCATGATTCTGCGATGCACTCTGCCAACAGAGGTGGCTCGGTGGTGTAGTGGTAGGGCGCCGGACTCGTGATCCAGACGGCATTATTCGGGCAACAACTCTGGGCAAGTTGTTCACACCTAAAACCTAATGTGCCTCTGTTCACCAAGCAGTATAATTGGTACCTCGTGAGGGCCTTTAGTTGCTTAAGCTTAATTGCTTAAGTACATGCTAAAAGCGCCTTATTGTGGCAGCGGCATAGGGTCCAATGAACAAGGGGAGTATTGTAGAGCGGTTCTGAGTTGATTTAATTGCTTGAACCGCGATAAAAATAATCTACTTTACTTTTAATACTTTACTTTACTTTATTGTAATCATATTGTTTGCAGTTAGCAAACAAGTTCAAAATTAGGACATTTTCGATTTTCGAACCAATCACAAGAAATTCAGCAGCGTGCTTGGGTGTTTTTCGTTCGCTTTTTAGATTGATAGGATCTGCTTGTGTTGAATTTGTTTAAACTGTTCAATGACATTTCACATACGAAATAACTCGAGACACGAAATAACAAAGTTTTAATGTATTCGGAATATTACAAGATGGCCCAAATGAAAATTTTTTCGAAGTATTCTTGTTGCATGCAGACAAATCATTGTTTTATCCAGACACCCCAGGTTTGGGGGGGAATTTGGAGGTATTGGGGGGTCGCTCCCTCCC
>Ga0056114_1001605_pt1 | contig 10558 bp, 8 predicted proteins | sample WorMetHERISLAND1_FD_77005 | JGI IMG/M metagenome (GOLD analysis project Ga0056114, IMG submission 77005) | Marine gutless worms symbiont microbial communities from Max Planck institute for Marine Microbiology, Germany - Olavius loisae HERON... ... | reverse complement strand
TAAACGTATAATCTCTTTTGTACATGCCATTGGCCTTACTAACAAACTTTAAACTTCCTCAGGCATGATATAGCCGCTACTTGCGTGCTTAAAATGCCGTTAAACCCTAACCAACCAACCTTTCACGCGATCATCTGATACCCCATATGCCATTTCCTATTGGTGGTCATTTGGAACCAAGCCTCTATCCCTAATGGTTTACGAGATATTCAACGTCGAATGTAACGCAATGGTTGACATGACCTTGGTACGACCTCTAAACAAAGGTCGAGGTCATTCATTTTGGTACCAATCGATTTCTTATATACGACTTCCTATAGGCTGTCAATAGTAACTTTTGTTCTAGGACGCACCGTTTAGCCACAATACATTCCAGACAGACGACGGACGCAACACTGTAGCATAAGCGCTGAGAATGAAGAATATGAAAGTAACAGAGTAGAAAAATGCACACCTTAAATGAATAAGAAGCATCATAATGCCGTGTACAAGTATTTCTGAATTCTATGTGCTGCAAGTCACGACTGCGTAACTTCACCAGTGTTAATGTTGTAACAAAATGGAGATATTGTCAGCTGAAACCATGGTCCAGCAGTGGCTGATGAAGTAACGTATCAGGCATTAGCTATCATGTCTTTCACGTATATAAAAATATAAGTGCAAGGTCAGTTTGGTGAATTATTGGGCCCATTAAGTTCCGTATTTATCGACCTGCCTCCCCCATATGAGATTTTCATTGTGATGTTTGTCTTTATGCATGCTTTTGGAGCTCTAATTCTCGGTTGTGGTCCTTTGCAAGCTGCAGCTGTGGGGCTGTAAACCCGGCACTGGATCCAGTGGACCCTAATATGACTAGTACATGAACCCCCAGTGCGAGACGGGCTCTTCACAGTACCTGTTTGCTGACAAAATGAAATATCACACAAATCATATTATAAACCTGCCTGGCACTGAGAGAGATTATTAGAAAAATATGGTAAGTTTTACAGCAGTTAACGACAACATTGCAAGTTGGGTACAGCAGACAGTGTTGAACTACAAGAGTTATCAGAAACAGTCAAGGCATAAAGTAGTATGCTAGCTCCTCCTCTTCACGACTGGCTTGTTCAGCGACCTCGTCAAGTACTTTCTTTGGCTGAGGAGGCTCTGACCGTGGCACCAAACGCCGACCCAACTGCAATAGCCAACAGTACACTACACTGATACAGCATACGTATCAGTATGTTATGATATGCCATAACACTGTAATGTTGGGATAACTTAGCTTAATTTTACTACCGTATTGTTTTTATTTTGGCATGTAAGAGGCTTCAGCCCTTTGTCATTTACAATAAAGTAATAAAGCAATATAACTGCACTTGCAGACATCTGGTACACATCCGTTATCAAAACATCACATACTGCTCAAATGTCATTGTGAAAGAAAGCAATACACGAGTACAGAGTGTAGAGTAGAACATGTACGCTTTATGTAGAACATAGTCATATGCTGCTGAACGTAGCATGGATAGAATTTCCACTACTGGGACTGGGACAGTCCATGAATTATGAATGTCATTAAGCATTTTTGTCTGTTCATTGCTATACAATGCACGGGACAGATATAAAAGCACTTGCGGTAAATCAAATGGTCACGTGACCAATGTCGTAAAGTGACCTTGAAAGGTCAAATGACTCCTATATGTCTGGGGTATATCGTGTTGAAAATGACTGATACTTGGTTATAACAGAACACTGACAAATTCGCGTAGCCTACCCCTCTCGTTGTAAGTGCAAATATAGCTAGTCAACAAATGATATTATTACAGCTGTAACAGGACTAAAACTACGTATGGCACTGGACGGACTCCGTGTTCTTTGAACATTATCTTGTTAAGCAACAGCTCAAAACTTTTCCAAAAAATGACGTCACAAATTAACAACTCCTGCACATAATAGTGCCTGCACCAGAACGTGATTGGATTATGCTTGTACAAAGTACAACTCCAAATGTTATCCTCAGACTTCACTCCAAGTATGGTGGTACTGTGGAGAGGTACGCCCTCTCCCTATCTCACCCTTTCTGGCCACTATTTTCATATTTTTAACAAATGACACCACATTTTTATTTGCTGTTTTTCTACCAATGTCTCGTAGTTTAGCAAGAAAGAACGGCAACCAGGTCACGTCATGCCAACTATTGAAATTTCGACCTTTTTCTTTGGTTCTGCTTTAGCTCGTTCTTGGGCACGCCGAAGTCTCTCTTCTTGGTGCAACTTCTGCTGTGCTATTTTCTCTTCACGCAATCTCAGGCGACGTTCCTTCTCTTTAGCCTGTCGTTGAACATCATCAGTACTTGTACTATAAGATTGGTGCGCGGTGGGTGGCCGTGTGGTACGGTAGGCCTACCAGATGGATGGATGGATGGTTAGGGTTTAACGGCATTTTAAGCACGCAAGTAGCGGCTATATCATGCCTGAGGAAGTTTAAAGTTTGTTAGTAAGGCCAATGGCGTGTACAAAAAAGATTATACGGACTTGCGACCGCGAGGTCGTGGGTTCGAATCCCGCCCGTGGCTGCTGTGCACCAACGCCAACTCATTGAACTCAGCGTGTCATCCCTCCGGGGTCGGTTAATGAGTACCAGCGAAAGCTGGGGAGTAAACGGGCATACCACGCGATGCACTGGCCCCGTATCCGTGGTCTTGCAGCTTCGGCTGGTGTTTGGCTGAGGGCTAAGGAAACAGAGATCAGCGCCGCCTCATGGGCCCTTGAGGCTCGGGAAAGGACTTTACTATAAGATACGTAATTAATGCAACTTGATTTATTTGAAGCAAAATGTTTTGCTTCTTGATAATGACATCACAGAACGTGTCCTGGACATGGCTATGTTATGCGCAAACGACGGATTTGCGCTATCGGTCGACCGCGCTGCACTATTGAAGGATCACTCGTTTGTCGTCATCATCATCCACTCGTACAACAATCGACCGCTGATGTTCACTAGCAGTTAATCCTGCACTGCTGCGCTGACGACACAGTTGCGGAAATCGGCGTGGTTATGCTTATCACACAGCTAGATAGTAGCGCAGCGCGATCGACTAATAGCACAAGTCCGTGGATCGCGCATAACAGACATATCATGTAGAAGCATTTATACAACAGTTACAGTATACACTACTTCACCAGTCTTGACAACATGCAAATAATAATTGAAGTACCAGTATAGGCCTACGAAAACTAGTAAAGCTGACGTTTCAGACACAATATATCGACAACACAGCCTTAACTACAGTTAAAGCTAGAAGACTGCATTTAACCGTGTTATTAAAGGTGGTCTCGGTAGCCCTACTGGTAGCGCGTCGGACTAACAATCGGAAGGTTGTGGGTTCGATGCCTGCTAACGTAGTGTGTATCACAGTGTTGACAGGTAACCGCCTGGGGTAAACTGTCCTCTGTGGCCGGCCACCACTCCTTCTTCCGAGCTATAAGAAGTTGGAGTTTAAGACTGTCAGCGTTGATGGACTCGGATCTGGCATGGGTAAATGGTAAGAGCGCTAGAAAAAGCTGATGCTATGCTGAGTGCTGACACTTTCAAGCGCTCTATAATATCGGGAGCCATTTACCATTTTACCATTTAATAGCTCGACGCACACTGGTAAACTTTTAAAAGCCACATGTTGGTCAATTTTGGAAGATGTTCACCTTTTCTGCAGCTTCTACTTTGTCTGGAGGTAATAATTCGATCTGCTGAAAGAGCTCTTCAAGTCGATTTTCAATATTTGTCAACATCTGCAACGTACTGTATACAAACAAATTCGAAAGTTTCTCAACAAAACATGTTCATTTCTCTAACATGTTCACTTTCTTGACGATACAATACCAAGAATATTTAAATGCACTAAGAAATTGACGGGTTCCTGAGCACGCCGAAGTCTCTCTTCTTCGTGCAACTTCTGCTGTGCTTAGTTAGCTGTATGACCAGAAACAGGAAATTGAAAGAACAAACACAAGGGCTTAAGTAATTTGGTTTAAGGCGACATCACTCCTATGCATAAGAACCCCCATTTTGGGGGAAGGGGAGGTCGTAGATGTCAGCAATGGTACCATTTTAAAGAGTGATGGTGGTTCCCTGTACATGTAGGCTCTCCACTGTGACCATTGCGCTATCTCTAACCATTTAGCCGCAATTTGCCGTCGAATGTCTCCGACGTCGAGTCAACAGGGGTGGGTCATTTTGCGGAAAAATTTGGAGAGGGTTGACCGATGTAAGCCAAATTTTAACACGATCTTGGAGAAACATTGGACTGTCGTATGCAAAGGAAATTGTGTCGATAGCTTCTGCCGTTTGAGCACAATGCACAAGTGTGACAGACAGAGCGGTAAAATGTGTCACAATAGGCGAAATCGTTCATCAGCGATGTCGGCTAGAAATGAATACCAGTCGGCATAGATTATAGAAAGTCCGGTCTGCACAGAAACAGTCTCACTCTATAGTGGAGAGGAATCACAGGATTAATCGAACCAATGAGTTTTCAGCTCAAGCTGACAAAGTGACGGTGAAAGTAACAAGAGAGGATGTGCTTTATCCGGGATGAAATGGATCAGGACGAGGCTGAGTTAACCCTTTAAAGACCGCTGTTGCCATATGGGTACAGTAACAAAGCATCCTTTGCCAGACCGGGTTAAGCCGCCATTTGTATACGCCGTCATTTGTAATTTTTGACATCCGGGCACTCTGACGGTCAGCTCTGAGCGCCAGAGTGCCCGGATGTCAAAAATTACAAATTACGGCTTGACCCGGTCTAGCACAGGATGCTTTATAGCTGTACCCATATGGCAACAGTGGGCGTCAAAGGGTTAATGAAACAGCTAGAAGCTGGTTCCAGAGAGACTGTACATAACGGAGGAGAAACCAGTTTGTTACCTTATGTTTGCCTCATTATCGCCAATGCAGCTACGATAAACCTCTTCAACTTTCTTGTTCAGAGCACTCAGCACTTTCTCCTGATCGTCTGCTTTGAATTCTCCGAAAGAAAACATCCTACAAAAACATATTTGTTTATGTTATCACTATCACTGCTTCAACAATAAGATCTATTTTTATTTTCCACCCACACTGCCACGGGTGGGCTCACTGGGCTGTTAGCCAAATCTGCGACCAATATGTCCAAGCAGTGTCTCATAGGCGTTGCGTAGCGGTCTAGTAGTGTATGAGTGCATTTCTAGTGTAATCTTGTAGGCCTACACTGTGCAAGGACCGCATTACCTCTTAACTTTGTACATTAATGTTGATTACATTGACTGTATCCACTGCAAACAAACAAAGTTGAGATGACATACTGTGCTTTTGTCTCAAGATCCTGAGCTTTCTCTTCTTCCTTCATTATCGCAATGTTCAACTTGTCAATCTGCTCTTTTAGAATATCCGTCTCCTTCTCCCTACACAACGTTATGATATTATCACACAACACATGATACGATATCACACAGCCATCAAACGTAGGCCTACACAACAGATTTACAAGAAAAATATTGAAAACAAAGATCTAAAAGCGGGAAATTTAGCTGCAGCTGAAGAGAAAAGGCACAATAAAACAGTTCAGTTTTCAACTCACGATTAAGACCACAGTGACAATGACGCTGTACTAGTTCGTTGTCACAATGTAAACGAGTGATTTGTATCGATCAAAGTAAGTGTGACAGTGCACAACGACTGTGCTTGCCTTCAACAGTCAAGGCTCAGCACTGAACGCACATCAATCAAAAGACTGGCTGTGTGCATTGGCAGCAGTGGATATATCAATGATTGCTGTTATACACTTCTGTGGAACGGTGGTCTTGTTGAATTGTTGAATAAATCTCCACTGTTATTGTTCTGTTTCAAGGCCGATTTATTTGCACGAGTGACCATGCATTGCCCAGGCAGCGCCAACAGTCTCATCACTCTGCACTGCGATGAATCTCCAGAACTTGTTGACATTGACAACACACGTGATACTTTTGACTTTGTAACGTGTTCTTGTAGCGCTTTGCGCTTGCACCACGTTAATCTGATCGCGTGACGATGATGATGATGATGATAATGAGTGAATAAGTACAGATGACGCTGCTGTAGACTGTCGTCAGTCTTTCGTGTGCTAAACTTGCAGAGTGAGTTTGTGTTCTCTGAGTATGTAGGCCAGTTTGTCACAGCTGTAAGCTGGTGTTGTTCCAGTGGTGTGAGCAAAAAATCTGTAAGCAGTGTTAACAGTAGTTCCAAGGCGCTAAATATGTCAGTAACGAGAGAAGGGCAATGTATTACCGGACAGTACCGGTAAGACTTAATATGAACAGAAGGTAGTGAGTGACAGAGCATCAAACATTAACGGTAAACAAAGATTCCTAATTCCAGTTTTCAGTGACTTGGTTGCAGTAAGTTTGACTCAACCAAGAGCTTTCATTACTTGATGTGAACCTTATGACGTATGGCTTGGCATCACTCCCGATTCCACATTGCCGTTAAATGGTTAAATGTTCAGAACACTAGCTCACAGAATACACATCTCAAAGACTCAATGCAACGTGTCCCCCCAAAAATGAAACCATTTAAAAGCAATGGGGAATCATGTGTGCAATTTACATTCTATAACCTTGGCTAGAACTAATCAAGTAAAAATCTATTGAATACTAATTACGAGAAACGTGTTAGCATCAGTGACGTGATCATATAATAGATGAAGAATACGTTACATACATTTTGGCTTTGGTGGACTTGACAGTTTGCTTCATCTCCTCGAGCGCCTCTTCTGTCTCCTGACTGTTCTGTATCAGTGAAAGGTTCTGCTCTTCCAATTCTGAGAATATGTCGAGCAGCTGCTGAGGATCTGTGAAGAACAACGTCGGTTCCTGACCAGTCAACAATGATATAATGGTTTAAGATACTGTGACTATTACTACTGGTACATGTGTCACCATTAGTCTGAATTAGCTGTCAATTTAGCAATAGCTTAATAATACGTACACTAAAACAGATTTACACGGAAAGCCAACAAGGAGAAATTTTTGCCACAAGAATTATCAAGTAGCACCAATTAATTCAGTGGAATGGACTTGCAGTAATCATCATGCTGAATACCATTAACAGAAGGATTTATTCAGTTGAAATCATACAAAGAAAACTGCAATACACGAGTAATTTGTTAAAGCAACAGTGTTAAACTTTCTTTATGCAACAGGTCGATATGATCAGACAATGCTATGTTTTAAAAATTCAAATTATTCACAAGAATTAAGTAAAATTATATGAATGCAACAGACAACTTAGAATCGTTTGCTATAGAGCAAATGGCAGTGTCTGACTGTAAGTAAATTTGCAAAATTGAAACTGATAACACCAATATGCTTGTCCTAACAACATGTAGCCATGTTGAGATCTTTGTTAATGTTGTTGTTTTTTTATAATAATCATTATTATTATGCTGAAGATAATCATTATTATCGATTATTAGTTAACTTGTATGAACAGAATTCACCTCTTCGGTTTCTTCTTCCGAATCTGACAGAGATGCATTACTCTCATCTTCAGCAACTGATCTGCCAGTGACACACGCACACACGCCTCTCAACAAACACAATGTGATGTGTATGAAGACAACATGTGCATGCTTCAGCAAATGATGAAATGCACCGATCTGTTGTTTACATTCTATGTTGACCATCGTATGTTAAATATAAAATAAATACTGAACAACATTAAAGCAAAACAACAGTTGTTTATATAAGAAAACTTACACGTACCAGAGTAAGCTACGTATAGCCTTCAATAAATGCCTGCTTTTTACGCACTACCGGTATTTACACCTTAAAACACTCAAAATTATGCCCCAGTACAGCAGCATATAGGCCTACTGAATGGTTCAATATGACATAAACAGGAACTGTTATTGTTTGTACGTTATACCATACCACTGTTATTCTTACTATTATCATTCCCCCTAAACAACCTGTTGCTTATGTAGAAACTTACCTAAATTCAAGGAAATATAGACGTTAACAAACAAAGCCATAAATAAGCTCGACAGTGCCTTCATCAATGCTATGTATGAAATGATAAAAATATGATGACAAATGTTAGAACTGACTGATCTTTAGATGATGCAGACAATATAGATCGTTTGTCTTCAGCTTGCTGTTTTGACAACTTGTCGTCAGATGCAACATCTGAATTAGCTGTTACACCAACAAGCAACAGCTCCAGTCTGTGAGCAAACCAACGTAATTACAGTGTACAGGAAACCATGCAGCTTTATGACATCCACAGTCCACACTGCAGTTCCACGGCTGTGTTGAAACGCCGTACTTGTACTCCGTAACTTTGTTACAATACTTCGCTCATTTACACGTACTTTGTACTTGTAACACAATACATTTATGTCCTGTAGTTTTGCTTTTATTGCAGTTATGTTTCACGTGTACTGTTTTACTTAATAATTGTAACAAATTACTTTTCAAGCAAGTACTTAGGCTTTAAAATAGTTTGGAGAAATTAATTATAATGCTCGACTTTATCAGTTGACTTGTGCATCCACTGTATATGACTAGACTCTGACGAATAAGATTCACTGACAGCCAGAGTGGAATAGTGCCTCTGTTACTGTCAATGACAGACAATACTCAGGGAACAAATACTGTTAACAGTGCCAGTGAAACCTCCACTTCTGATCTTAAAGATGACTTTTTCACTTTCCAGTTTCCACTAACTGATAATGACTGTGTTTGCTCCAAACCGTTCCATATTGAACCTTTTGAACAATAGTTGCTGTGCTGTGTATAAAGAAAGTAACAGTGAGCACTGTGAATGACTTGCATGATTTTGACTGTGGATGTAGCTGATGAGATTGACAATTCAGTGTTTGCTTTCATTTGTTCTTAGAGTACTTATTACGAGTAACTAGAACAGTTCCGTTTCTTGTCTCATTCACGGCCCCGCCCCAGTGGGGCTGACATAAGTTAACCCCATTCCTCACAATATAATGTCTATGATCATTAGAAATTCAACCAAAATTGTCACTGTCAGACTCCAATCACAGTGTGAAGGCGTATTATAATTACAATCCCAGTGTGAGGGGGCTATTATAATACCCCTCATCCTGTCATCCACACCTCATTTCCTTTCCTGCGACGCTGACCCGTGGATATTTCGTATTACATTGACAGCAGACAATGGTCCCTGCATTGTAGAACAATAGCAGCGAGTGTATATGATACAAGAAAGCCTAGCTAACGCCAGGTAAGCGCGACAGCCGTGTGTGTATGAAGACTTGTTTTTGCCATCTCACCGTTGTTTGACGCCCCCTAGCTGAGGAAATGCCTTGCGATATCAACGCAATCTATACATCGCTGAAAAGTACATTCAGTGGGCTACAATTCCATCAATGACAATACGGGTCTGTCTTCATTCGTTTAGCTGTTATTGCCTCCGAAACACGAGAAATGTCGCGAAATTCCAAGGGAATTTCACCGTACAGCAGTTCAAGGTCATCCAAGGTCATCGATCTTGGTGTCAATGGAAAGCCCATATGTGACTTCCTATTAGTCATTTGTAACTTTAGCCGTATCTGTTACCGTTTTCGAGATATTCACGCTTAAAGATAGAAAACTGCTGATTTTACCCACCCGTCCCTTGGTTGACACACCCGCTCGGGGGGAACCCCTTAGAATTTCTGGATGAAACTTATCTCGCAAAAACTAGAGGGATGGGGCTACCGTATAGTGGAAATTTCATACTCTTAACTTCAACCGTTTTTCTATGATCCACCCGTTTGACAGACAGACGGACGGACGGGCGATAGCATATTACCGCTATAGCATATATGCTATTATGCTGTCGCGCATAAAAACGCATCACAGAGTTATAATAGATAGTAGTAGTAAACACAAGGATGATGATGATGATTATCTCCTATAATATTTATTTTTCGTATAATCTGCACAGACTAAAGTGTGCGATGAAGATGTCTACCTGCTTCTTTCTCTCTTCGCTCTTCTTTCTGTTTTCTTTTAATTTCTATCTTATTCAACCGATCTTGAGATTTATCATCCATCCATTCCTAACAAGCATACACTGTTACATGCATGCATCTCTGTCAGCCGCTAAGAATGACAGACTAACAGACTAGAAGTGATGTTGCTTCTATTAACAAAGCACACATTAAGTATTGAGATTTGCAGTTGTGATTGTGAATGACAACGTTCATTTAGCAAATGCTACAAAATGATTGTGTTGTTACTGAACAACTACTTACATTTAGTTACTTATGAACACCGTGTCTCAGAAAAAAACAAGCAAAAATATTTTTGTTATAACTACGTCAAACTTCCACCAAATCCGACAATTTTTGGCACAAAGATGGCAAATTGTCTAAAAATTATACGAGGTGCACTGGGATACGGTAAAAAGGGTCCGGTAAAAACGGTCCCGGTAAAAACGGTCCTAGGTAAAAAGGGTCCGACTGGTTATAAAGGTGTAAAATAAATTTTAAAAATAGGCATTAAACTAAAGAACACACGTCGGGTCGACTGCCCAAAAGGTGTGAATG
>Ga0056114_1001604_pt1 | contig 10559 bp, 5 predicted proteins | sample WorMetHERISLAND1_FD_77005 | JGI IMG/M metagenome (GOLD analysis project Ga0056114, IMG submission 77005) | Marine gutless worms symbiont microbial communities from Max Planck institute for Marine Microbiology, Germany - Olavius loisae HERON... ... | reverse complement strand
TTTTTTTATATTAATATGAGTAATTAATTACATTAACAACTCATTGGAGAACAAATGACAGAAACCAATCGTTAATGAACTATTAAATAGCATTCTTTTTGCAATATATATGGACTAATTATACGATCGGACACAGGTTTGATAAGCGTTACTTACTTGGTTCTGATCGTGCCAGTAGACGAAATAGCCCTTCGGGTCGACACGCATTGTCACTGGAACGCCAATGTTCGTATCCTGCATATATACAAACAATCTTTGATTTACTCATTCATTCATGAATTTTGCCGAAGCAAACTTTCCATATGCATACCAGTGTTTTTAGTTGCGTGCAGAATGAGTGGCATTGAGTAAAGAGTTAGCATTTTAGAAGCTTTTTGAGACGAATAACGAGAAATTCAAGTCTCTTAGAACAGTTAAGAGTAAAAAGACTTGCGGACATCCAGGAGGAAATCTGTTGCAGAGCGATCTGGAGGTGGGCGATAACTGGGCCAAAGTTACGAGGATGGAATGAGAAAAAAGTTGAGTATCATCTGCATGGTGGTTTAGAGAAAGTGGGGAGATGAGAGTGCTGTGTGGGGTATGATGAAAAGTAGAGGACCGAGAACAAAGCCTTCAGGAACACCACAAGAAGAAATACACCCAGAAGAGAAGACTTTATCACATTTGACACGGAAAGAACGGGATGATAGGTAACAGTTTAAGATAGAGCTGTGAATTCAAAACCAAGATGAAAGGCGGGTAATTAGGATGTCAACGTCAATGGTATCGAAAGCAGCAGAAATATCAAGGAGGCAAAGACGTGACAACTTCTGCATGTGATCCAATGGCATTGATCAGATGATCAGTGATCACAAATATAGAATATGGCTGTTTCAGTGGAGTGATGCTTGCATCAGGCAGATCGATGAATGAGGATTAGGGGGAACAATCATGAGAACTCAAGAGGTTAAAAGAGTTAAACTGAAACGAGGACGAAAATTTAAAGAATTTAATCGGAATCTATTGTTTTCAGCTGCATGCCCGAAGTGGTCAAGAGAACAACATATCACAAGGGTTAAACACGCTAACTCCAGCAAACTCCAGCAAGCCAGATTAACCGTTTTACGCCCACTGTTGCCATATGGGTACAGCTATAAAGCATCCTGTGCCAGACCTGGTTAAGCGGTCATTTGTAATTTTTGACATCAGGGCACTCTGACGCTCAATCATGAGCGTCAGAGTGCCGGGATGTCAAAAATTACAAATGACCGCTTAACCAGGTCTGGCACAGGATGCATTATAGTTGCAGTATCATATGACAGCAGTGGGCCTCAAAGGGTTAATACGACTCCATTGCTCTAACGTTTGACGCCCGTTTCCGTCCGTCTGACCTCACGCATCTCCCACCTTGGAGTTCCGGCCGACGCTCATTAGTAGGCTATCCCGTGTTCTGATAATTTATTATTGTACACGTAGACTACCCATACGTTTAGTGTGGGGAGGCTACTATATTTTTTTACCGCTGTGATTTATTCTTCTTTTCCGCCAAATTAATCTCGGCCGCCCAGCAACAGATCTTGCTGAAATTGGTCACACAGACTGGAAGTTGGTGTAATTTATGAACGCCGGTCACGAAGTGGCGCTAACCCCCAAAAAATTTGAGGGCAAAAAACTTTTAAATGCGTAGAATGTCGCGAACGGTGCCTACAGTTCGGAACTTATAACTTTGGAACGGAAGGGAACATCTGCACGCTTGAGGGAGCTGTGGAATCGGGAGAGGACGGCCTACAAAATGACGTTTGACCTTGACCTTTGACCTCTGGATGTAAACCTCTGGATGTGAACATGATAAGCTTTTTTCACGTGCTATTATGGAAATTTTGAGTTTTTAGATTCTGCAACAATACTCTGCTACAAACGGACAACCCTATCAAACTTTTCAAGGTAAACAGACACAGAGGAGTGAGGACTCAGGTGCTTTACAAGTACAGAAAATTTTGTGAGATGCGCCGATGAACAATATGGTTAAAAATGACAATTCTAGCGATCAGAAAAATCATAAAATCGCAAATTCGATCTCTCGGAGGCGAATATTAAGAATTTCGAAAAAAACCGGTCCATCTACGAGGTGTTTCACTAAAACATTCCTGGTAGTTGCTGAGATCGGTTAACCAATTCCGACATACCCAAAATTTCGCACTACGAATGTTAAAGTCTACCAATAGTCGCTTATAACCTTCGAGGTAGAGCCTCAATTTTGAATAGTAGTCATCGAATGTGACATAAAATAAAGTGCGTCCTGAAATTGGCCTACATGTCGCCTTTTGCCAAATAACTTTGGCCTTGTTGACGATGGCGTTAGATTAGATTATTAGATTTTTGACAAATATGAGGTAATTGCAATCTGGTAACTAATTACATTCTAATTAATTAGCTCCAACTTTTTTGCTAATTCAGCCAGCAAATTCTAATTCTGATTAATTAGCTAAAATTGGCAGCCAATTCTAATGTCGATAATGCAAATAAGCTAATTAAGTACAACACTGGCTATCGAGATATAGCCGGAATGACCTTTAGAAGTCACCCAAGGTCATCAGAAACGACGTAGGGCAAATGGACGGAATTGTATCAATATCGCGCGTTGCTTTCATGAATGAATGAGGACACACGATAGAGATGACATCATTCTGCTTCCAATTTCGTGTTCTATCCATTATCACGTAGGTAAGACCGCAACCCACTAGGCGAACTAGTTGGTAACTAGTTGGAAACTCGGGTTGCCAACCCGGGTTGGCAACTAGTTTCCAACTAGTTCGCCTAGTGGGTTGCGGCCTTAACAGTGCAGTTTAGTTTCGTGAAGGGAAGGCTTCAGTTTTAGAGCTGATATAAAAGGAAACCAAATTCAACCCAAACGTTCATTTGGTCGACATGTTATATTGAATAGTGTCTGCTAGTGTAACACCAAACTATATATATGCAGCAGATGACGACTTCCCCTGTGTGACGACTAAGTGCCGTCGCGCCGCCACCTATCAACAACTCCTGTCTGGTCTAGCAAATATTTCATAAGATTAATGTCCCGGGTTCAGCAATCATTGTTCACCGGTGTTCTTCAGCAATGTCTACGACCAATCGTAGACATTGCTGAATTTAGAGGCGTACGTTCAGTAGTGGTTCGATTGACTGCAGTCACTGGTTGCAGTGCATTAAACTCTTCTGTCTTATTCAAACGACAGTGCCAACTAAGAGCGAGAATACTGCCTTTAGATTTCATTCTGAAGTTCCACGGCTGACAGTCGAACCATCATTACCAGCGACCGTCAGCTGTTACACGTGGCTGCGTACCAGGACGTGATGTTCCGAACCAGACCATCGTACCATTACAGCCGTGGTTTCATAAGCAATTTTACAACGGCAGCAAATACCGGTATCATAGAGGCGGGGAAGGGAGGGGAGACGATGACATGGGAGCAGGCAGGCAGCGACATCGTGCGGATCACTGATCCGTGAGATTTGACAGTAGCGACGACCGCTTGACCGCGCTGACGATGAATTGCTATTCTTTGCGCGCGCCAAATGAATAACGAATCATCATCGCGTCGTCATATTCCGCGAGGCGAGGCTCACTAGAGGTCACACGGCACACCGTTGTATTGCATTCTCTCTCGGGCGCCGAATACGATCCACTCCGCCGTCGACGGCATAGCTTATGATAGGCTTATACTGTCACAGAACAGATGCACAAGGCAGCTTTATAGAACGAATACGTACCTCGACAAAGAGCTAATGTACAAAAGTACAAATCGTAGCCAACTCACAGACATTGTCGTGTACTCAGTCTGTGATCATGCTTTAGTCCAGTTTTGGATAAGATATCAATTAAATGATTTCAAACTACTTTTATCGCGTCTCCACTCTCCACATGCGAAGCGCAACTCCGTCTGTCCGTCCGTCTGTCATGTTCCGGAATTGAGTCAAAACGACTCTTAGCTCTTGCTTCTAGTTTTCTCACACAATTAGCCTAAACGATGTTTCGAAATTCCGACTGTTTCACCGTCCGTATATTCGCAGGAAACTAGTCCCGAAGAAAGCAGATCAGAGCAGCTCTTACTGAAGGATCAATTCACAAACATCAAAATAAGTGTCGTTTGAACAGTTATACGGTTTCGATTTTTATACCGACATCATGTTGCCCCAATTGGAGACAGCATCACAATGGTTGGTTCTGCCGGCAGTGCTGCGGATAGATGCGCACACTGGATTCCGGCTGATTATAAATGGCGGCCTACGACCCGGAGGAGAAAGTCGTGAGGTTTCTATGGACTGGACTTTGTCATATACAGTATAGCACGAGGCCATGCCGAGTACTACAATGGAAGCGACGTGGGTTAATGATTTTATACGTTCAATAATTCCCATGGTAACCGTAGCGCTGCTGCTGCTGCAACGCATGGTGCTAACGAGATGCGTTGTTATTAGTTGATGGAAATGATGGCAACGTGACATCACACACATCACGTACATCATCAGTTCCTCGACTCTACTGAGCTGCATGCATGGAATACATTCGTTCACACTGTTATTTCAGTTTTTCAGATTTTCAGTGCATTAGCTGTAATATTTGCTCAACATTTTAACCGTTTCTTTGTGTACGTTTCTATACGTTGTATATCTACGTAGTACGTACTGTGCACGTTTTAAGACAATATTTCATTGAGCACTTGCCAGCAAATCTCAACTGTAGACCTACTACATCAGTTCGTTCATTAAAACAGATCAGAAAGTTTTATTGATAAATATTAACGTTATGGCTGATCGCGATGGGGTCTGAAAGAGAAGCCCCCAGTTAAACCAGATATAAACACAATCTATGGTTGTCAAAGTCATTCTTCCGACAAAGAGACCACATAAAAAGACCAATAAAACTTTCACAACATTCTAGACATATTTACAAAAGCGCAAAACAGAAAAAGTACATTTTTGTGAGTCAGAAAAGTATGCTGGCGGAATGGCGTTATGCGCAGTGCAGCCTTAATTTGCAGACGGGACGCCATGGAACTCAACTCACGCACAATACAGACCGTGATACAGACTACAGTAGAGTCCGAAATAGTCGCAACGGTTGAACGCGTACAAACAACAACATTTAGGCTTATATTCTGTAGTCACTTGTCTATAACATCCTGATGAAACAAGAAAGCCAGCTATCGCTAACGAATCGCGCGTCCACTGGATCAGTATAGGAGCTACATGATCTCGAACGACATTGCAACGTTAAATTGTTTTGAATGTAATAAAACATTGGCCAGGACAGGAAAGATACAACTTTCGATAGTTCTAAAATATTTTAATGTGGTAAAATACAGTTTAGTACGCGACATAACATGCAGTATGGTGCTTGGTGGCGCAGCGGTCAGGACGTAGGACTTTCGATTAAGATTAAGCGATCGAGGGTTCGACTTCCGGCCGCGGCGTAATCAAGTCACCTAGGTCAACTCAGCCTTCCATCCTTTCAGGGTACTCAGCAAGCGGCGAATTGAGCGAGACGTCCACTTCTGACAAACTATCGTGTAAGTAAGTAATTAATTACGCTAGGGTTCGAGCGGAATCATTGCACATATCAAAGACACTTGTGTGTCCTAGTCACGTTGACTCGTGTGCTACGTGTGGGTATAGTCGATGCTAACTTTAGCATGGATTGGAACGTCAAACAAGACCCAGAAAAGTGTTAGATTGGTGACGATAGCGAAACAGGAACAACTTGCAGACAACGAAAACATCACTGCATGACATGGACGGCGGTCGAACTTAGTGATGCGTTGTGTGGCGTTGAGGTGGAACTCGGAGTGGTGGATAGACAGTCGCCGATCCAGGTTTCCGTGGCCGTAATGGCACTTGCAGCCGCTGGCGACCAACCATTTCGCCGGTGTGATCATAAAAGCTTGCCGACCGGCTGAACGACAACCCTCGGCTGTCGCTACATTGTGGTTCCGTGCTTCGAGCTCTGGATTCGGACAACTCGGAACTGAGCGGCGTGAAAGGGATGAAGACGGTTGCGTTGGTTCGTTCTCAGCAGCTGCGAGTCTTCACTAAAATGTGGTTTCATCTCTTGTTATTTCAACAATCGACGCTGCATTCTCTGTCTTCTCGACGCCAATTTGAAAGCCGCGTTCCCCGCCGATCCGACTACCATTCCGTTGCTGTGTTCAGTCAGCTGCTCGGGCGGCGCTCTGGGGAAGGAGAGCGTAACGCCGGTCGACGCAGATGAAAGCTGACATTTGCATAGGACGCGCCGTGTCGCATAATGTGACTGGAGGCAGCGGCGGGCGACATTTGGTCAATGCGACTGTTTGCCATCACGAGTGCCATCAGTTCTAGGAGTCACTCGTGACACGACACGTGACCTCACGAACTACACATCGGAAAGTCTTTCTAAACGTAAAATCTACCTGTTCCACAAATCCTTCCCAGAACAGACAATGGATCAGTGAGTCATGGGTCAAATGGGTCAACAAATGTGAATGGGTCACGTGGGTCAAGGGTCACGGATTAGGTGATGTGTAAACGTGTAACAGGTTAAATTAAGAAAAATTACAGAAATGTTCACCGTGTTCAGCTTGTAATAATTGCCGTGTAGAGTGCAGACTGCTAGACTTACTACATATCCTGTAGAAATATTCACTGAATAAGTCATTAACAGAATTTCAGATTGCACATCATTGCAGAGAACAGAAGGCAATAGTCGTGAACTCATCATGATCTGGATCTGGATCTGGAAAGTAGTCGCCAGTCTCCATAAGGAAATCGTCGATGATTCGTGAGTATAGTCGTGATCATAGATGTGAAAAACGTTCTAGAAAAATAAAAAACGTTTAAAAACGTTGAATAAAAAAACGTTAGCCCTATTTTGTTCAAACTCTTGCCTTTCGCGTTGCCTAATACTGTATAGGTACAGCATAGCTGGAACTAGAGACGGACAAAACTTTTTCAGTTTGTTACAATTCACGACTTCAAGTAGCCTACTGATTATGCCTACTGCATGACGTCACGGCAGTCGTGTCGTTATAGACACTGTCTAACGTACTGCTCGGCAGTCTGCACCCAACCACTAATAGGTCTATAACCTATGCCTGTTAAATCGTTTCTGTGGTTTCAAAGGTGCTTCTCAGCGTCTTGATGGAATTTTCAATGAACTTTTTTTAAATAAAAACGTTGACAAAATAAAAAAAACGTTAAAAACGTAAAAACGGTTTTTACATCTATGGTCGTGATCGACTCATGCCATGGTCTGTGACCCATTGTCAGCTCTGATCGTTCCCAATCCCAACACAGAACTGCACCTCTCCCCCACCACGCCTTCGCTCGCCTTCCGTCAGTAGTAGATAGTTTTCAGGTGGATTAAAATCTCACATGTTAAAGCAGGTCTGCACGCCCCGAGAACACTGTACTGATCTGAACTGAACAGAACAGAACAGACTGTCCGATCACTCAGAATTGGATCCATGGAATATGACTCAAAACAAACTGCATACATTCTCTAATTTTCACCACGAGATACGTGTATCATTTATGTATGTATATGCTTATGTTGTAATCGCTACCTTCTTCGGTGAATAAAAGATGTATATATAACTCATGTATCATAACAAAATGTCAACGTGACTCTCCGTGTAACAAGCCGCTATTGTGTCAAAACGGCTAAAAGATCACCAAAGCAAGACACGACTGTCCGATGCAAAATCATTAACGTGCGTTAAAAGCCGACGGATTCCAGCTTAGTATATCTATGCAATGGAATAAAATACGAATTTCAAATTTTTATTACTGTTAATATCACGAAAGCTAGCTATGGTAAACGGTGCAGCCGCTTTCGATGATAAGTTTTTGGCAATGAAAACTTGATTTGATTCAGTTGCCATTATTGGATCGAGTGTCGTGTAAGATAAGCAAGTAAACAAGTTCTGAGCGACGTCGGTCACTTTGTATACAATGTGTTTAAAAAAACCAACCATTTTTAATTTAAAAGAAGGCGACCACTGTTTGCCGCAGTCTTTGTTCATCCACAAACGACAAATATTAGGAAACTGTCGAATTTGTTCTAAATGTTTCTGAGATCACATAAACTGGCGAATATTCGATTGCGTGTTCTGCAAAATCAAAAGCAAATGTCCAGGCAAAGCCACATGGACAGGAAACGTTACATGTGTTAAACACATACGTCGTATCAATTATTCTGTATCAAGAAGAGGCGTCGGTAGCAGTACAGTGCCGGCCTATAGAGTCGAGACGCTGATGAGTCGATAGCGATGTTACGTGTTCTATGTCCTATGTCGTCCTAACAATCTCTAACAACGATGTCCTACGGTCTGTCACGCGACGGCTTGTTTTTTGTGGTGGCTCTCTGCTGGCGAGTTTTACTCAATTATGCTTTATGACCTAATCAGCTGGACAGGCAGCTCCAAATACTGACAGACACGCCGGAGACGCTTCTTATTGATCTCAACATAGAATCGGTTGATACTCTAGATTTGGGATTAAAAATCTTTCGTACGCCTTGCAGATGACGTCTAGCCTAACAACTCCAACTTTTGACTTTCCTGAAAACTGTATTGAAATGAAGCTCCACCCACGTTCAGTGTTTCTGGACATTCATCGTTCTCGCGTCGACTTATCTTTGCTGATACAGCCTAAGTGCATTTTATGCAACAGCAGACGTGTGCAAAATTTCATCGGAATGGGTTAGCCTAACGTTTGGAAAAATTACGAGAGGCAAAAATCTAAGTAGACTAAAGTTTTCATGTTCAACCAATACAAGAGTTAATCTCAGAGATGTTATAACTAAACTGATCAGTGACATCCTGTGTCTCGTGCAATTATACCCCTATATTAACTTGTGTCGTGTCCGCTATCACTTTGATGGGTTGGCGGCGAGCCCAACCTTACGATAATGAATCACACGTCACGTCGTCGTTTATTTGGCATCACTACTGCATCACGTTCAGCCTCTGCATCTGATGCATACATCAACAGTCTTCACTGCAGTGACACGTCGACTGTCTGATTTATTAAACGCTTTTTGTCTAAACGGCAGCTGATGTTCACAGTGTGACGGCGATGAAAGCTATGTTTGGCCATCAACATCAACTCGTTCTCTTCAGTAGTAATACATTTGTCGTAGACACAGAGGCTGACGAGATGCAAGAAAAAGTGGATCGACGTGGTAAAGATGAACTGCAAACAGTTCGGCTTCAATATACAGGAAACAAGAGTATTTTTTCAGGATAGTTCGACGTCAGTTCCACCATGCAATCTTACACTTCGTTCACTCGCCTATACCCGTACAGATCTGAACTTATTATTTCATTGCTTCTCCATACTCGACAAACTCAAATTTTGACGAGGGATTACAAGAGGCAAGGCCTAATCGAAACAGTAGATTATTTTGTGAATTTTCGTTTGAACGTGTTGCTCACTAGCCAGTCGGAAGAATAATCTTCGATCAATGCGACAGTTTTCTTGCCGATTGCGTCTGCTGTAATTACACGGTTGGTGATTTGCATGTCTATTTGCTGGTTGGTACTGTGAGGGGCGACAATAATTTAGAAGTTCAGTTTTGCACATGTAATGCCTCATCTCTCATTGTAGGCTGTAACTTAAGCAACACTTTGCAACCCTGCAATCAGTAGGAACCATATAATGACCAAGTTTATTCGCCCGATAAGGCAGAAAACTATAGACAAAAGACAAAATAGACAGCACCGTTAAAACAATAACTAAAATGCAATACACACTATGGGTAATCTTTGAAGCGACAACCAGTCAGTCAATCAATCATTTCAATCAATCAAGCAATCAATCAATCATTTATTAGCCAAAAATATTAGATAAAATCATATAAACAATACAAATGGCACGAACAACCAGGCAGAAACCGCACTTATAGTTGCCCTTGAGACACAAATAAACCCATCACAAGTATGCAACAGGGCAGCATTAACTAGCAGTTAAAACACAATACTGTAGCGACAGTTGGACTGTGGGAAATGAATTGAAGTCTATCTGATCGGCTGGTAAACCATAATTCCTTGCATTTAAGACTCGTTCATCGAAAAAGTTTGACCTGACAGCCAGAGATGCTACTGTTGTGTTTAAAGAGTATATGAATAATTGTTGTACAACTCGTACGAAACTCAAAGAAGGCTTCACTCATGCAGCCAAGTGTAACGTACAAGAAAGCCTAGCTAACGCCAGGTAAGCGCGCGACAGCCGTGTGTGTCTGAAGACTTGTTTTTGCCATCTCAACGTTGTTTGACGCCCACTAGCTGCGGACGCCTTGCGATATCAAGGCAATCTATACATCGCTGAAAAGTACATTTAGTAAGCTACAATTCCGTCGCTGATATTACGGGTCTATCTTCATTCGTTTAGCTGTTATTGCCCCCGAAACACGAGAAATATCGCGAAATTCCAAGAGAATTTGACCTTACAGCAGTTCAAGGTCATCCAAGGTCATCGATCTTGGTGTCAATGGAAAGCCCATATGTGACTTCCTATTAGTCATTAATTGTAACTTTAGCCGT
>Ga0056114_1001603_pt1 | contig 10559 bp, 8 predicted proteins | sample WorMetHERISLAND1_FD_77005 | JGI IMG/M metagenome (GOLD analysis project Ga0056114, IMG submission 77005) | Marine gutless worms symbiont microbial communities from Max Planck institute for Marine Microbiology, Germany - Olavius loisae HERON... ... | reverse complement strand
TGGCGTAGCTGACGAACTTGGTCACCAAACCATCGAGACACAGTCCGTATACCGTACGTGTGACCTCATCGTCAGATCACTCATCGCCGCAGTCGACGAACAGTCCAAGGTCACGGGCGCACGTACGTCGAAGGAACAATTGCCACGCCGTCGATCACTAATCGATACTGCTGACGAGTTGTTGAACACCAGAAAAACTTCGGTCAGTATACTAAGTGCGTTGGAGTTGCAGCCGGTTTGATCTTGACCATGCCGCGACGTCACGTCGGTCACTGGTGCTATGGACACAATGACAATGACAATGCTAGCGAATGGCAGCTGGTGACATGAACCGTAAACTTGCGACCGGTCATTTGTAATTTTTGACATCCGGGCATTCTTACGATCATGGCTGAGCACAAGAGTGCCCGGATGTCAAAAATTACAAACGCCGGCTTAACTCTGTCTGGCACAAGATGCTTTAGCTGTACCCCTATTGTCCCTTATTATGGCAATAATGGGCGTCAAAGAATTTTCTGTCACCGTGGTTCCACCAAATATACTAGATAAAAAACTCTATCTCTCTATCTAGTAGGCCTTTGGTTCCACTTCCTTCCCCGAGTTCCCCGTCTTCGGCGTGCAGTGCACAGAGCAGTCCGTTGCTTGCTATAAATTACTCATGAAAGCTGATACTCGACTTACTGTTGTGACTGACGGTGCTGAGGCAGCGTTGAACATAATAGTGACCGAGTATCAGCTTCACGGGTGCTGAGGCTGCTGGCTGCTGCCTGCTGGCTGCGGCGCATGCGTAATGTGGTTATATTGCGAAATAAAAAATGTCTATGGGAATGTTGAAGTTTGTGAGATTATTTATTATTTTGTCGTCTACGGTTGTCTTTGAGGCTCGCTTTCTTATCTCATGTAGCATTTGCAGTAGGCATAATGGTTGGGCATACGGTAGTAAATGCTGTAAATGCAGCAGACGAATTTGTCGCATCCGCTGTCTAGACAGGCAGTCAGCTGGGGTACCACTAAAAGACGCATTGCACCGCATTCTCACGCATATCGCATATAAAGTAAGGGTGGTATGTGCAGTTAATGAGTGTCTGTGATGAAAAGGACTTAGGAGTAATGGTCATTGAGGTGACTTCTCGATAGTCGATCTGAAGGTTCGATAGACCATTGCCGAAATATCCGTCAGGAGATTGGCAATTATTATCCAGATCCAGATCCAGATAGTCCGAATGTTACATAAGTGCGACGGCCACGGGTAATATGCGGACCGGCCAACGGGTATTTTGCGGACCACACTCAGGTCCGCAAAATATCCACGTTGTTTCTCTCTTGTTACTCTGGCGTACTTTGTGGACGAAATTTTGCGCAAAATGTTATGGACGACGACAGCGGCTGTAGACGATGATGACGACAACGCAACGACGACTGTCATGTTTAGGACGACGACAGACGATGATGTGGAGACGATTACGTCGTTACAACATCGACGACATCGTCTTGGATGTCGTTGTCGAACACCATGGTGAAGCGGCGTCAGTTTGACTGTCCAACGTCCTGACCGAAGTTCAGATACTTTTGAGTGAGCTGTCATTGTGATTGGATGTGTGCTGACCGTGCTGATGTTGAAAGCATGTGTTTTGGACTTTTGTGAGCAGTTTGAGTTGGGTATGAAATCTATACCATAGGATGATGAGATCTGCTGCAAAGACTGTGCTATCATCGTCATTCATAGTGTGAGCTGACGATTAAGTGGGAACATGACAAGTCATACCCAAGTGATTGTCGGCACATCCGTGAATCCCAGTCAGCTGCTTGTTTCTGCATGGATGTGGGGTGTGACTTAACTTGCACTGGGCAACACCGGACCACACTGGACCCGTACCGGACTGCAGTCATGGTCTTAGTTCATGTTTTTGATGTCCTGCAGTATTTACCTCGCGTGTGGCAGCATTCGCCTTGCAGCCTTGGTGCTCAGGCTTTAACTGAATAAGTAGGAAACATCGAATACGCCCATGCCGACTTCGAAGTCTACTCATCACGAGCATCGACTTGAGGTCATTCCTTTGGTCAGTTGCGGATAATTAGCTCGTCTTATGCCTTTTAATCCGTTGTCAAAGTGAAATAATCAGGTATTTCTGGCCCAGTACCCGCCCGGTGCAGTTCGGTGTTGCCCTGTGCGGTACCATACAGTTAAGTCACACCGCGTGTATGTGTGTGTATTACCGACGGCGAACTGTGGACGATGTGAAATGGCACTGTGAAGTGTAGTGTCATCGTTGATGACAATTGGTTATCTTGACGTTGACGTCATCGTGACGACGTTGACGTCATTTCGGCGACATTGATGATGTCATCCATCACTTTTTCAACTGCCATCTGGTCCACAAATATGTAGTCCGCATTTTACCCACAGTTCGCAGCCATGGTTGGCACCTTTTTTGGTCCGCAGATTACCCCTTCACCGGTCTGCAGGTCCACGGTCCGCATTTTACCACTGGTCTAGTCCGACACTGTGGTTAAGGTTGAGTTAGCTGTCGGTCTATATGACTTTTGGACTATCGAACCTTTGGACTATCGACACAATAGTCATCAAAGGCATTGCCATTGCAGTTCAGTATAGATCAACGAAAATGCTATCTTCAGTGTAGGACACACTGCAGCGATGAAAATAGACTTTTCAAAGTAATTAGCATTTTTGCTCCAAGATTTCAAATTGATTAGCAATCAACCAAAATTGATTAGCAAAACAAAAATGCGAAATCGATCTTTATCAAGCAATATTCACAAGCGCAACAAATTCAGTATAACAGAACTTAAACCGATAAATGCCAAAATACTGGTAGCTTAAATTTCAAGTTGTGACATGAAACCAGCTATAAGCTTACAGTCTGCCTGCCGGCACGGCTGGATGTTTATAATAGTAAATCTGACGTTGACATTCCCACGTACTAAATGATTCGCACCTGAATGCGCCAAGTTATTGAATTGATTCGTAAACACCCGAAAATGCGTCGCATTTTGCGATGCGAATCACCTTATTTTCATCACTGACACACTGACATATTACACTATAGATGAGGCTGTCTTCAATGTGGCCAATCAACTTCCAGTATCATAGCCAGGCTGTGGCTACAGGCTACAGCTGTGTAGGCTGTGTAAAATGTTGGCACATTTCATGGTTGTGCAATAGTTCAAAGTTTTGAAACATTTTAAAAAGCAGAAAGTAGGGTTTTACAGTTTTTACGGTCGTGGGTAGTTAGCAAATAAGGTTAGGGTCAGTGTTAGTTAACTGATAATTAAGGCTTATTCAGCCATGACAGCTGATGGATGGTGGCTTTAAGATGGCTGACAACATGGATAAACACAGAATGGTGAATTTCCACTCATGGACTGGAACTGCATTCGTACTCTTTTTGATTCTGTCTTATCGCTGTAAAGCGGCAAACCGTTAGAGTAGATTTCTATCATTTAAGAGATGAATGGTTTTTTCTATTTCTGAGTCATTCTCCAAGTGGTGCAGGACTATTGGGAACAACCTAGGCAAATTGCAACCATTGCAACATTTAGCTAACTGCACAGTTAAGCATATCTTCTAGTCATTGACACCCTTTGTTGACTATGCACAGAGTATGTAACTGGCATGCTCAGTGATGTTCGCCAACAATTTAGTGACATTATCTGGTCAGCAATTTGCATGCATGGCTAGATGTGTACAAGTGTGAATGTAACCCGCCGTGATGATTACTTTGTAGATATCCTGCACTGATGGAAAGAACCATAACTTGTGTGCCAGCTGTTACTGAGTTTGATGAACTGCATTATTAGCTATGGACTCGATGACCAGTTGGAAACATCACACTATGCCACAGTCAAACAAATCTGCTCAGATGAAAGATGAGGCAGGCAATGCTGCACTCATTCCTGGCTCATCAGCGTGGGGTGCCCTGAAAGGCGGAACTTCTCAAAAGCCGTTGATCTTGTCTTCTGATGCCAGTGCATCGAGTGGTGAGAAAACCTCTCCCAAGCCGTCGTCGGCTGGTGATAAAAGTTGGCCGCCGTCGTGCTCGGCGCTGCATGTTAATGGACTTGTGAGTCGGTGGGGCAGTAGCAGTCTGTCCGGTGCCAACGGATCGTGGGCAGACAACAAAGAGGTCGGTTCTGGCTGGGGATCGCCGGATTCCAGCCCCATTCCAAACGCGGGAACCGAAGTCTGGGGTGCTCAGAAGCAGTCTGTCGAAGGTAACTCGTCTTGCTGGGGGTCTGACAGTAGTACAGGGTCTGTCTGGGGCGGCGGTGATTCAAAGAGCAGTGTGGAGTCAGACGCAAAGAGTGTGTGGGCTCAGACATCTAGCCAGTCGAGTGTCTGGGGTGCTACTGGTGACAAGTCACCCACATCTAACCACTGGGGCAGCCGTGACCAGTGCAGTAAGTGGGGCTTGACAAGCTCACAAGCGACTGTGATGATACAGTCTACTCTGAGTACGTGGGCACACACTGCTGGCCGAGGAATAACCGCCACTGCCGTCAGCAAGTCTGGTAATTCTGCTCCCGGCTCAAACATGTCACGCGAAGAGCTCATAGTACGTGCAATAAACAGCCAGGACGGCTGGGGCCAAACACCGATCCGCCAGGACACCGCCTGGGATGTGACTGCTGAACCACCGGTGACGAGTGCTGCTTGCAAAATGCCACCACAGCCAGAACTACCACCTGGTCAGTCTCAGCAGGTAAGCAATACAGGTACTGCCATCTGGGAAGCATCGAAGGACAGTGCGTCAGTGTTTCCTTCGGAGCCTGGACGCCACACCCTGCTTGTGTCTTCGGGTAGGGAACCCATTGTGGGGAATTTACCGTGGGTTGGTGCCGAGATGAACATTGCTGCCGGCTGGGAAATTCCCCTGCAGGTCGAAGGCAGTGCCTTAGTGTCCGGTGAGCGAAGTTTGCCTTCCGTGAAATGTGGGACCAACGACAGTAAATGGAGCACGCTGCTGGATGGCAAGGATGCCTGTGTAACACCCTGGAATGTTGGAAACACTGGCGAGAAAGTGTGTGAGCCAGTTCGTCCACAGACCGGGTCAGTCATGGTTGATGCGGGTGCTGCGCAGTGTACAGCACTGGCTGCATTACTGGACAAGTACAAGCAGCAGCACTCGTCAGCTGCTCTCTGGGACACGTCGACACTCCACTCTGACACTACTCCAACCAGCTCCAGTACGTCGTGGGCCGTCTCTGTCCCTGTTGCTGATCAACAGACTGATATATGGAGCCAACCTGTTGTGTCAAAACCTGCTCATTGGACCAGCAGCGAACCTGCAGACAGCGCAGTATGGAGCGCTTCAACCCTGGTCAGTCTTGTTCATTTTTTGTTTAATTAATATAATGTAGTCGTGATTCGAGGCTGAGTGTTATGTTCACTGCAGTGAGAGTAGCGGTGTAGTGCTGTGGGTCGTGTTGCAGTGTGATTTACGCTAATGGAAACGGAAATATTCATTAATGGAAAAATCTTGATTATCTTATAATCAAGAAAATCGGAAATGAAACAAAAATGGAAAATTTGAAACGGAAACAGATAAATTTGGTTATATTTGTTTCATTTCCGTTTGTATTCTGTTTTACATCATCAGCACAGGTTTTTATTTAACGCAGCATGTTGGCGGTGACTTACATTGTTAAAAAAGTTTCCAGTGCACAAATAAAAACAACATGCACAGCAAAAATTAGATAGAGCATTAGACAGACCATTGATTTGAAAAGAAAAAGGGGTGCATAGATATTCTGTGCATACAGTGCTTTTGTTTTTGAGTAAATTTGCATTGTGTTGAAACAGAAATGGAAACTGAAAGGTAAACTGACACTGAAAAAATATTTCACAACTTAAATCACACTGCGATGTTGTATTCTGCTCTGTGTTGAGTCTGGCTGTAATTTTGTTGCTGTAGCTGTTTTAGTCCAGGTATACAGGGTGTTTCAACAAAGATGAAAAAGCTGCTCATAACTATGCAGTTATTGCTTGGTGTAGATATTGAACAGTGAAGTGGTTGCATGTTAGTTATGAGTCACACTGTACTGATCCTGTGACTTCACTTTACAAAACTCGTTTGGGATTTTGTTGGAAACATGCCATTTTCAGCATTTCGGAAGTTGGCTATTTTGCTGTGTGCCTACACCATGATAAAACGTCCAAATGCCCAGAAATTGTACTGTTCGATTGGAACATGTTATAGATGTATTCTTTGGGGCTTACAAACCTTCAGGGTCTAATGACAACAAAATGGAGAACCCCAAAGTCATCAGATGTTGGAGTGTTGCTCAACACTCATTGATTTACAGTCTGGATTCTATAGTATACTCTGTTACTTGGATATTTTGTGTGCACCACAACTCAGTGGCACGATGTCAATTACGACCGTCGACTGATTTAGCAGCAGAAGCTTTGCAGTCCCGCTACAGTGTCACTGCAATTTCTGTTTACAAACTTTATGAACTGTTTACAAACTTTACAGCTAAAGCTGTCAAAAAGTGCAATTTTGGTTTGGATCAGTCTCAAGGGGTTTAATCATGCCTCTGTTGCAGACCATTGATTGATTAGATGTAGATGAGTGAATAGATCTGCTGATGATGCTACTGACCTGAGCTGTGATTCACACTTGTTGAGAGTTAAAGTGGCAAACTTTTCGTGGTTTATTAGCTGACTGTACTAACGGTTGTGCTTATGCTATGTACAGTGTTGTATCCGTCTGTCTGTCATCTGTCTGTAAAATATCTATTGTGGCAATACGATGTGTATGACCGAAAACCTAACTGTCTGAGGAAGCAGCGCACTTTCAACTACTAGATCTACTCTTCTACGTCTTTACTGTATGGATTACACTGATTTATGTAAGATACACTGGTCTTTACTCCAGAAGCTTCTGTGAGATTTCACTGGCCTCTGGCTTATTGGGGAAGCGCAATGGGCCCACCTGGTGGTCTGAGTGCTGGGTATAGTCTACAGGCAACATCCGCCGCGAAGGAAGGGTCTGAAGAACCAAGTAGGAAATGGCCTATGGGGAATCAAATGGTCATGTGACCGATGACATCATGTGACCCTGAAAGGTTAAGGTCGACGGTAATGTGACCACAATACACTTAGGGCCCAGCTGGACAGCTGGAGATGCTATTTAGCAACAGTCACTAATTACTAGATAGTCTGTTGTGAGGCAGTACAGCCGGCTATCCTGCCGACAGCTTGGCTTCTTGTAAAGTGTGTTCTGACTGATGTTATTTGATAAGAAGTAGGCTTTTATGATGGTGTGTGTGTGTGCTAGGGTAAGGTGGTGGATCGTGGTGCTGGTGGTTGGGGTGATGCTAGCTGGCCTGGTGTCACAACATCCTCTGCTGGGTGGAACACTCAGTTTGATCTCAGTCAGATCATGATGCCTAACAAGAAGGTGAGCGTTGTCAACTGAGTTAATTGATCGTCTCCTTGGATTCAGTTAAAATATGCCAGAGTTGTGTGGAACTGAATAGTCGAACCCTTTGACGCTGACTGTTGCCATATGGATGCAGCTAAAGCATCTCGTGCAAGACCAGGTTAAGCCGTCATTTGTAATTTTTGACATCCGGGCACTCTGACAGCGTCAGGGCTGAGCGTCAGAGTGCCCGGATGTCAAAAATTACAAATGACGGCTTAACCCGGTCTGGCACAGGATACTTTATGTACCCGTATGGCAACAGTGGACGTCAAGTGTTAAGATTGTTTTGAGCATCTGTGTATGTGAAGCTGTGTCGAGGATTATCCCAGGCTTTTCTTGACATGCCTGGTTCCTTTCCCAAGTTGTATGCTAAGTTCTTCATAAGAACTTGTGGCTATTAATTAGGAATCTACTGATTTGTCTCATAAGATGAAGTGCATCTTATGAACTGTGGAGACTATTGGTTGGTTTATGAGTAGAGTGAATATGAGAGATATGAGTTTGTCTGTGTGTTGGATGCAGGCTTGTGATGTGGTCGCTACTGAAAGTCTTCAAGGTCTGTCTGTCTGTCATGTTCTTGTTGTGTTTTAACGCTGCTGAACTGTGAACTTGAGTACGTGAGGAGTTTGTTAATGGCACGTCGGCACATAAGTAGTCATTTCAGTGGGACAAAACGTTAAGTAAAATATGACAGTGAATACTAAGCGTATAATGCACCAGTGAAAACTACCGTGACCTCGAAACCCGGGTTAGCAGTCACACAAGGTCATTGGAAATAATATCATTTGATAGACCACATGTGACTTCATATTCATATTCTGTAGTAACTTTGGCTGTAGGTTGTACCGTTTACGAGATATTGTGTAATGTAGCTGCAAATTTGCAATTACAACTATGCACACTTACACTTGCGGAAGCATTACATGGTTTGTTTAAGAGCTGCGAGGGTGTAATCTCTAGTGTGGCGTATTAGTGCATTGTCATAACTGGGCTTGGGATAGGTGTGCCCGGAGTTCAAGAAATTTCTTTATGAAAATTTGGCATTTGTTATGCCTGTTTGGATTTTAATTATGCAGCATTTTGGCCTTAACCTGCTAAAACTAGCTAGCCACCATGATCTTGCCATGTGATTGGCAGTAAACAGCAATGATATCATTCTAATAATAGGTTGCTGCTATATGGCTTGGCTTCAGCAAAAACTACGTGGTTTTAGATAATTGGCTCGCTCAGGATGATACCCTTTGAATTTCTACATCTTTACATTGCCAAAAATTAGTTTTTGTCTTACCATTTGGTGAAACTGCATGATCTAAGTTGATTTTTGTTCAGATTATACTACAGTATGATGGGCAGATGGATGGATGGACTCAGCTGTATCTATTGCCGTCCTCAGCAGAGCTGATGTGCTCTAAAAATGCTGCTTTTTGACGTCATGTAATTAGTGTTTGTGAGAAGGCGTATTTTTGTACCGAAATTACTAAATTGCAGCAACTCACGACCCACATGGTGGATAGAATAGCCAATACACGAACACTTACAGAGGTCGTTGCTTTACGACATTGTGCCACCACTGTACCAGAAATTTTCAAAAAGTCAAAAAGTACCTTTAGTCTTCCCTGGAGGTAGGCTTGTAATATTTCAAGCAAGATATGGCTGCAGTCTGTCAAGAAATGCCTGAGATACATATGAAACCACAGAGTAACACCCAGTGCAGTGGCATACCAAATTCTGCATCCTCGTTACCAAAGTTGCTCGTTAACGGCATCTGTTATTGGACAGTCACTGATTGGTCTCTGCATAAAAATGTGCACTATGTCAATGTCAACTGAAAATGCATAGAAAAATTGCTCGATCTTAGCTTACTATATTGCAGCAGACCGACCTACTGCCAGCGTGACTAATGTATGATGTACTGGAGACTGTGTCATCTACTAAATATTTGAGAATTTGTTTATTTTGTCTGGGGCCTATCTTCTAAATGCTGCGTCGTACGATGGCGAAATTTTGCACGCAGACGTGTGCAGACCATGTGCAGGATATGTTGTGTTTTATGTCTGTAAGGGTCGTCGTTACGAAAATAATGACATTTTTCTAAAACTACGTGCATGTATGCCTAGACTTTTGCTGCATTGTGCTCAGGCAATGGGTCGGTCGGTGGGACCGTAGGCAGTAGGCCTATACCAGCTAGCTGGCTGCAGCAGCTTGCTGGGCTGCTACAGTGATGTGGCAGGCGTTTCGCTATCTGATTGGCCCCTGCATGTTTAATAATGTAGGTTGGTGACCTTAGTGGGAAGCGGCTTGTTGACGTATAATGTATGTTTATTGTTCAGGAGAAGGCATGACACATGTGGCAGGCAGTGCTCTGTATGCGTCGGACACGTCACCCACTGATTTACAGAAATATCGTCAGCTGTGTGCCGCGGCAGCTGGTGCCGGTCCGTCGTCATCTGTGAATCTGGCACCGTCGGCCAGCGGCGCTGCTGGTGCTCCACCTCTGATAGCAGCTGCAGCTAAGCCACCACAGGCTGGTATCATCCAACCCAACATTCACCAACCTCCTCCAGCATTGCCACCGTTTCCACCTGCAATCCAGGTATCGTTATCTCACATCTGACTACCTGAGTCCTTCACTTTCATGTGACAGTTAATTCTGTTCATGTTTCAGCTGATCAGAAGTTCACAGTTTTCTGGCTGTGCAAATAACTATGGTACCTTAGCACCTTAGTTCATCCCGCATCCAAATGATATGAATAACGACACGCAATAATAATACAATTGGAAGAAACTGCACTTCTTGGAGATGCAGATCTATGCTGACCTCATAACAGTTGACGTCACTGTGACCTTGTACCTTGACCTTTTGAACCCAACGTCAGTAGGCTTTGAAGGACTCTACGGGTGTATTACGGTGCCAAGTTTCGAGTAATTTTGTTACTTGGTTTTTAGTCGACCGTACTGACGGTCGCACTATTGGTACACTGTTGTGTCCGTCGTCGTCGTCTGTAACGTTATGTATTGTGGCTAAACGGTGCGTCCTAGAGCAAAAGTTACTATTGAGAGCCTATAGGAAGTCGTATATGAGAAATCGATTGGTACCAAAATAAATGACCT
>Ga0056114_1001602_pt1 | contig 10560 bp, 8 predicted proteins | sample WorMetHERISLAND1_FD_77005 | JGI IMG/M metagenome (GOLD analysis project Ga0056114, IMG submission 77005) | Marine gutless worms symbiont microbial communities from Max Planck institute for Marine Microbiology, Germany - Olavius loisae HERON... ... | reverse complement strand
CAACGCGGTCGCCATTCTTGGCACATTTGCCAACACAACCCCTGATGATGAGTTCTAGCCGTTCCAGCTTATCTGTTTTTAACTTTTGTTTTTAACCCTCGGGATCTATACTACCGAGGGTATATAATAATAATAATAATAAATAATAATAATAATAATAATAATCGTGCGGTATGTGAACAGCACCGTTAAATCAATGTGTTCAATTTCAGCGACATCGGACGACATCGCACGACATCGTACGACGTCGTCCGATGTCGTGCGCAGTGTGAACACTGCTTTAAAGCGCGACTACCTAGTTCACATAATATGCTCAAAATGTCCAACATCGGCTGAAACGCACGCGTTCAGACGTTTGCGAAAGTCGTTTATAGCTTTGTTGATCGTTGTCTATGGCAAATCATCCCAGATCTGCTGCTTTTATAATGTCAACAAACATGTTGGATATGACATGACGTCAACAGTGACGTCGATTGCTCAGGAAGAAAACTTAGAAGTTAAGTTCTAGTGAAATGTAAAAAATTTGATGGGCGGTCTCGCTTAGTATGGACCAACTTTGTCGAAGTTGGAGGTAATTGAATAAAAATTTGTAATCTAGCATACATAGGAACATAGGTTATAATAGGTATGTAAAAATGATTAAAAATTCCCAACCGTTTGGGAAAAACTGTCAGAAAACCGCAGGGGGAGATTATTTGACTCATACTGTAGAGGTGAGAGATGAGCTACGTTTTACCTTAATTAGTTACTTACTGATTCGAAATATTGATCACGTGATGTACAAAATACGATCTCACGCGTTGACGTGCAGTTGTCATAGTAACCGATCCACTGGTTGCCTTGGCAACTGAGGTACCACGTTTCCAAGGTGTCGTTGCAGCGGATCATGACGTCATCGTCGCCATGGTTACCGACCGACTTGATCCAGGCGCGGTCCGACAGCGTCAGTCGCGGACAGCCAATCACTGGACACGACACGGGTCACGTGACTAGACGAGCCATTTAGACATAGACTATCGCTACCATCTCCTATAATATTAATACTGACCATATCTCATCGGCATCTTATCGATATAGTCTGCTCGACTGGCTCGTATATACAGGTCACATAACCGAGTATGGCTTAACAGAGACCCGGCGTAAGCACGAAAGTACATCATGATATACCCAGTATACCCACAGCAGGGGGAGGGGACAGCAGACCGCATGATCGCCGAACGCATCTAATTTTATAATAGCCATGCTGATAACCGGGTTGAGTATACGAATGATTCGTCCGGCCTCCGGTCTACTATGCTGGTGGCGGCCGGCCGGACGATGGACACATGGTGGGTGGTCCACGTAACATGACGTGTGGGGGATGGAATGCTATATTTGGAGTGTGACGTCATAGCGAGCGACTAGGACGGAGATTAGATTGTCTCGTACTCGTAAGCACTGAATGCCTGGCCACGACTTGATGACTTGCCGGCAACACTCGACTAACTCATACATATGGATGAAGAACAACCAGAACTAGCGTAGCGAGCAGATGCAAACCTATCAACGACCTCCGATGACCTTCTGAGCAACACTCTCACAAAATAATTTGACAGTAGTTTTTGCGTTGCTTACCGCGTTCCAAAATTGTTACCGCGCGATATGCTACGCAGAGCGCGGTATTGCCACGGCAAGTCATCCGTCCGTCTGTCCGTCCGTCTGTGACGTTGAGGTATCTCGGTCACATAGGTTGGAATACTTCGACAATAATTTAACGGCTGATTAGTTTAGGGTGTTCGCTCTCCGCAGACCCCAACGTCACAGATCTACTCCAAGGGGATCATCATCCCGAAATTCCAGATGGAATAGGGGTACGGTAGATAACAGGCGCCATATCGTGTTGTTATACTTATTTATAGTTTCACATTCAATCTGCTTTTATGCAGTGAATGTAATTAACAATCGAAGAATCATTGACATACAAAAACACGCTGCATCGCGCGGTTTCCTTGCGAGAGCATTGCTTTCTCGTTCTGCATGGGGCACATCTCTTTCACAGTCAGCTGCTGCTGCAAAGTTTCTTTCAAACTATACACTGTGTCTCAAAAAACGACCCAACTTTGAAACGGTACAGCTCGAAATTATAATGATCGATTTTGATGAAATTTGGCAGAAATATTCAAACGTCTCTCGAACAGAGTTTGCATGTTTCTGTTTTCATATAGGTTTGCTTTTTTATTAACTTTTCTTCGTTCAAACCAGTCACAGAAAAACAACCCGTATTTTGACGCTGTATCATTAGTATCAAGCAAACGCGGCAACTTTGACGCTGTTCAGTAAAGGAGACAAAATTTTGATAAAAATTTGTATGAATGTAAAGGTTACAACGCTCGACAGTTTACAACAAAGTTTCTGAACTAAGGTTGGGCGAAGAACAGCATCAACAGGCTGCTGCATGACGCTCGGAACAGTCGACAGGCGTCCGGGCAGCAGCAGACGCAGTGCGCGTACTGATGAAAACGTCGACACAGTTGAGTCACTGTTGTTGAGTCAGGAAGACATACCTCAGAGCCACCGAACAGTCAGAGAAATTTAACGTGAGGCGGGGGATCCATCGATCATCAGTTTCGTGGATTATTCACACAGATCTGCGTCTCAAGTGCTACAAGAAAAGGCGCGCTCAACAGCTGACTGAAGCACACAGCATGCACGCGTTATTTTCGGTAAGCAGTTTGAGATACGATAACTTGATATCAAGCAAACCTAGGCTACATGAAAACTGAAACACGCATACTCTATTCTAGAGCATTTTAATATTTCTGCCAAATATTATCAAAATCGATCCATACAATTTCGAGCCGCTTCAAAGTTGAGTCGTTTTTTGAGACACAGTGTATAGTTTCTAAATGACCAAAGTTTTGCGAAATTGCACTTGTTTCCGTAAATTTTGAGACATTCGAGAATATAGAAACATAATAGTAGACTATAGGCATATAGTCGTTGTGACTTTGTTTGCTCGGTCGTTGTGTGAGCATTGCTTCTCTATAGTTTAACTGCGTTTCCTTTGCTTCATTTTGTTAAAGAGGCTATTTTGCATTTATAGTTATATCGAGTGTCCAGCGTAGACGCGGCTTCGGCTTTTCCGGCAGCCCTACAGTATAGTAATCATTGATTGTAGCCCAGGCTATAGGTCTATTAATCACATTCTTGTGCAAAATTAATTGACGAGAGATCGTTGGGCATTGTTGCGCCAGTTATTTCTACACAGTGCAGTTCGTTGGATTTCAAGAATATTCCTTCTGTTGGAAACCGTGTCGAAATAAACCTTCATATGCCATGTATACGATAGGGCCTATGGCCTATTATAGTCGAATCTGCAATTAATTAACTGCCAAAAAGTCAGAGCTCTCGCAGACAGCCCGGAGAATCTATACCGAGTCTGTGTATCCATTTCCTCGGCTTCAGACCACATAGAATCACTGCTTCTCAGTATACGGTGCCAAATTAATTAGTCATGAAGTGACTGGGTGAGCAGATTCTTAACGGCACATCAGCACAATTAAGCTGTACAGTGCCATTCACGTTGGTTCACACTGGAAAATATAGGACAATACGAATTAAAAATACAGACAATACAGAAACTAAACACAACTGAAAAAAAACAAACGACGCAAAACACAGCAAAACAAAGCCATCCTGGTTTAGTTGCCTTTTACGACACTCGGCCAGGAAACGAGATTGGGTTATTCTACAACGCTCCCGAACCCACACAGTGTGATTATTACTCAAGAAGACACGGTTTAACAGAGCAGAGCAGTGACAGTCGAACTCGTGAGATGGACGGCACAAGACTGTTGTTAAATGACAACGCCGGTACACAAACATGAGGTTGAAACGAAAGAACGGACTCTCCTCGTAGCAGTATCAGCTTCGTTCATACAAGCAAGAATTAGAAAGGACGGAGAACAAGAAATTATTATTAAAAATGCAAATGATTTCATGCGGCGCTGCAGTCACAAACAAAACGTTGCAGGGCACTTTACCATGTCAGCAAGAGTATGCAGCAGAGGCGCTGAATACAGTGCCAGTAATGATGAGCGACCGGCCGAGGTAGGTCTAAGTCACTGAAAACTCGACGGGAAGTTCACGATTAGTCATTAGTCTACAGTGTGAGTCAAAAAATCCCCCCCTGCGGTTTTCAGACATTTTCCCAAACGGTTGGGAATTTTTAATAAATGTTTTACACACCTATTATGCGTTCCTATCTACGCTGGATTACAGATTTTTATTCAATTATCTCCTACTTTGACAAAGTTATACCATACTAAGCGAGACCACCCATCGATTTTTTTACATTTCACTAGAACTTAACTTCTAAGTTTGCTTACTGAGCAAATGACGTCACTGTTGACGTCATGTCATATCCAGCATGTTTGTTGACATTATAAAAGCAGCAGATCTGGGATGACTTGCCAAGTTGCCACAGACAACGATTAACAAAGCTATCAACGACTTTCGCAAACGTCTGAACGCGTGCGTTTCGGCCGATGGTGGACATTTTGAGCATATTATGTGAACTAGGTAGTGACGGTTAATATGGCATAACTTCGTTAAAATTTGAGATAACTGAATAAAATTTTGTAACGTATCGTAGATAGGAAGTAGGAACGTGCAATAGGTGTGTAAAAACTGATTTAAAGTTCTTAACCATTTGTGAAAATGTCAGAAAACGGCAGGTCGCAGGGGGTGATTTTTTACTCAAACTGTAGTGATGTAAAAACATGTGTTTACGCTCTGGTTTTGTTGTTTTAAAAACATTTTTGTGTTTTTGTTTTGTTTTGTAATCATTACTGTCGTCATTCAACGCATGTTTTTGATTACTTAACAGTTTGAATCACACTGACACACTAAAATGTTCTGACAAAATGAAAATTTAATGCGCCAATGACAGTAGATCTATTGACAACAGGCTTAACGATTAAAATAATAACAACTGGATAAAATAGACAAATAACAGCGCTGAAAAATTCTTTTTTTAAAAACGTTTTATTTCTTGTTTTAAAACAAGATAAGCATGTTATTTTTTTTTAAAAAAAAACATTTGTTTTAAACCAAGCTCACGTCAATAATCCAGTCATAACTGCACGTTGGAGAAATCCTGCTTATAAAAATATGCAAAAATGCAAAAAATGCAAATTGAGATTATTTTATACTGCGTTCTAAAGCTATTAGCTGTACCGCACTACCGCGATTTAGCTTAATCTAACGCACTCAATCAGTTTAACCGTTAAATCGGGGGAAAACGATTCAAGTCATTATGAAAGTTCAGATAAACCTAAACGTCAGACAAGCTGTGACATTTGGTCACGACGTCTCATCAAACCGTCACGCCGATGACGCCAGAAGTTGTCCCCACACTAGCACACAGTCGCTAATAGTGTCCCCCACAGCGTCGCGTAGTGATCTGTCGACGATTTCCGACGTCGAAATGTCTGAATAATTTACTCCGTCGACTCAGTGGCGTGCGGCTGCAGCGATTATTACAAAGATAAACGTAAAGAATGCATGAACGAAGGCCGCGGGCCGACCGGACACCGCGTTTCCTAGTGTGGATCACGGCTAGCAGCCGGCCTCACCAGGTCATGGCATCATCAACAGTCCAACAGTGTTGATGTCAAGTGTCATAGACGCTCAAGAAGTCACAGAAACGACTCGAGGAGCAGAGCATGGGTCACTCCGGTCTACTGACGCGCACGTGTTGTGAGAATTTACAGCAGACGACAACGTATTTCAACAGCACTTCACACAGCGACTTTGTTCTACCTAGTGTAACTTGGTGGTGGTAGACTGGTAGTTAAAGACTTTTGGCAAGGACGACGCGAGATGCCAGAGGCTGCAGGCCGGAAAGTCCTAGTTTTAAATCATTCGCTCTTATGGTCTGCAACTCAAAACCGGTAACTATCCATCTAAAACTCGTCTTTTCGAGAACTGCTGAACGTCATGACGAGTCCGTGATTTTTGCGCCGTTGCGACTTACGCCACTTACTTACTAACTGCAGCAGAAACATGTCTGTTGGATTCGGTTAACCCTTTGATGCCCACTGTTGCCATATTGGTACAGCTATAGGCCTAAAACATGCTGTGACAGACCGGGTTAAGCCGTCACTTGTAATTTTTGACATCCAGGCACTCTGACGCTCAGGGCTGAGCGTCAGAGTGCCCGGATGTCAAAAATTACAAATGTCGGCTTAACCCGGTCTGGCACAGGATGCTTTATAGCTGTACCCTTGTGGCACCAGTGGGCGTCAAAGGGTTAAATACTACGAGACACATTTATAATACACTGATAATATTCATTTGTCGTAATGCAGACAAGCCGACGTCGCCTACCTTTGTACATGAGCAGAAACCGCGCGCGGCTGTGCGACGGCCGCTTGTGATTGGTCAGCGACGATGACGTCACGGTGTAAACAGTGACGCGGGAATTTACGGACATATAGAGCAGCCTCTCGCGCTCGTTGTTGCCACACAGACTGAACGCGTGTGTTCTCCGACGACTGTCGTCGTCGTCGTTGTCGTCTGTGTTGTCTTCTTCGTCGCCGTCGACGACTACAACCTTGCTGCAGTCGTCTTTCGACGAGCGGTCGCGCACGGTGGGTAGCTGAGGCGCCTGTTACGTCATCGTTGCAAATGAAATTCATTACGCTTATCGTTTTACCGCGCAGTATTGCCACGGCGAGTCGTCCGTCCGTCTGTGACGTTGAGGTATCGTGGTCACATGTTGGAATACTTCGAAAATAATTTCATGGCTGATTAACCTAAGGAGTTCACTCTGCAGACCCCCAACATCACGGATCTACTCCATGTCTAGGGAACACCGCGAAATTTTGATGGTAATAGGGATGAAGTAGATAACAGGCGCCAGGCGGCATCCTGTTGTTACTAATAGTTTCACATTCACATCTGCTTTTATGCAGCGAATGTAAAGTCGAATAATTATTTGGTGTATGTACGTATAAACACGTTGCATCGTCCCTGCCACAGCACGGCTTTCTTGTCGATTATGCTGACTCGGCTTCTTTGTTTCCCTGCCTGCTTGTGAGCGTGATATCTCGAAAAGTTCCTGCTGGATTTCAACAACACTTCCAGCAGCATTAGCTGTTATTTATGTCGCGCCGAAACTGATGAACCAGAGTCACCCCAACCCGCAGTGCGTCGAAAGTTTTGACCTACATAATCCTCAAAAGTGTCGCTTAATTCCCATGAGGTAAATAAAAGTAAAGAAAATAATGCACGTATTTGACTAAATGCATTCTGAATGACAATGATGTGAAATCTAACTAAAAAATGTAATCAAAATAAAAAAAACGAAAACTGGTCGAAGTACTGGCCTGTAGGATGAGAAGGCTGAGTTGGATGCGCTGACCAGGACGTGCACGTATCAGCCACGGGCACGAGTACCAGCCCAGCGACGAATAGGCGTCGTACAGCGTGTTGCTGACGTAGCCGGGGGCGGAGTCTGTTGCTATGACGACGCCGTCTGTTGACGGACATGACGTCACGTGCAGGTCGACCACTGCAGCAGCATCACAGCGCGCATTTGTTGACAACCAAACTAGCGAACATTTGTCACGTTCAAAATACAGCATAAGACAATAACACTGAACACTCGTAACACTGTTTAACTCTTTGACGCCCACTGTTGCCATATGGATACAGCTATTTATAAAGAATCCTGTGCCAGACCGGATTAAGCCGTCATTTGTAATTTTTGACATCCGGACACTCTGGCGCTCAGCGCTGGGCATCAGAGTGCCCGGATGTCAAAAATTACAAATGGCGGCTTAACCAGGTCTGGCACAAGATGCTTTATAGCTGTATCCATATGGCAACAGTGGGTGTCAAATGGTTAAATTCCGTAATTTGGATTAGTACACTCGGCCGCACAATGTCTCTGTGAGACTGATACCACAGCATTCATTATTAGCAGTTTGATCGCGCCGGCAGACATCGGCAACCATAATCTGTTAATCGCAATATTATTTTTCTTTTGTCAATACAAGTGTATACTTGTTTATAGCTATACATAAAACGATTTAAAACTGTATCTTGTGCGGATCTGTCCACTAAATGTCTTCAATCAAACTCGAGCTCTGACTCAGAACCAGCAATGTCATGATTTAAGCGAGAATACTACGTGTATCATACAGACTATGGATGGTCCAATTTTCTGACATTTCTGAATTAGCTTCCATAATACAGAAGCAACAAAAATGGCGCCGATTTGGCGTTATGCGGGGTTCAAGTGTTGGTTGGATTTTCCGAGCGGTGAAAATCAGAGGACGTTTTTTTCACTCAAACAGGTTATTACGAGGAAATGGATTGTCTTTGCTCGGTCGGTCGCAGACTTAGCACGGCACCATGATCTGAGTGACATGTCTCATCTCACGGAGCAGCCGGAGTCGGCTGGGCTCTGTGACGACAGAGGGACTATAACTTTTATTTCGCACCGTCTGACAAAACTGAGTTTGCTTTGATGATGGGTAAATAGCTACAGAAAACGTGGACGATAATATTGTGCAACTCCCGCACACAGTATCACCGATTTTCACACTGACCATTTTGTGCTGTTAAATCTATAGCGGCGATATGTTGTCAAGTTGGAACAGTCTGCCACATGACATCCTCGCGAGTGACACACTGTCACATTTCCGTCGTCGACTCAAAACATTTTTATTTAGACAGTCATATCCTTCTACTTCTTAACCTTGTGGTCCTTGCAGTTTTTACTTAGGCCACGTTAAAAAATTTCTATATAATGTAATGTAATGTAATGTCCAGAGTGCGAGGGTTAACGGGGGATGAGTGAGGGGGTCGAGTTACTATGGCAACCCCCCCCTCCCAGGTCATATAATTCCCAACATCCAGGGGACTGACCTAGCCTGACTGTTACTGGCCGTTAAGGGACGATTGTTGTATTTTTTTACGAAAGATCTAACTAGAGAGGAACATGGTTGCCATGGGTGACAGTCCTTCCACTGCTAGTATACCTATCATCTGTCTGCTCTCTCTAATAGTCTTTGCCGCCGGTTGACATCGTAATTGCACAACTCAAGCATCAACGCCTGTATCCCAATTATAGCATCACCTCGGGACCGCCTTCATCTGTCGCTGCAACCGCATCAGTGATGAAGACTGCGACGCTGTGATTGCCGGTTGACAAACGACACAGAGAACAATCGACCCTGTACTCCTAGAGCTGCCGAAATAGAACTGGATCGTGTGGCGGCTCTCGACGGGTCAAGCAGTGCTATCGCACGGTACAGCTCCCGACCAATCACACGTTTTTGTCATCAGGTTAACCCTTTGACGAAAACTGTTGCCATATATGGGTACAGCATCCTGTGCCAGACCGGGTTTAGCCGTCATTTGTAATTTTTGACATCCGGGCACTCTGACGCTCAGCCCTGGGCGTCAGAGTGCTCGGATGTCAAAAATTACAAATGACGGCTTAACCATGCAGTCTGGCACAAGATGCTTTACAGCTGTACCGATATGGTAACGGCCTTTGTATAGGAGACATTTTGACATTGAAGTATGTAAGCTGTATTTGTATGTTCGACTCTGTTTGCCCGCGATGGTCGTCTATACTTTCTGACTGAGAGCGACGACAAACAGTCCATCGTCCATTTCACAAATCACCACAGCGTCACATTTCACGTTCATGCGCCGTTATCCACAACGTTACTTACAGCTCAGAGAACACGGCAAGAATAAACATACAGTAGCAGCGACTCTATCCAACAAGTGTAACAGTGAATAATTATGTTTGTAACAAGAGCGACGCGAAAACGAGGCTCTGACAAGCAGCCCCGCTGTTGCTGAGAACAGCCGAGCGCTACAACCAAAACTATATCTGCAATAATTTCTTCCTTTGTATTTACTTACTACTTCCGCTACAGACGAGGCGAGATGCTAATACACGATCGTAACGTACTGTAACTCTCGGCTGAAACCACCACACGTATCATACTTCCCTTCCGAGAGAGACCATAATGTCCCGCGATGGTTTCGACGTCTTCATATGGACTCGGCTCTGTTATTACGCCGTAAATCCACAACGACGCGGTCACTGTGGACACACGCCGTGACACCGACGTACCCGAAGACACCCCCTCCCCGCCGCCACCAAGGCCGACGAGACCACGGCTGGCTACAGGCTAATTCATTGTGCCCGTACGCTCCCTTCGTCACTCAACAGCTACAGCGATCTTTTTATACTAAACCGATAGTGAAAGATAACGTCAATTGTGCTTCTATAGAAGACAAGAAGCCAAGCTGTCGCCAGGATAGCCGACCGTACTGCCTCACAGCACCTTCGGGGGTCACGTGACGTCATCGGTCACGTGACCATTTGATAGTCCATATGCCATTTCCTATTGGTGGTCCGTTGGAACGGAGTCTCTAAATCCAGCCGTTTTCGAGATATTGCGCTCTAAGCGTATTGGGGTCACGAGTTTGACCTTTCAAGGTCACGTGACGTCATCGGTCACGTGACCATTTTATAGCCCATATGCCATT
>Ga0056114_1001601_pt1 | contig 10561 bp, 6 predicted proteins | sample WorMetHERISLAND1_FD_77005 | JGI IMG/M metagenome (GOLD analysis project Ga0056114, IMG submission 77005) | Marine gutless worms symbiont microbial communities from Max Planck institute for Marine Microbiology, Germany - Olavius loisae HERON... ... | reverse complement strand
TTTCAGTCGCTTTCGACCTAATAACCCACCTTTCACCTTGATTTGGAATTCAATTATGCTCTGTCCCTGGTTTAAGTCACATCCTTTCCGTCTCATATATGACTTCTCTTCTGAGCATTTCTTACAGCCAACATATCGCCTCTGTAATTCATGGCCTGTGCGCGTCGGCATGTACTTAATGCGGTTATGGGCCAATTTTTTAAATATCGCAACAAACACCGCTAGACTGCATCTCGATAATCGTGCAAATAGACAGGTATGTGACAGGTGTGTCATTAGGACCGTCATACCTGCAATTAGCGCCGTTGATTGCAGGTGTGTTAACTACGTGAGCAACATGCCGAGGTGACTGCTTAGCACTCGCTCACGCTTTACGTGGAGAGACAATTTCAATGTTTCAGTACCAGTTAATTACTAGTTTAAGCACTACTACGACTATTACTACTACTGCTACTATTGTTGTTGTTTCAAGTAAGCAATATTACAGTGTAAGTCAAAAAAATCCCCCCACCCTGCGGGCCTGCGGTTTTCTGACATTTTTTTCACAAACGGTTGAGAATTTTTAATCAGTTTTTACGCACCTATTATATACGTTCCTATTTACGCTAGATTACAATTAGCTCCAACTTTGACGAAGTTATGCCATATTAAGCGCGACTGCCTAGTTCACGTAATATGCTCAAAATGTCCACCATCGGCCGAAACGCACGCATTCCGACGTTTGCGAAAGTCGTTGATAGCTTTGTTGATCGTTGTCTGTGGCAAGTCATCCCAGATCTTCTGCTTTTATAATGTCAACAAACATGCTGGATATGACATGACGTCAACAGTGACGCCATTTGCTCAGTAAGGAAACTTAAAAGTTGAGTTCTAGTGAAATTCGACGGGTGGTCTCGCTCAGTATGGCATAACTTCGTCAAAGTTGAAGATAATTGAATAAAAAATTTGTAATCTAGTGTACTGTACATAGAAACGTACAATAGGTGTGTAAAAATTGATTAAAAATTCCCAACCGCTGGATAAAAAAATGTAGGAAAACCACAGAGGGGATTTTTTGACTCACACTGTATATTGTTTGCAGCATTGCAGTGGCGTATAGACAATGGGAGGTATATGTACTCTGCCCAAATTATAACTTATAAGTAAACTAACAACGTTTCAACCAAGTTTTAACATTTGACGTATAGAAGCCGTATAGATAGCAGTTTTTTTGTTCCGTAGTTAGTCTACACTGAAGAGATTTCGAGGAATGATGATTGAAGGAAATTTCGGCGCAATGAAATCCGTATCCCGCAAGCTGAAATACTTTGATTTTAAATATTTTCCTGTCTGCAATGAGAGCATGTGTTTAAAGCAAAGAATTATAATAGTTTATAGTTAATAACTATTTAATTGCGTTAGTTACGTGTTTTTGTTTGGGTCTCCGTTGCATGCTACTGTTTTTTGGTTAATAAAGGTGAATATAAATTGCCAGTTGTTGTGTTTAAAAGAACTCATCTGTTCTCGTCGTCGTAAGGCCGCGGCGCATTAGCGGCAATTTGATATAGCGCCGGTTATAAATGAACTTACTAACTTACTTAAAAAAGCGCTTATCGGTCGAACTGAATGACTCTGATGTTTGTAATTTTTTATCAGCGCTCCAGCTGTAACAATTTGTCGTCGTTCGATACGTTCGAAATGGTTAACCTTTGACGCCCACTGTTGCCACATGGGTACAGCTGTAAAGCATCCTGTGCCAGACCTGGTTAAGCCGTCGTTGTAATTTTTGACATCCGGTCACTCTGACGCTCATGTGTGAGCGTCAGAGTGCCCGGATGTCAAAAATTACAAATGACGGCTTAACCCGGTCTGGTACAGGATGCTTTACAGCTGTACCCATGTGGCAACAGTGGGCGTCAAAGGGTTAATATTGGTCGATTCAGCACGTGCATTGCGGCATGTGATTAGAACCATAGAAGACGCGATTAACCTGTTAAGAACGGGGCGAATGATATGACTCTGATAGAACGGTCTTCGGTCTATACCTGCCCAGGTAGGTTGTTAATTGAGAGCCGGCTGAAAAAACACGTGCGCACGAAGTGTGGACTGGCGTACACCTGTTGACCAAACATGGTCGCTGCTCATCGTTAATCACAACACGTGCATCGCTATTACTGCTCTATGGCGTCACCTTGTTGCTCTTCTTCGCTCTCACGATCTCCGTTATCACACGAATTGAAGGTCGGCAAGCCGACGAATCGACTAATAAACGAATTGACTGTTATTTGTACAATCGAGGATTTAAATTAGCAGCTTGCCGAGCTTCGCTTCTCTTGTAAGCCAACTTATGTTTGGTGCCTAGTCCAGATGAGTAGGACACAGTATCCACACGGGAAAGTTGACGTGTGGGGGCGAAGCGCTATTGGCGGGTGGAAAATGACAGTATGTTACTAGTCAAGTATAATAGTTGCTATTATATAGGACTCCTTGAACGAGTCGACAAGCTGGACAGAAGCGTGTGGAAGATGAATTGAAAGACCCTGCATGGGCGGATCTAGAGGGGTCTGACACCTTGTACTCTTACTGCACGTTAATCCTTTTTACATCTCCCTATTTTTTATCGTTCTGCACATTATTGTATACTTCATACTTCATGCTGAAATTGGCTGATAAACTGGAGTATAGCAACGAGTTGCGCTTGCGTTTGCGCGGAGTGAACTGAAATGGTCGCGTGATTGTGCGTGAGCAAATGGCGGTGCAGAATAGCTGGATGGCTGGCCAAGGTCACTCAGGGTCACGGGGGTGGGAAAACGCTACGGCGTTACGTAGACGGACTGCACTGCAGTGCTTGCACGCGAGGGGCGTTCGCCACCATCTGTTGTTATGTTATCCGGCTACTGATGCGCTGATAACGGTCTTGTTCGACAAAATAAAGTGTGTGTGGTTTTTGAAGTGGTAGCCGTTCTTGCGTTCAAAGAAATAGTCGCCAATCGCCATTACAAGTTAGTTCGCAGCCGCAAAGTTGCTTCCAAAATGTCACCTTTGATAGCTGCTGTTTACGAGACACTTAGCGACAGAATAGGTCTAGCGTCATCGTAATAAGTAGGGATAATCAATCAAAAATAATCCGCTACTATTCCGACGATGTTTTGTGCTCACTAAAAATAATCTAACGTCGACAGTCTTTGTCGCGTGAATGAGATTAGCTGAAGACTGTTATGAGACAATTTGACGTTCGGTACAGTGATTCGTGGTCGGTATCCCGTTACGTTTCGTACATCAAGAAGTGCCTGGGCGGGTGATGGGTTGGAGAGACGATACATTATTAGCAGTGTTGTTCGGTGTGATGGTGAAAAGCATGCGATTGTTGCGCTGTTTTTTTTCGAGGATCAAACTTCTGCGACGGGATTCGACGAAACCGTTTGAATACTGATTTCGGAATTGGTGATGTTCAGAGTGTCCCGCAGTTTTCTCCGGAATCGGACCGATACTTGGCAGTAACTCGACAACGAAACTATTATGATGTTTACGCCACACAGGCGCCTGACTGTGCCGACATGCAGTTACACTCGTCCACCCTTTGCTTGCGTTGAATGTGTTGTCTGTGAAAAACACCCATCAGTGACTTGATGTTCAGCTGTGATATTTCCAGCACAAAAATGACAAAACTGCTCAGTCGTTTACGTGGTTGAATAATAAAACTTTCAAACAGTGCACGGCCCTGTGTGAAAGTTATCACAGGAAGTTATCACAAACGAATGGAAGAGACGCCTGCGTTGAATATTGGACTCGCCGCTGTAGCAATGTGCGAAGACAGTGGGTCACTTTAACTGTTGAGTTATCCTTTCGCTCAGCGATTCGCTGAGCGAAACCTTAAGCCGAACGCTAAAGTCCGGACATAGACCAAAGTTCAACTCAACTTCGGTCTAAGTCTGTACTTAGACCGTAAATTTGGCCTAAGTCTTTCGCTCAGCGAAATCACTTAGACCGAACTTTAGCTCAGCGAAAGGCTCAGCGACAGGCTAAGTCATAAGTTAAAGTCACCCAGTATCACAATGTTATCCGCCCATCACTTGTCAAGAGCTAGACTAGTGAGTGACTGTGCCATCTTCATATGATGTCACTCCACTATAATTGCTGCATTATAGTTATGAATACCATTTCATCACATAAAGTATGTCAATCGTTGTAGGTAAGTTCGCGGCTGAACTCTGTCGAAGATCCTTCGCTTTGGTGGTAAATAAACCCAAAACAATTTTCGTTCGCCTGCACAAAAACCGCGTTGGATATGCGTGTAATCTATTATATTTATTAAACTATTCCGTTGCTGTGCAAACAGAAACCCAAAATGATTGAAATGCATTGTCCTGCTGCAGAAGATATGAAATATTAGTTCTTAATCGTTAAGTGGTGAACGGTGAACATGGTAGATCGGGGGAAGGGGGAGATTGCCTCTAGCAACTAGCTAACCTCGGGGCAGCCACAACCGTTGGGGACGACGAGGCACTGGGGTCACGGCCTGGGTGGGCGCCACACCCCGGGGGGCTGGGCGTGTATCGAACTATAGTCAACATCTGTTCAACGCGACGTCGTTAATTTTACGACGAATTTTTTGACGAGTCTTAAACCGACAGACAAACGAGCGGCTCCGCCGTTACACTGACGTCATTACTGCGTGTGATGACGTCACTCGTTTACGTGAATAATATTGAGATTAATACGCGATGGTTTTTTTTCATTGCAAAGCAGCTCGGCTATCGCTGACAAACGGCGCGACACAAGCGCGCGAGATTCATATGTGACATCACTGCTTATTCGTGCGTTAACTGGTAATTTTGCTCGCTACACAAACGGAACGTCGTATACGTACTGTCCGAAATTGTCGCAGACTCGCGTTTCGCGGGAGTTTGCAGACCCAGTGGGACAGGACACCTAATTTGGTAGAAACAATCCAGATTTTGTCGATAGCATCTGATGAAGAAAAGTATGCTGAATTCAATGCAGAGTTTACTCCGCGATGTGCATTAACCCTTTGACGCCCACTGTTGCTGTGTGGGTATAAAGCATCCTGTGCCAGACCGGGTTAAGCCGTTATTGTAATTTTTGTCCGGGCACGTCAGAGTGCCCAGATGTCAAAAATTCAAATGACGGCTTAACCCGGTCTGACACAGGATGCTTTATAGCAGCACCGTATGGCAACAGTGGGCGTCAAAGGGTTTAAACAAGGCTTCTTCGGTTGAGATGGCTTGCTGGAAGAAAGCAGATGTTGCTGTCGAGCATTAATATGCACGTCGCCAAATTGCGTTTCGTCTGTCCAAGCCATGCAGTTCGCGCCACTGTGCTCGCTGCAGCCGGAGCAGGTGCCCGTGACGTCATCGTGGCCGCTGCGACGGCAGTGTAAGCCCGAGGCGCAGTGGCGAATGCAGGAACCATGAGAAGCATGTGTATGTGGCTTACTCAGGGGAAGGACCTACAGACGGAAATCTGGTTAATAATATCTGGTTCATTGCAATTGATAAACTTAAAGAAAACAAAACAAAATAATGGCAGAATTGCTGAAAAAGGTTGTATACGAACTCGTATAAACGTGGTTAATTTTACGATTATGATCCCTTCTCCCCTGACTGTGTCACCGCTCTAGGTGCCATAACGTATAAAACGGCGTGAAACATGGCTGCCTCGGATTGAGATCTCTGCAGTCGACGTTGCATTTTGACCGACTTTTCTGCAGACTGCATGCCTCGATGACCAATGTAGGCCTAGATACGTTTCGGAATGAGGCAGTTGATCTGCCAGTGTACTGTCCGCGCTTGCGCACTGTGATATACCGCGAGATCTGATGTCCCTAAACTACGTAGAAGAGACGCATTGGGCCGCTACTTAAACGGCTCCTCAGCGCTGGCGGTCAACTCAAAAGCCGCCGTCACGAAGTGATGTGAATTGTGAACCCTGTGTGGCCGTACAGCTTCACGACCGTCGACCGAACCGGACTACAGCTAGTCAGCTGCAAGAACCGGATTGCGCTGACGAAGATCGAAAATGATGGAAGGCTTGGCTGGCTGGAACCGCAATGTGATCGTGATTTGTGGCGCTTAGCTTCACGACGGTGACTAAGCACGGACGACACCGGAGCCGTAAACCGCAGGCCGACAGCGTGTACAAATACCTCCAGGATTCGCAGTGGGGATGCAGTGCAGTTTGTAGCACAGATTTCGGGCACATTCGATTATTTTATACATACGTGTACACGACAAAAAACGCAGGTGTTATCGCTACATACAGTTAGTTTAATACACTGATTATACAGATACTGGACTGTGCATCGTCCCCAAGCCATGTGCATTGACATTCCACATGTGTAATTCCTAGTGTACGCAGTACAGTAAGTAAGTAAGCTTATATGTTCACGTGTAGCCGGCACATTAAAATCGAATTGTCACAGATGCGCCGTGACCTTGCGATGTAGAAAACAGCAAAGAAATCGCGTATACATGCATCCACATTTGCGTCTTATGATCCCCTGGCCCATAGGCTATTTCCTATTGGTGGTCTTTTGGAACCAAGCCTCTATCTCTAACGGTTTCCGAGATATTCAATGGCGAATGTGACGCAACAGTTGACATGACTTTGATGCGACCTCTAAACAAAGGTCAAGGTCATTCATTTTGGTACCAATCGATTTCTCTTATTTTCGACTTCCTATAGGCTGTCAATAGTAACTTTTGCTCTAGGATGCACCGTTTAGCCACAATACATAACGTTACAGACAGACGACGTCAGCAGCGATGGACAGACGCAACACTGTAGCGCTAACCAGAGGGCGGTGGTTGACAGACGCCCCCTGGCGACTGTACGTGGCGACTGCGATCAATCACCGGTTTATTTTGACCGCACGATCCAAACAGGTCGGACGGTTAGCGAAGACGAGCGGGCCCCCGACTTTGTAAACACACCAAACAGAACTTGGGCCGTAATCAGCGGACGGACGGGGCTCGGGTGGGTCATGTCGGCGTTTAGACAGCACAACAAAGCCACCGTCCCGTCGGCAGCGCAATTACGGCTGGTTTTCTACGCATTGCGTCTTCAGTTCTGCCGTTCGTTCCAAGGCTGCCGCTCAACGGTTTTAACCCTTTGACACCCACTGTGACCATATGGCTATAAAGCGTCCTGAAGTTGAACCAGACCGGCTTAAGCCGTCATTTGTAATTTTTGACATCCGGGCACTCTGACGCTCTGGGCTGAGGCTTAGAGTGCCCGGATATCAAAAATTGCAAATGCCGGCTTAACCCGGTCTGGCACAGGATGATTTATAGCTGTACCCATATGGCAACAGTGGGCGTCAAAGGGTTAACCGGAAACGTTAGCGCTTAAAATTAGAATAAACGGCTGTCCGTATGTCCCATCTATGTGTGTGTGTGTGTCTGTATTTTTTCTTGGCAGAAAATAACGTTAACGATAAGCTGGTTCTCGTGTCATCTTCGGTACATTCCCAGCAATTTCGATACTTATCCAATCCGCCAGTGCCATCTTTTGCAGCCCCTCTTGTTCGCGCATCTTGGATTTTATCACTCAGTCGTCCCCAGCAGCGAGTTCTGTAACATCTCGAGACTCGAAGCAGAATTCCTGTGTGTAATTGCGTCAACTCAGCTCGACGTTTTCTAGATCTTCGCTGGACGTGTAGCCGATGTGGGTTCGGTAATTTAGTGTCACTGTCATGTAAGTGTTGTAACAAATCCATCATTTTACGGAGTGCGGCAGGCCTGCCGGTTTTGCATTGGCTTCGATATGATGTGTTTGATTTCTAGTCTTCTGCAGTAATGCAAAAGAGATTTATAATATAAGCGCAGTCAGTACAGAGGCGCTGCGGTGGGGCTATCATCACGAGTGTGCAACAGTAACAAAAGTGTGTTTTCAGTTTGGCACGGAACGTTGACAGCGAACTAGCGTTACGAATGTCGTTCGGTAGTGAGTTCCAGACGTTCGGAGCCGCCACGCAGAACGCTCGCTTGGCTATTTCAGTGCGTGTCCACGGCACAGAGAGACGCGAAGAGCGTCGGTGGACCGCAGAGACCGCGTCGTCACTTGGCGTTGTGGGAGTTCGTCGATGTACGGCGGAACGGAAGTCGTTCTTGGTTGCAGTTTTATTTAGTTTTGCTGTGCATGAGTGAAGTGATCCGTTGACAAGGCCCGGTGTTTTGCACCGGTCAAGCTATTGGTAGGTGAAATTGTCTACATGCTCGCGTTAAGTAGGACGTAATGTAGCTCCTACAGTTGCATTACTCAGCGTATGAATTAGCCGTCCGCTCCAAACACCACTCAAGCCAATTAGGTCGTCACTCGTCAGTCTTCCAATTTGTCTCACTTTCCTTAAGTGTAGTCGTCCACATTTCCATGTCGCGTTTCCAGCAGCTGTCGTCGGGTACACGTCATCGGTCGTAAGAGCGTCGGCGTCGGCGGTGGCGAGTGGTCGAATATATTCTGATGTAGGCCTATATGCACGGAACGCGTGAATCAGAGGAGCCATTCGGTTGACGTACAACGAGCCGGGATGACGGAGGATGGGTGAACGCTGCGTCATCGGCGATCGTGCCTGGCTGTCGCTAATGCGGTCGTAAATCCCGACAAGTTGTCGTACGACGACTGCGACGACGTGTCGCAGAGACAATCTGTGCATACGACATCGCATAGTGATGCGCTAACTCACCAAGTTTACTCGCTACTCGGTCGAAACAGTAACTTCAATAAGGGCCAGAGTAATTGGGCAAAAGGCGACATCGCTCGGCTCACAATGCCGTACGCAAAAGAAATATTGTCGATATCTTCTATCGTATTCGTCTGGTGGCAGCACGTGTCGCGAAGTTGGTTTTGGGTTCGTATTTTGGGGAAGGGGAGGTCGTAGAGCGTCTGCGATGGTAGCATTCGAAAGAGCGATGGTAGTTTCTTATAGGCTTCCATTGTGAACATTGCGCTATCTGTAACCACTCGGAGGCAATTTGCCATCGTATGTCTCCGACGCTTAAACCGACAGGGGGTGGGTTGCTTTTGGGCAAAATTTGTGGAGGAAGGGGTTGACCGATGTAAACTAAATTTTAACGCGATCTGGAGAAACATGGGGCCCGGGATGCTATACGCAAAAGAAATCTTGTCGATATCTTCTGCCGTTTGAGCATAATACACGAACGTGACAGACAGACCGCGGAATGGCGACATCGATACCAATAGACGAAATCGCTTGTAAGCGATGTCGCCTAATAATTGGCTGATTTGTAATACAACACTAAACAATTGATCGCCCACATGGGCCGAAACGATAAACCGCAGAGATTTTTTTGCATTAACGACTAGCAACGGCGCCCTCTGCCTAATGCAAGTTAAGCGTCGATGTAGCAACAGAGAAACAAACGACATCGTGGTCCCTTAAAGCCGGTTCACACTATGCCAGAGGATTCCCCCTAGTCACCCTATATTAGTGTAGACTAAGGGATTTGCTGTGTTTTGCGTTTATATGTGTGCTTATTGTATGTTTGTGTTACGTCTGTATTCTATGTGTTCCTTCAGTACTTTGATACTGTTGGTTGGGTCTTCTGACCTGTAAAAACCGTCGCCCGTATAGGAGACGTTAAACCATGCTCAATCAGAGGATTCTTAATAATGAGTTATATGGACGTTACGCTATTCAAACGATGATTTTCGTTTGCGTCGTCAAATACACGGAATAGTCTGTAACAACAATATTCGCCCTTGCTTTTATCTTAGAATATTTTACGGCGCCATATAAATGTATTGTTATTATTATTATTAAACGTTTTCACCTAATCTACTCACTTGCTTACGTCCGTGAATCGAGTGATTGCACACGGACGCACAGCACTACAAGTGTGCGACGGACGCGCAGGGACTGGTATGACGCAGAGTAACGCACAGAGACACTGGGAGTGACAGGCAGACAGACGCAGAGAAGGACACGGAGCCAGGTGCGAGCTGGCGTGTGAGAATGACGCGCTAATAGCGACTGAATGTCTGCTTGATTTTGATTGATCGATAAATTATGTTCGAGCTCCATGTCCACTGTCACGTACTTACACCGCAGTAAAGACACGTTCGATGAAACGCGTTGAGAAGAAAAAGACAGATTCGGGTGGATTTGCGACCGCAGACAATAGTCGACTGAACTGACTGGAGTTGAAATGCTGCTACGTTGGCTACGAGACAAGGAGTTATTGGGTAAATGGTAAATGGTAAATGGCTTCCTGATTTTATAGAGCGCTTGAAAGCATCAGCATGGCATCTCCTTTATCTACCGCTCTTACCATTTACCCATGCCAGATCCGAGTCCATCAACGCCAACAGTCTTAAACTCCAACTTCTTACAGCTACGCAACTTCGTCGCGTCCGGCGTTCACTTGACTCCGTGTCGGCTGCAACACGGATGTATATCTATATACAACACGCTTTCGTATCGTCCCGTGTCGACTACTGCAACGCGGTTTTCGCCGGGGCGCCGAAGACTATTACAGACAGATTGCAACGAGTGTTGAACGCTGCGGCACGTGTTGTCAGCGACACCCGGAAGTTTGATCGT
>Ga0056114_1001600_pt1 | contig 10562 bp, 5 predicted proteins | sample WorMetHERISLAND1_FD_77005 | JGI IMG/M metagenome (GOLD analysis project Ga0056114, IMG submission 77005) | Marine gutless worms symbiont microbial communities from Max Planck institute for Marine Microbiology, Germany - Olavius loisae HERON... ... | reverse complement strand
CCCCCCGATCACAACGTCACTGTCTTCTCTTCGTCGAACACGTCGTCAACATCTTATAATATCGTCTCCTCAGGCGGCTGACAGACGCCGTGTCACGATGAAGACAACACGACCTGCTGTAAGACATCTCCCACGCGAAACGACGCGTCAGAGGATAATTAACGCCGGTAGCATGCCTCTATATACAGACGTGTCAATCAAGCTGTCACCAATAAGCCGCCCACAAGGCACTAAATAACACATAACACAGTGACAGAATAACAAGTCATAGAAGTGATAACAGAACTTATTAGATGCTTTCCTGTGGATTCCCTCAGGATTGCCTTTCACGGAAATGAACTGAGATATTCAGACTTCTGCTCACCGTTAATACAGACGATTGATGTCCAAAATTTCTTGAGGGTTTGATTTGTAGTGTTTGCTCACAATGCCGGAGTTACGATCCATGAATGATCCCATAGACCACCACGGTGGATGCAGCAGATCGTGTGTCTGTCTCTCTGCTGTCAATATTTCTCAGATACAAATCTGTCGGCTCGTGCGCTGCAAGCTACAAGCGACCCTTATTGCCAGTGTGTTTGTAGTCTTTGACGTTAAATATCTCGGAAACTAAGCGATTTAGGGTTGCGTCCAATAGGGACCCTATATGAAAGTGTCAATGGCGCGTCGATTGTTGACGTCATCGATGCAGTCACGTGACTATGACGTCATACTCGTGACGTCACAATATTGAAAATCGTCGGATTCAGAAACTATGATCCGGATCAACTATCCGTGTGAAAGCCTAAGTATACACTAGGCCTAGCGTAGAACACTGCGTTAATCAGCTCATTCAGCTTAGAACTCTGCGAGAAGAAGCATTTGGCGTAACCCTACCCCAAGTGAAAACTGAGAATAATCGATAATGTTGCAGTTCGACGGCGATAATCGAGTCGTTTAAAGCTTAGCAGAGAGCGAGCCAATTCGCCTACCGGATTGTTCATGCAATTCCGAATGTGACATATTAGACAAAAACAAGTCTCCATTTTCCAAGGAGGGGGAGGGAGCAAGTGCCCCTTGCCCAGGCCTGCAGGCGCCCATGGCTGCGACCAATCCATCCAGGCCTTCTGAATGTGCTGTTGTCCTGCCATTGGATTTGGTGAGTTGGCCAAGTCTGCTCATAGGACTTCTGTTGGCTTGATGAAAAGGTCCTCTAGGATCATGATGTTGGCAGGGTGGAGAACAGCTATTTTCACTGACAGTGTACGTATCTCTTGGCAGAACTGAAGACATCCCAACGGGTCAATTCAAATATTGATAGGATGAATGGATGGATGGTTAAGGTTAATATAATATTGATAGATTATAAGTGACAGAAAAGACATCACTCATGTATGGATTGCAATATATTTTAATGAAAATGAACAATTAATTAACCAGTAAAATTTATGAGAACTAGTTTACCGACCTAGTTCAAATGTATAAACAAAATATCAGGTCAGAGAATTGTGTTTCTGCAGATCAGCTCACACAAGCAGCCAACATGACATCAAGTTTAACGGGCAAATCACGTAGACAGTGTATCTTGCTAACTAGTAAAACAGCAGTCTGCTAGCTACAGATGAAGCTGAGTCTAGAGAAAGCCCAGAGTATAAACACAGCATGGAATCACGTTCAACAGCAGCAGGTGTGACATTGGCAATGTTGTTCAGTGACATCCGCAAACGACACAACACATGAATTTTCATAAAATACATCAAACTACAATTAACCATCAGATATACGTGTATGTATATATATTTTACACAATGATAAGATAAATTGCCAGTAACACATACAACAGAACCAAACACACAGACCGTATGTTCGGCAACAAAAAAATCAAGTCGGAAATCAAACGACTGATTTTGACATAATTGAGCGACATAGCAAGCATCATAGATCGCCAGAGCAGAACAGTGGAAGAGTGGAACCAGTTCAGACTGTACATGTGCAACTGTGATGGCATTCAGCTACAGTAACTCGTAGCAACGGTGCTAGCGGATGATGTCTGGTACTTGTGCATTCTTCGACACCAGTCGACAAATTCATCCAGCATTACGGGCCCTACAAAACACAACAGTCTAATATACACGGGCGCAGTCCTATGCTCAGCGCTGAGTAATCAGCGATTACTTGACGTCGTTCACCAGAACACTGACGCTCGGTAACTTTCGCTGCAGCGCTAGCATGTAACGCGCTTACATATACTGTTGTTGTAACATATGCTTACACATTATGTTGTTTATTTTGCAATTACTTCCACGGAAGCAGACTCCAGACATCGCTTATAATTTTCACAAGCGCTGCCAGTCAGCGCTGAGCATAGGAACACCGCTGACCGCTGACCGCTGAGTGCTGAGTGCTTAGCACTGGAACGGTCTGCAGACCATTAGTGCTTACTAGTAGTCAGCGCTAGCTGCAAGTGATTAGCATAGCAACACGCACTATCTCTCTCAAGTTCTGTGAGTCTTGTTTGTTCCAGTTTGCGACTGACAGCTAACAGTATCGACCACTACAATATACTAATGGCGGGCGACCAAAGGCTACGACCGACAAGTTGCAATACGACTGCACGTCTTGCTAGTGATACAAGAAAGTTCGACCGTGGTCCGTGGCAGCTTATGCATGTCAGCCTTCATTGGCTCGACGTGCCAGCACGAGTGAAGTTCAAGCTTGTGTCGATGGTGCATAACTGCCTTTATCACAAGGCTCCCCGGTACTTGACGAACTACTGCATTCCAATCTCTGATGTGACCAGTCGACGACATCTTCGTTCTGCCAGGCGTCATTGCCTCGCTGTGCTTCAACACAGTCTCAGCTCGTATGGGCGTCTGGCATTTGCTGTTGTCGGCCCAACTGCCTGGAACTCACTGAGCGATGATCTGCATGATCCGACACTTAGCACTGACAGTTTCAGACGTCTGCTTAGAACTCGGTTGTTTTCAGAGTACTAGTACATACGGCACATTAGACATATCACACTTTATGCGCTATATCAATCCACGACTTACTTGCTTACTTACTATGAACTGTGGAACAATAACCAATCACATGAAGGAAAGACGTGATGGGTTCACAAGGTTGTTCTTCTCCAGTGCAGCAGATGCATCTAAAAGCAGACTTCGACATCACAGCTTTGAAATCCACTCTGATGGCATCTGCCATGAGGTGCCAAGCTGGGTAAACCGGCTAGTGTAACATCAAAACAATATTTCTACTGTTAATCACCGTGAAAACTTCTGTGAGTCTATAAAGGAATTGAAAGGTGGCAGAGCCAGAGATAAGTTGCAGACAGACAATCTACGCAGTTTGCACTTGATGGATACCTTAAATGTGTTTCTGTTGATATTGTGGGCTGACATTGTTGCTGTTGCCTATCGATGCAATTTGTAGTCTATTTAGCCATCTGGCAGCAATTTCAACAAACACACTTACTAACTTACTACGTGAGAATATTGTTGCCGATCTAACAACAGACGCGTGTACAGCAATGTCACAGCGCTCTGTACTGCAATGACGATCATCTGACTCTGTCACAGCTCAGTCTGAAGACACAGTGTCTCTGTGTCATAGTTACAAGTAATTCTACTGAAATACAGACAGTCCGTTTCAACTCTCTCTCTCTCTCATGTTATGTGGTTATAGTTTGCCTAAGTCATTCTGCGCCGCCGTGGTCTGCGCTAGTGGCATACGAGTCATACAGCACAGTACTACAAGGACGAGGTCGACGCAGTGAGATCATACGAGTAAGTGAGTGAGTGAGTGAACTTACAGGCTCCGTCTTCGTCGTAGTTGGACAGATCTGGCGTGATGAGTCGAGCAAACTCAAGAACGTTGTACCACTGGTCCCTGTTGATCACTCGGTACTTAGACTGCTAACAACCAAAGACACCACACACTACATACAACACACAGGGTCGCACCATTGGACTGCAACTGACACACGATATTAACACACGACAGCCGCCTTGCACAGTACATCAATGAACAACACAGGACACAAAGGCAGCGTAAGAATAAATCAATAAATCAATCAATGTCTATCAGTCTACATTATCACACGTGTTATCTTCCATTTGTTCAAAATATATAGACGGCTGCAGGATTCACAGAAGAGTCACGTGACTCAGGGCACTCACTCCCAGCCAGACCCCTGTGGAGTATTTTGGCACTTTCCAAGGTTGATATGTCTGCTACATCTGAAATGCAGAACTTTATCTGTTGCAAATTGTTGAGAAATTGCAAAATTCAGAAAGTTCATAACTGAAATAAGCCACTCATGTCATGTGCAGTCATGTGTGACCAAACACACCGATTGCAATGGTCAGGAAATAAACTGGTTTCGACATGGTCAGTCTCTTGTGAAACATGCCCCGTGTGTGCTTGGGAGCGTTGTAGAATAAGCCCACCTCGTTTCCTGGTGGAGTGTCATATGAGGCGACTAAACCAGGGTAGTTTTGTTTTGCTGTATTTTTGCATTGTTTGCTTTTTCTGGGTTGTGTTTAGTTTTTGTAGTGTGTCTGTATTTTTAGTTTGTCTACTGTGTTGTATTTTCCAGTGTGTACCAATGTGAACGGCACTAACTATGCAGATGTGCCAATAAGTATCTACTCACTCACTCACTCACTCACTCACTCTTGTGACACAGTAAACATCATGACTGGCTGACAGCTAGTGTGTAGCTGAGTGACCTCAAGGAACTGGTGGAATTGAGGTAGCAGCGACCAGCGTCTGCCCAGCAGAAGAGCCAGCATCGCTGAGGCAGTGTCGACGTCAAGTGAATGTTGACCTTTATCCTGCTCACCAACGGACCACACACAGTACCAGTAATTACAGACCACACACACAGTGCTGGCAATTACAGCATGTAATGTGCTGCAGCCTCTACTACCAAACCACTCCAGTCACCACTACAACCTTCACAATCGACGACATCAACTGTGACTTATGCAGAAGTCAACACACCTTAACAATAAACTCTGTTGTCAGATCGCTGTTCAAAGACATTTATTAGTAGCCTAACTGCTGTTTATTCATCTGTGCTACCACCAGCCAGTATTACTGACATACTTGTCTACCGCTGATCAGTGCGAGATATGTATATGACTGTTTTACTACTGTTTTCTCTGTTTATACAGATATAGGCTTTATCACTGCATCTTGTTAATACCTAGTCGCGATTGTCAACTTTTACCTCAAGACGAATCTATGAATGAATGAATATGAATATGAGTGAGTGTATGGACATTGTACGAGTAACAAATGCACAACATGGCCTATTAGACAAACAAACCAACAACAACTGATGCTATCGCTGACTTAATACACTTTCACCTTGGATGCTTTACTATGACTGACAGACAACACCAGCAAATGAGACACATCTACGGGTGTATGCATACTGCTTACAGGCACCGATCTAGGATCAGTTTAGCAATTCTACTCGAATGCACAACGTTTGCAGTCGGCTAATAAACCAACACTGGTGGTACTCACTTTGGCAAAGTCGTACGCAAACCGGAAGATGTTTTTGAAAGCGACGGGGTCAGACAGGAGACCACGCAGGTCATCAAGCCGGCATTTCAGCTTGTCCACTGAGTCACACCTGCATCAAAGCGTCACCGATGGTCAACTGACATTAACCATTTTTGACATCTGGCCACTCTGACACTCAGGGCTGAGTATCAGAGTGCGCGGATGTCAAAAATTACAAATGACGCCTTAACCCGGTGTGGCACAGGATGCTTTATAGCTGTACCCACATGACAACAGTGGGCGTCAAAGGGTTAAACTACGACATAATTACAGAGTCTTTCTTCCCTTCATCACAGTACTCCACTGCAACTACAAGCATCAGTCATGTGCTCATTGAACCCTGCATTTGTTGCAGTAGAGTCTCACGCTAAATTAATCAGATATTTCATCACTGAAACGTAAAGCCAACATACAATCGATAACTCCACACGTATGGCTACATGATTTGACCTTTTACAGTGTCTAGTTTCTTAGAATAATCCAAGAAAGCCATCACTCATAGTCTTAGTGGTAACACAGTGGGTGTGATCAACATAGTTGCTCTACATCGGGCCCGGTTAGTACTTGGATGGGTGATCATCTGTGGGCGGGTAAACCATTTTGGTATGTGGTATGTATCAGCCACGTAGGTCAACTCAGCCTTCCCTCCTTCTAGAGTAGGTAAATCAAGTACTAGCTTGCCTAGCCGGGGTTAAGGCGGGGCATGTTCACCGCTGTTGGGTAGCAGGTAGCACTGTGAGCCCTTATGGTAGTAGATGTCCTGTGGCTTTGAGGTGGGTTTTCCATAAAGAGCTTAGTATGTTCCTTTAAACTTTTAACTGTATATACAATAGAAAGATCAACAGAAATAAAACGATTTCACACAAGACAATTAACCATAAATCCATGAAATATTATCAACAAAATACGTGAGTGAGTAGATTCTTAATAGTACATCAGCACACATTGGTTCACGCTGGAAAATACAGGACAGAAAACAAGTTAAAAATACAGACAATACAGAAACTAAACACAACCCAGAAAAAGCAAACTACACAAAAACACAACAAAACTACCCTGGTCCAGTCGCTTCTTATGACACTCAATCGGGAAATGAGGTGGGCTTATTCTACAACGCTCCTGAGCCCAATAGTGTCAATCAGATGACAGAACATGACACTATGCTGTGAACTGTACATAACTGCAATCAATCACAACGTAAAACCTACTGCAGCTCAGTCATTCCTTGAACCCATTCATTCAGAGTGAAAAATCCCATTTGCTCCGCCTTCAACTTCCATGCCAAGCTCAGCATGACCACCTTCACAGTCACAGCATCAAGCCGTTAGACTTAGCCTACTTACGGTACTTGTCACTGGCTCAGAATTAGAATGACTGAATGAACACAGACCAAAGAACTTATAGACCTATTTTGTATTGCTAGTTTGTTATTCAGCTATTCGGCTACTAGCCGCAAGCGTGTAATAAAACTCAGTGTCAGTGTCAGTGTCAGAAAGATTTGAGGACACTGAAAGCTAGAACTTTCATGATCCACTGAAATGGCAAACATCAGGGACATGATAGACAAACTGAGAACTGTGTGTCTTCATGCACAGAGACATGACACACAATGCATCTGCTGAGACATCCACTGCTGAAACATCATTACTCAATGAATATCTACATTCGATGTAATAAATGCTTTTCAGAGAATAATTCTGTATAAATAGATTAACCCTCTGATGCCCAATGTTGCCATATGGGTACAGCTATATTAAGGCGTCATTTGAAATTTTTGACATCTGGGCACTCAACACTCAGCATTGAGCGCCAGAATGCCCAGATGTCAAAAATTACAAATGACGGCTTAAACCGGTTTGACACAGGATACTTTATAGCTGTACATTAATTTCAAACGATGCCTTAATATAGCTGTACCCATATGGCAGCAATGGGCATCAAAGGGTTAAAGTTAGAGAAATCAAGACATACAGTAGGAAGTTCTTCTCACACAGGGTGGTAAGATGCTGCAATAGTTTGGATCAAGAAATGCTGAATGCACCCAGTGTCAATGCCTTCAAAGGGAGACTAAATAAACTAAGACAAACAAGTGTGGGCTTTGTCATGGACTAATCTGCTAAGCCCTCAGCCCATGGGATGACTGGCTCCCCTGTGAGGCCACACAAGGTGAGACACTACAATGTGGATGGGATGACTGGCTCCCCTGTGAGGCCACACAAGGTGAGACACTACAATGTGGATGGGATGACTGGCTGCCCTGTGAGGCCACACAAGGTGAGACACTACAATGTGGATGGGATGACTGGCTCCCCTGTGAGGCCACACAAGGTGAGACACTACAATGTGGATGGGAGAGCAACACAGCGTACAGTGCTTGTTATGACTAATGACAAACAGTTGAAAATGACAACAAACGTTCTCTGGTTCGACGGCAATATCTTCACAGAACTTCTCCATGCCTTCTGGACCAATCACGTCACTGTTCTCAGCAGCTGCAGACAGACATACATATTCATCAGCTGAGTGGAGTTCTCACACAGTCTGTTTTTTTATTACGGGAGGTTAGGTGTGGGAGAGGTGTAACTGTTCTGAGCCAGGATAAAACAGAAGTGTCGTGTGGGGGGTGGGAGGAGGAGGTGGTGAATGCAGGGTTGATTTATTGAGCAGGGTTTTACGTCTCCACCAACACGGTATAGGTTATCTAGGAGACAGTTTTACAGGTCAAAAGATCCAACCAACAGCATCAAAGTAGTACTGAAGGGGAAAACGCTACAAAAATAAAGAAAACACAGAAAGGCAAACAACACAAAATACAGCAAAACAATAAAAATACACACATACAAAAACACAGAAAATCCCCTAGTCTACAATAATACTATGGGGTGACTAGGGGATGGCTCCCACAGAGGGCAGGGTCGACAAGCCTGAACAGTGGTAGGGCTGCCTCCACAGTACCCTGTGCAGTTCACTTATTTGTCGTACAGACTGTGTGAGAACTCAACTCAGCTAAATAAACTGTTAGCAACATAAATCCATAGTCACATTATCAACTATAAAGCAACTAGCTGCACACAGCAAGTTTCCCCTCATATTTACAGTAATAACCTTTTCAAAAAAAAATTCTTTCAAAACACTTGTCGTAATACTTGTGTGCATTTCAGACCGTGGCATGTGTTAGAGAAGATGGAGGAAATTACACTGCTTCATCCATGGACTGTAGTCTGCATTCAGAGATGACAAACTGCCAGCCTATTGCACCCCTCAGGCAGTAACCCCCTTACCTCCCCATTCACTATGCCACTGCAAACTGCCTTGCCGTGTCATGATACATCAGCCAGTTAGTGAGAGTACAACCAGTTCATGTGCACAGGCAACTGCTACCTAAACACATGTAAACCACTACAACACATGAAGACTTTACAAACAAACTTGTATCAGTAATTATGTACCTGTCTCGTAACAACGCTGTTAAATAATACTGACGAACGACCGTTAAACAAAGCTGCTGTAATGCTAAGGACAATAGTCAAAACGAAAAAATATGTATGTTAAGTGGTTTCTGTTAAAATACAAATGTTCTCTTAATGCATAAGTTCAGGATAATACTCACACGAATATTCATGAAACCATGTTTTGCATCTTTTCAAGTTGAAAGATTTCCTGTAAATTGCACACAAACTAACATGCATTGCCCAGCATGTCCAAAGCATAGACGTAAATACAGCGGCTGTAGCAGTCTGGGGGCCAGTGGGGTGGTCACATCGGTATTTTGAGGCCAAGTGTTCCAGGTGATATGGTGTATCATTCATTCCACGCTCAACATCAGTAACAGAACGTTTTTATAGACAGAACCGTTTGTACATTAATCTAACAACTCCATAGACTTCACTGAACATTTGTTTCTATCACAGTAGAGCAATACAAACGCAACACGCACTGATAACGTCAACAGACAGTTCTTTATACAGATTCACTTGCCACAATGCTACTAAGTTTACTCACAATTTTATTGGGGGCCCACATTTCTCACAGGGGCATGGCTCATGGCCCCTGACTACCCCTTACTTATTCATGCCACATTATGTAACATTTTTTATTTATTTTATTTTATTCTTTATTATCTTTTCAGCATTTTTAATCATAAAAAAGATTAGCAAAAATACTGCATCAGAAACCACTTTGAGTGACATCATGCATCATTTGTGTTAGTTTGCTACGATGATTTTTTTGCTGTTCTTAATCACAGAAAGAAGAGTATGGGCTAAAGTGAGACCCGAACGGCATTTTATAGGCGACAAAATCAGACATGTATGACACTGTGTTGTTTCTGTACCCAACACTAACGATGTTGCATTGAGTTGAAACTTGCCAGCATATAGGGTCTAGCCTAATAGACCTCTAAAGAGAGATAGAAGTTAACATTTTTATTTTTGGTTTTATTTAGTTCTTAAAAATATTTTTCTCAGTGTTTTTTACAGCTATGGTACAAAATGTTGATTTTACGATGTGTTATTTTCTCTATGTCGCATATAATACAAAATAGTCTGTGAATTTGTGCATTTAGCCGCATGCTTTTACTGCTTTTTTATTACACAGTATTATACACAGTATTATAGTCTGCTACCAACTGAGGTATATGTAGTGCTGTGACGATATGAGATTTTAGCCAGACGATCGATTTCGATTCGATTTTCAACGAAAAATCGCGATTTCGATTCTGTTTGATTTTGATAAACAATCTGTAGGCCTAATAGTCACCGTATTGGATGATTTGTGATTGACTGTGAGATGTGAGGAACTGTCATGATCTGTAACTTAACATTAAATGGACCAGTAAAGTGTAACGGTTGACTTGTGCTAATCTAATGCAGTGTCTTGAAACATATCATTAATATTTCATGCACACTTCAGTTATCATTTTGTCATCATGTCATGGTGCTTAAGCAGTAGCGTACTCATTCTAGTTTACTTATTTATTGTGCAGTGAATGCTGTAGGCCTACAACT
>Ga0056114_1001599_pt1 | contig 10565 bp, 6 predicted proteins | sample WorMetHERISLAND1_FD_77005 | JGI IMG/M metagenome (GOLD analysis project Ga0056114, IMG submission 77005) | Marine gutless worms symbiont microbial communities from Max Planck institute for Marine Microbiology, Germany - Olavius loisae HERON... ... | reverse complement strand
ATGTGCTATCTGAACACTAGTCTCCGGCGTAACACTCGTCCTCGGTCGAAACACCCTCAGTCGTTTAACGAAACACCATCGAACACTCAAAAAGGCGTTTTGAAACACTCACTTTTTACAGTGGGACATTGTACTCCCAAATACGCTCTTTAATCGCATTACTTGAGACATTTAATGATCTGATGTTAATGTTATACAAATAGTCAGTCAGTGAATTGACAGATCTCTGTTTCAAACACAATAATGTTTGTAGCACAACATTTGACGAGTTTAACACACGTTTATAAAATAAAATACCGCTTGACTTCAATGCATTTATACTTCGCTGATCAGCACATGACCAACTTCCGTGGCTTATATCTCTTAGCGTAGAGTCTGCAGAAGTGAGCTCACCAGTTCTGGGCACTCACGCCTGACCAAGCGCATCACAGTGGTCATGAAATACCACTCTACTGCGGTATACCGTATTATCTAGATCTACACTTACAGTTGTATCAAATATATAGTTCACATAGTACAGCCGTCCAAGTGAACCGTGCTTAACCCCCGTGAGAAGGAAAGAGTAGTTTTTCCTGTCAAGAAAAAATACACAAAATTAATACAACTATAAAACGACAACGCAAAATACAGCAAAATGATGCAAAATATGGTTCGCAACTTACGACAATCGGACAAAAAATGAGAATGGCATATTCTACAACGCTTCCAAGTTCCGAGCACACACATGAGATGAAAGCAAATTCACAACATATGGTTCAATGGTCCCAATGCTAACAACACCACAAGGTTATAATGTGCGGCAAGCTATAGTAAGGTTTTGAGTTTCGGGTAAGATTTTTCCTTTTTTGGACCAAAAGTCACTGTTTTAAAATCAAATTTTAAGAACTTATTCTGTCAACATTCCCCGAACCTTGCCTAATGCGATATACGGGGTACCCGTTAACTGCTATAAAGGGCTTGAATGTTGTAGCCTGTTGCTGCAACCCATCACACGGACAGTTTCAATGTGTATTTCCAACAGTACTAACACAATCTACGTATCACGGCCTTTGCAGGACTGTAGACGAATGGTGGATCGATATTTTGTTTATCCACAAGCCCGGCAACCAACAATGATAATAAACTGTCGTGCTTACACGCAAACACGTCCGTTTTGTCTTCACAACGGTGATCTGACCGTGGCTATCACTCGGGGGTATATACTATAGACAGGGGCGCCTAAAGGAATATACACACTGTGCCCAAATTATAGCAGCTGTCGTTGTACAAAGTGGTTTAGGCTACAGGTTTAAATTCAACGTTTGAGTTTTAAAATATAACACAGAAGCTAGACAACAGTAGTTTGACACTGGATCTACAATAGACGGCTGGGAACTTGGAAGATGATGATTTCTTTCAAGGATAATTTGAGCGCAGCTGTAAAATCGTCGCTAGGCCTCTTCTACATTACGCTTCTGCGGGTAACGGTTGCTAGCAGCGATCATTTGTTCCAATTACGACTTTGCTATGGCAGCGAACTTTCTCCCAAATGTACAATATTTACTCATTTATTGTTACGATAATCGATTGTCTGTTTGAACTTGCGACCTCGCGATCGCATATCCGACACTATATGTAGCCTACCGAATACCATCTCTACTGGCATACTGGCAATCTATTAACTTTGTAGTAGGTTTGACATTTCTGCGTGTTTTTTGTTATTTGTTTTTGTTTTGCGTCGCTGTTTACTCTTTTTTATTTTTGCATAGAGGACTGATATATCCGCTACTACATTATGGCCTTTCTGTACCTTGTAATAGGCGAAATCTGAACGCAACTTTCCACATTATCGTGACTCAAATTGGGAAAGGACAAACGAACTTGATGAAAAACGTAAAAAGGCTTGCGTAGTGACCGCCGTGTGTGGCTGGCTAATGATGGTTAGTTAATTTAATATCGACTGATGAATGTCCGTTATGTTGCACGGAAACGTTTTTCGCTGCAGTGTCAACCTGAGACAGATAATCGGCCGACCGTGTGCATTAGGACTCGCTGCGTGGAATGAGTATTTCAAAACGAATGATTCAGTGCATCTCTATGAGTTATTAGGCGTGTATAGTCGCATCAGACAAGGCCGGTAGATATCATCCAGTCGGAAGTACATCAAGAACTCTTACTGTGAATCAGTTTGCATCGCTACACATTTATGGCATCATCCAACTGTGATCCGCCGAATAGACTACTCCGGCGATTATCTTACCTGACATCCATTATCGATAATAATCCGTATACAGTCGACTGTAAACGGCAAATAGCAAACAAATGAGCCAGTTAAGCCGCTTTGAATGCTAAGCCATTATACTGGTCACCGATTTGAACAACAAAACATTCGCCTTTGAAAAGTACCATGACCTTGAAACCTGGGTTAGGAGTCATTCAAGGTCACTGGAAATGACACCGTTCGACAGGTTGTACTCGTAGTCTTGTATGTGACATAATACTTATTTTTAATACTAACTATGGATCTCTCTTGCACCGTTTACGACAAATTTGATTTTGAAAAATGCTGCGACCTTGAAATACGGGTACTACGTCACTCAAGGTCACCGAAACTGATACCATTTGATAGCCTGCCTACGGTTTCCTTTTTGCGCCACACAGTTACTTTGTCTCTAAATACACTGTTTTTACATATTTGCACTTGAAAACTACCACGACCTTGAAACCAGCCGGGTTAGTGGTCACTCAAGGTCATTGGAAATGTCACCATTCGATAGACAGCGTACATCACTTCATATTCACATTCTATAGAAACTTTGGCGCTAGCTTGTGTAAGGCCTACCGATTGCCGATATAGCGTTAGCTGCACACTCGCAATTACAGCTCTGTGCGACGATTGCGGAACCATTACGTGTTTATTCGTAAGAATTGCGAGACGGTAATCTGTAATCTGTACAGCCTACGGGACATTAGCACGTGTTGTCACTCATAACCGGGCTTTGGGTCGGCATGCCCGGAGTAAAGAAACTTCTTTGCAACTAAGAACTTTGCCTTTTAGCCTGTTTGACATTAAATTGTGCCGTACCTTGCTTACCTAATTTCTGGCCAAGTGAGCTGATATAACCTCTTTGCTAACAACTGTGTTATATGATCTTTAAAACATCAGAATGTCACTTTCCTCTTCTCCAGACTTTTCTCCCGATCAGTGTGGAGAAGGTATACTCCTCCATACCTCACGCCTTTCAGGCCTAGCTCCACTGCGGTGACGCCTGCCTGCTATTTTTGACAACCACTATCACGCTGTACGCGGATGTTTATCGGGAGGGCGTAAGAAGATAGCAAGGTTAACTGGTGTGCACCGGCCGAGTGCACTCTAATTCCAGTTATTTCACGCCGTTGCGTGCTGTGTGCTTGTCAGGTGGTCTGGCGACGGGCCGGTGCTGTTCACCCGCTGACTATCGGCCTCTTCACATTCGTAAGCGACTCGCGTGTGACGGTTCGACACAACGACACGACCGACTCATGGTGTCTGACGATCAGTGACGTCGTTCACGAAGACGACGCCACCTATCACTGTCAGATCAACAGCAAGGAAGATCAGACTAACTTCTACGACGTCCACCTTCACGTCATCAGTATGATTAACCCTTTGATGCCGCATATTGCCATATGGGTACAGCTAAGAGCATCCTGTGACAGACTGGGTCTGAGCGTCAGAGTGCCCGGATGTCCAAAATTACACATGACGGCTTAACCCGGTCTGTCACGTAGCTGTACCCATATGACAACAGGCGGCGTCAAAGGTTTAAGGTATTATCATTCGCCAGGTACTAGCAGCAGTGAGCGTCAGTCGCCCTCTGTCCCGTGCCTGTTGCGTCCGTCCCATTAAAGTTATTGTCCCGATGGACCGAGACGATAAGTCTCCGACCCTAGTAAGAGATTGTTGCATCACGAGCAACATCGGCGCCCTCTGTCGACTTCAGTGTCGATGTCGATGTTGGTGACTAACAGACAGACAGACAGACAGACAGACAAATGAACATTGTCATCGCTTAATGCCCCTTTTCCACTACGTTGGGCGGGGCAACTCTCGGTAACTCGAGAGACGTGCAGATCCCAACTATTTCGTTCCGCTGTCTAGCTCGGAAATTCAGTGTATAGGTTTAGCAGACCAGACTGTCAGTTGGTAATTTAGGCCTTGGTATCACTTCAACATTAACTCTGCTGATTTACAAGTCAATTGTTAGGCACTTTCGATGATCTCGACCTGTAGAATTTATATTTTATTCTCTCGGTGCTTTTCAGCTTAAAACACTAATGTAAACAGTAAAAGTGCAAGCAAGTCATGCTGTCATCGCGAGGAAACCGCGCGTCGCGCGACGCGGCGTGTATTTGCCTACACCCAATGACTCTGCTGTTGTTATTTACATTCACTGCATAAAAGCAGATGTGAATATGAAACTATAAATAAGTAAGAACACTAACCCTATTCCACCTGAAATTACGGGATGATCATTGGAGTAGATCCGTGACGTTGGGGTCTGCATTGAACACCTTAAGCATCGCGCGGTAAAAAAAGTCAATACTTTGCATCAGTCTAGTGTTTAATCCTGGCGCTGAGTTTGTAAGGGACTGCGAACGTGTTTCTACCATTGAAAAAGTAAACAAGTAAATTTGAGTATTTTCATGCGGTGCCATGATTGAGACAGTTCACAGTGCGCCGTGATTTCACTGTCCGAATGAAGATGTCTTGAATGATCGTCCCTCCAGTGCCCTTGACTTGCCTTATCCTGTAAAATGACGATTAAAGGCGCGTCAATGAACGGGCGGTTATAAAAACACGGCACTGTTTCACGCACGTACGCTGTTGGTGTTACCGTCGCGTGCAGTGGGCTGGCCGCTGGTGTCCGTTCACGTCACCGGTACAGAGTCAGTTGTTCGTGGAGGAGAAATTCGACTGGTGTGCAAAGCACGGGGCTCGAACTACTCGGCTGGCAGGGGTCAGCCACGCTCAGTATTATGGGTGAAGGACGGTCGACGGCTTAGCTCCGAGGTCGGTCTTAAACAGTATAGTAGTGTGTTCAAAGTGTTTTTATTTTAAGTTTTAATTGCCCTTCAACGCCCACTGTTGCCATATGGGTACAGCTATAAAGTATCCTGTGCCAGATTGGGTTAAGCCGTCATTTTAATTTTTGACTCTCGGGCACTCTCTGACGCTCAGCCATGAGTATCATAGTGCCCGGATGTCAAAAATTACCCATATGGCAACAGTGGGCGTCAAAGAGTTAGCCTAATATAGTTCAAAACAGAACTGCATAGGCTACTATCTAGAACGCGCGTAAAAATTGTTGCAACTTACCTTGTATTTTATAGCTTGCGTGGCTTCACAGGAGAGCCAATCATCCCATGGGGCTGAGGTTTCAGCGGATTAGTCCATGAAAAAGCCAGCCCTTGTTTGTCTTAGTTTGTCTAGTTTCCCCTTGAGGCTTGAAGTCAATGACAGGTGCATCCACCATTTCTTGGTCCAAACTAGATTTCTTTGTGTATGTTAGATTTATTTGCTTACGTTTCCATTGTTATATTCCCGATGTGAGCCTGGTGAGATTGAGAGCTATCTGGATGACTAACCACCCTCATTCAGTGCTTTGACACTGCTGGTCGAGTCATCAGACCCGTAAAAATATCGTCCCCGACATGACTTATACTGTGTCGAGTGGGACGTTAAACCGTACTCAGTCCAATCCAATCAGTCCAAACTATTCCAGTGTCCTACCACCCTGAGTGCAAAGCAGAACTTCCTACTAGCCCCAATAACGAACGTGATAGACAGACACACAGACTGTGAGTGACAGACAGACAGACAGACCACGTAACGGTAACATCGACCGCAGTAGGTGAAATCGCTTTTCAGCGATGTCTTGGGTGTCGATCACAGGGTCGATAGGGGGACACGTCCCTACTTTTTAAAGTGATGATGGACTTTATGCAGTTATGTGAAGTAAAATGTTCTGTATTTTGTAAACGTTTTCCCCCTAATTAGTTTTTGCCTTATTTTGCCGCCGTTATATTACTAGATTCTACATGTGTTAGTTTGTTTATGTGTCATGTTCCAATCAGTGTTTGAAATAAAAGTTCTGTATGTAGGCCTATTTAAATACTGACTGACCACGGTATTTGCTTGATGGGGGTTTTTGTAACTACAGTACGAATTCCCCAGATTGGCATTCTGTTTATATTTTGTCCATGGTCCCTCCCACTTTTTGTGATGTCGCCTAAAAGCGGACGTTCAAAGCGAAGTTGTCGCTGTGTGTGGCCTGGTCTGGAGTGCAGGTAGGAGGACGGATGATGGTGACACAGCGTGTCGACTCGTCCGGGGTAGTCAGTGTGCTGGTAGTTCGTCGGAGCACAGTGCGTGATGGAGGGCTGTACCAGTGCCGCAGTACATCCGACCGATCCGTCGCCATACGCCGAGTAACCGTGCTCAACGGTAAAACCAACCACATCTTAGCACGATGTGCAGTGATGGGCAAATAAAATTGTTATTTGGTTTAAATCGAGATTTAATCATTTCATGAAATTCGATTTGACCATTTAAAGATCCGATTTTCATCGATGGGATTTAGGCTAAGATTTGATTCGATTTGTGAATTTTGGCGATTTGATTCGACTTTGAAACATTTGGAGTCAAATCTCATATCAAAGAACGTGGGGCGATTTGATTTGACGAAGGGTTGGGGGGTAATTGACCCCATCACTACGTTGACAGTCCCTTGCTTATCTAATCCCCCGGGGGTGGGGAGGGGCTTACCGGTACATAGCACCAGCAACAGTCCGGTCGCGTGTGCTTTTTATATATTATATAAATTGATTGTTATTTGCTTCAGCTTACGAAAGGTCAAGGCCGTTATAGCATCAGCATTCGGCAGTCATTTATCGACTAAAAGCAGACTGAGTGTGAAACTAAAAATAAAGTTAAATAACACTGCCATGGCACACGGTATCAATGACCCTGAATCTCGCTTAGAGGTCATCCAGAGTCGTTAATTTCGGTACCAATCGAAAGCGCCTATTCCTCCTATTGGTCCTCAATAGTAACCTTAGTGCTATCTTGCCGCATTTCAGAGCTTTTGTACGCCAAAAGCAAGCCACTTTTCCGTACGTACCCCACCCCTATTCCCGCCAAAATTTCAGGGTGTTACTCATGGAGTAGACCCGTGATGTTGATGTATGCGAAGAGCGAACACCGCAAGCTAACCAACCGTGAAATTATTTTCGAAGAATTCCAACCTATGAGATCACGATACCTCAACGTCACGGACAGACAGACAGACAGACGACTTGCCGTAGCATCGTGCGGTAAAAACTGGGTAATTGACGCTCGTTCAATGCTGAGTGTTTAACGTTGCTGTTGATGAAATAATTAATTTGCTTCGATGCATTTTGACTTGTGTTTTGTTTTGTATATAATCGTCTGCACATATCCGGACTTTCATGGAATCAGCAGCTTCTTTAGAAAAACGAGGTAAGCTCACTATTTCTAATCTTTAAAATAAGTAAGTAAGTAAGTAAGTAATATTTATTAATGGGATAAACGCCATATACAAGGAAAATTATATAAAACGTAAAAAGAATGTAGAAGATGAAAGCTATGAAACTCTAATCAGTGTCATTCAGTAAATATAAATAATAGCAATCTCTAAATAGACCTGAATGATGACCTTACAACATAGGCCTATAGTTATGTGTATTGTATTGTATTATTATGGCAAACTACAAGAGAGTGTTCGCGAGTATGCTAGGATATAATAACTTAAAGACGTGCGATATATTGTGACATACTCGACGTTTATTGTTCTTGTTGACAGGAACTGGACGAATACTGAGCTTGACCAGCTGTGGCGTGTCCCACTTCAGTTGTTATTATTGCGGGTTCCGTTTGACTGTTTCTCTGGCGTCGATATGCGTCGAAGTTCTCGTCTCATTCGTCAGGTGTCGACTGCCGAGATTTATTTGAGTTCACCAGATGTCAGCACCAGACAAATCCACCGTCGTCGTCGACATAAACGACAAACTCGGTATAGCTCCGTGGGACAAGTCGAGGGAACAGCGACAGGTGTGGTGTGAGAAACTAGATTTTGATTGCCAGTAGGGTCATTTTTGGCGGCCGATGCACTTTAGTGCATAGTGCCGCCTTTTGCTAGACTAAATATTAAATGTCTGTCCGTCCGTCCGTCAGTGTGTCCGTGACAAGTTGGAGCACTGTGAAAACGGTGAGAGATAGACAGACCTATGATTACTACGGGGAGACCATAGGAAGCCAATACCGGGCTACTCAGGGGACCCATCTCCAGCCCCCTACGAACACTCCTTAATTCCCCCAAACTGGGGCTCACAACCAGCAGTCAATAGGCCTACTTGCATCGCAAATCGAGGCCAAACGGTGCCAGATACAACTGCAGCTTGTATTGACAGATTACAGGAACATACTATCGCCCTACGCAACAGTACCATCGTCATTCGTCAGCCTCTAGGGGCACCCTTCCACAAAAAGTAAGTAGTCAAAAACTACATTCAAAACTGCTATAGGCTGTTAAGCAAAAATTAGCATGCCGAGCATCGGGCGCGTTGTAGGGTTTCCCTACCTTCTTGCTATAGCACGTGGCAGGCAGGGACTGCACAGCGCAAGCTGTTAACAGATAGGCCTACCAGGTGACACCGGACACCAGCTGAGGTGAAGAGGTGGGGACCGTCTCAACGTCTCAAGTGCAGTCTGGGAGTGACGCGTTTTCATTTGTACTTGTAAAGATGACGGGCAAATTTGCGAGCAGCGGGGGCTAAAAATTACATAAGCAAGAGGAAGGGCCTGAAGAAGTACCCTCCCGTCACGTGCTAGCGATCAACGTTGAAATCTGACCCCTCGGCCTCCTTCCTACGACCCACCCCTAGCCTACCGTGCGTGTATGTAAGTTTTCACTTGAATGTCGATATTGCTGGCGATATTTCAACAACGGAATGAAATGTCAATTAATCGAAACAGTGTATACTGTATTTAGTCTGTATACTAGGCTATTTTCAACTGGAAAGACTTACGTCGTATATGACATGTCGGCGCCGTGTGCGTAGTGTGCCGAGGTAGGCCTATTTGTTTTGTACGCAGAGAGGATTGTGACTGTGTATAGTGCGCTGTGCGCCTATTAAGCCGATTACCGTGCGTTATGTATTCCGGGGCGGATCAAGTCCCAGGATATTCTCAAACAAGGGAGGGACCGCCCTTTCCCTCATCTCTCCTTCATATCTCTTCTCCTCTCCTCTCTTTCCCCTCGTCCCCTTTCTTTCTCTTTCCTTTCTTCATTTTCCAGTTTCGTGTTCCCTTTCCATTTCCCTCCCCATTCTTTTCCTCTGTTCTCTCCTCCCCTTCCCATTCGTCCATCCCTAAACCAAGCTAGAGGTCCGGCTGGCGAGCGCTGTAAGCGATACAGTAGGTCCAGGCTTAGCCCGGCCGCCAAACGCATTTTAAGCACTGTCTGCCTAAAAAATCCACCATTCTTGATCTCAATAAGGAAGCTGACCTACCCGAATTTTGTCTCGCTATAGCTATCCATTCAAAGTGACAACTTGCCGGCGTGCTGGTAGGCCCGCAAGGTCCGTAGAATTTTTGCACAGCCCAATTACTGATCAAAGGTGTAGTTGATTTTCAGTAAGACTGACCGTTGTCATCACAGTTCCGTCTGTCGTTTGTAATGGAAAGAAAAACACATCACAGCTCACCGGAAAGACTCGTAGTCGCTTGATACAACATTGCAATCCGGCATTGCAAGGGCTTGAAAAGTAATTTGGCATTTCGAGTGCTAACAACAGGTCGTAACGTTAGGTCATCGCTGCGATATCTGGGTGTCTTGTTTTAATGTGTGATATAGGGATAGATACTTCGAGCGTACAAATAATAGTGATAATTATGAATATTATCGTTTTGTGTTATGTGTTTATTATATATCTGTACTCGTACATGCAAGGATAAACGACACACATACACGCATAAAACAGAGATCACAAGTAGCTAACGGCACGACAAAGCTATGGGACAGGACTTTAAAATCAATTCAATTATCATCTAAATGTCAGTTCAGTGAATAAGCAATAGGCCCAGCCATCGCGTCAGTGGCACATTACACTGGAGTTTAAGTAAATAATATCACTTTTGCTGTTTTCGATGCAGGGTTTCCGTTAACAGTGTGATAAACTGAAGTTTTTTTCTATTATATGCTTAGCGCGCTATATGGTATCGCCCGTCCGTCCGTCTGTCCGTCAGAAATTTTAACGGGTTCCCGTTCCCCCGAGCGGGGCGTCAAACAAGGGAGGCATGGGTAAAATCAGCAGTTTTCTATCTTTAAGCGTGAATATCTCGAAAACGGTAGCAGATACGGCTCTGTTACAATTATTAACTAATAGTAAGTCACATATGGGCTTAACCTGTACTGAATTAAAGGGGCACTGCTTTGTTTTAGTTTCTGGCTACGTGTGCTAGATTAAGCTGTATACTCAGCTTTTGAGTCCACGTTAATCTCTTCTATCGTATCGTATCGTAT
>Ga0056114_1001598_pt1 | contig 10567 bp, 5 predicted proteins | sample WorMetHERISLAND1_FD_77005 | JGI IMG/M metagenome (GOLD analysis project Ga0056114, IMG submission 77005) | Marine gutless worms symbiont microbial communities from Max Planck institute for Marine Microbiology, Germany - Olavius loisae HERON... ... | reverse complement strand
TTAAAAATCGCGTTAATATCTAGCACATTTGCAGTGATTTGTTTTTGTTCGGGTACCCGGGTAGCGGCGGGTAGTAAAAAATTACCCGGGTAATTTATTACCCGGGTACCCGTCGGGTACCCGTCGGGTACCCGGGTACCCGCGGCAGCCCTAGTTATGACTAATTTTGGTGATTTTGATTTATTTGTTCTTGCTAGTTTTCATTGAATATTTCTCTTATTATTGCCATAACGTCTCAAATGGTATTTACATGTGGTTTGATAAATTATCAAATCTTAAATAGTTAGGTTCAAACATTAAGTACAAGCTGTGCACTTCGTGTCATTAGATTGAACTCTGCTAGAGCAGTTATAACCAAAGCCAGTAGTTTTAAATGCCAGCAGGTGACTGTTTGAGGGTTGTACTGCATAGATTGTAAATAAGTAATATTAATATTAATAATTTTTGGCTAGCAAAATTAATCATACTGCAATTGATTAATTACAAGGTAAAAACAGCATTCAAGTGTTTATTTATATAAACAGCATATAACTGTTTATAATCCCACAAAATTAACTTATATTTATGCCCAGTGCTGGCTCCCTCAGCTCTAGGCCCGATCTGTTTCTTGGCTTGATGACGTAAAATATCCTAAACCCGGCTTTAGTTTTAATTTTCTTTAGTTTTTGCTGACATTAGAGTTGTTTTTGGTTGTACATATGTTTAGTCTATATCAGCCAAGTGACTGGTTGAGAAGGCCGGGTGTTTTGCACCAGTCAAAGGATTGTGTGGGAAAATTATCTTCAGAATGACCCGTGATGCGTTGAGAGCGGGATGTTATAACCTACTCAGCTCTACTCAGTTACTTCATTTGTTTATGATGTGTTTCTTTCGTTGTGTTCTCTGTGTGATAGATAGTTGATGTGGTGATTGTTAATTGGATGAATTTAAAGTTGGTCCACTATCGCAGTCTGTGTGTATCATCAGTTCACCTGTTGTAGTTTGTGAATGCCTGTAACTTACTCTTCACAGCATGCTACATTGACAGTTGAGTGATGATAGTCGGTAAATGTCACCGGTGGACTTACGTGTCCTGATCTAACGTCCAAAATAAACCTTTCAAGAGAAATAGGTCAGGTAAACAATTACCGGTACTGAGAAAGGTATTACGGTTTCATGCTGCACATCTGTAGGACAATATTTGATGTAGTTATGTATGTGTTAGATGTTGATTCTTTATGGCAGTAAGTCGTGAGTAGTTTGTAGTTTGTGGTGAACACTGTCGCAGCCGGCATTATTTCGACGACGTGCTCCACCCGATCAGTCGAGTATGGACTACATTCTGTCAACGACAGGAACAGAGCGGCGTGAATACGCGGAGTGGAAACGAGAACGAGACGAGATTGACAGACAGCGACTGCAGAGACAAAAAAGACCTGACGGGCAATGGACTCGCGAGTGGGACGCCACCAAGACGGCCGTCGTCGAGTACGTTTAGCTTCGTCGAACTTCATTATGTTGGATGTTGTGATTTCAACAATTGCTGTTGCAGTTCTTATGTTGACTTCTGCTGCTGTAGTAAAATTGGCTTTGATTTAGTACTGAAAAACATGGCTAAATTTGTTGGTGACGAGAATGATGTAAAACTTTTGGGGTTTTTTTGGAACATAATTTTTCGGTGCAATTTTTGTCACCTGTCCACCAACCAACATCAAAGCACTAACAGCCGCTTGATTCATATAATGGTAATGTGAAAAACATGAAAATTAAGTTGCTGTTTTGTGGTATTAATTGACAGTTATGTTTTGTTTGCAGAGCTCCAGAAGAAATCCCAGCAGATGAAGTGACCGCCGTTACATCCGGCAGTTCTTCTCGTCGACATGGTTCGTAGTTCACACTGATGCTGTGTCCACATTGTGTAGAGTTGTACTAGATTACAGTCGTTTACAATAACGATGTGTGTTTTAGCCGTTGATTACATACATACATACAGTCAGTGTTAGCTGCGTACAAGTTGCTAATTTCTGAAGACGTCGTGATGTTCTTTGTTTGTCGTGTGTCACTGTTGTGATGGTGTTGTGTGTTGAAGCGAGCCGCGTTGGCAGCGGTAGATTTGCGTTACATACTGGCATTCTGAAGCCTAGTGCCGTCAGAATGTCTGTAAATTCCTACGCGTCCAGCCGAGGTAGCACACCTCCGAGTCCCCTCTAATCACTCGCTGTTGCATGCTAACGATGTGTTCGTTTAACCAGCTTGAAAGTTTGTGTTTTTTTGCAACTTTGTTGATCGTTTACGCTTCATGTTTCTAACGACTGTTTTCTGTAAGCAAGCTACATGAGTCTAATGTCAGTGCCAGAGTCCCAATCAGTTGCACTAGAACATTAATCATTTGGCTCAGAGCAACTGAGAGTCAAACTTTCTTATATGAAAGTTTGACTCTCAGTTGATATGACTGAAATCCTGAGCCAACTTAGCTTGTGGCTTTGAGCCAAATGATTACTGACAGCAGTTGTTCTAGTGCAACTGATTGGGTCTCTGGCACTGACATTTGACTCATGTAGTACATGTCCTATTCTCTGGGCAATAATCTGGATGGCCACATAGAATATGCCACAGTGCTGTTACCTCCTGACAGTCAGAAAGTTGCTAAACACTGATAATTATAAAATGTTTAAGAAGCAGTATAGGAAACGCTCTGATCGTTGACGTGTTATTCGTCAATGATTCAGCGTCACATTGTTATAAGAACTACAGGCAGTGGTTGTTTGCTGTCTGATGATAAGCGTGATTATTATTGAGGTGTGTTGCATCCCTTTTCATGTCTTGGCTTACTATACACTCAACCCTTAACTAGTAGCACCAAATTTTCATAGTTTTTAAGTTCATATAATGACAGCTGCAAATCACGCGTGGTCAGTGTTTGTTCCATTTTGTAGACGGAGGCTTATTAGACATACAGCATTTTTGCGAACAAGACATGGGGTGACTTTAACTTTTGACTTAGCCTTTCGCTGAGCCTTTCACTGAGCTAAAGTTCGGTCTGTCCAGACTTAAGTCAAAAAGTAAAGTGATTTCGCTGATCAAAAGACAGACCAAATTTACGGTCTAAGTACAGAGTTAGACCGAAGTTAAGTTGAACTTTGGTCAAAGTCCGGACTTTAGCGTTTAGCTTAAGGTTTCGCTCAGCGAAAGGCTAAGTCAAAAGTCGCCCATTGTTCATGTTTGTGCAGTTAGCCTTCATTCTCTTTACACTGTTGTCTATGCTGTTATATGACTGTGACGATAAAGTGCTGCACTCTATCCATCTGTTTGTTCTTCTGTACCTACGATTTACTCAAAATCAGAAAGCCATGGAAACTTATTTTAGCCTACATTATGTCTCTAGTTACTCTCACAGTTCTCATGACTCAAATTATTATCAGTGCACATTCAGAACGGACCTGCTAACTAAGTGAATGTAAACACGAATGTGGAATAGCATGAGTGCCATAAAACTTCGAATATAATATGCACTTTTTTACCATAAAGTTGCTTTGAGAGTACAACTACAGTCTAACTACTCTCCGTAGGTTCATTTCAGATTAAAACGATCGTCAAAAACAAAACTGCTGCATTACACCAACAATGAGGACGTCGAAGAATGTCAATACGTTTAATAGAAAACAGAATAGTTATGAATTAAGTAACTAAGTTAGCTGGTCATCAAGTTTATGATCCAGATCAACTTACACCATTTAATTACAGCGGCTAATCTATGCTGGTTAGCATGTGACTGCTCAGTGTTTATTATGGAATGTGATTCACTCATCGCCTTTTTGGCAGATACACGGACCTCTTGAGTACTGATATGGGGGTGCGTATTATACATAGGTCTACAGATTTTTACTCTGTGACAAAAATTTCAGGTTCGGGAGCGTATGATATTGATGGCATATTATATTCGAAGTTTTATGTTATATGATCTTTAACTATCTTTGGGGCGCATGTCGCATCGGCCATCTGGCCACACATCTGCTTGTTTACCTTGTCATGTTGTCTGGTTATTGACATTGTTTATAACACTTTTTGTTATGATTGACGATGATTGACATGCAAAATTTTACTTTTTTTTAAACAATTCTGCATATTGCATGTTCCATTTTCTTGCTTGTTAGATTGTATCTTTATCCCACCACACACACCAAAACTTTTAAAGTGTCTGTTTGATACAAGAGAAAACATAGGAACAGTTCTGTTCCTATATATTAACTGGTAGAATTTTTCTGCTCAATGCTACTTCACTTAGCAAAGGAATACTTGAGTTTTAGTTTTAGCCGCCATAGCCCGGTAGACAGATTTTTGAAGGTCATGTGCTGAAACAAAGCAAACGATGGTAATACAAGATATATTATTGATGGACCTTATCAAATAGCAACATTACCAATGACCTGGAATGACCGTTATTGTCATTTTAGCTGTTGCAAATTCTTTTACATGCAGTTTGTCCTGTCATGCGCATGTCATTTAGTCACTGTTGCAGATTAGCAGTGTTTGTCAACCATTGCAAGGTGACACTGAATGCTCAACTTTTGTGGAATTTGAGGCCTTCAGGCTTGATATATAGCCTCAAATTAACCTCAGGTATTTTAAAAATGATAAGAAATTTGTCAGTGTCACCCTTTATGGGGTGTTAAACGTAAGATAACAAAACTTCTCAATGTAATCCAGTTGGTTGATCTTCTCGTTATAATGGTGATTGAATTTGAACATTAACGTTACAGATAGAACGTCAAGGCATGAAGGACCTGTGGAACCAAAACCTCAGCATTCAGATACAGAACGACGTATGTTATTCTTGTTATATAGGCTATTAATTATCTCGTACAACTTTATCGTACGGGTTTTTTTTGTTCTGTATTTGTCTTTGTGTTGTTTCCAAATGTTCTAGATGATTTTAATGAAACTTGGTTTGCTGGTAGCTATTTTTCTCAAGTACTAGATTTCATTAACTTCTGGGCACCAAAAATTTCCAAGGGTGCAAAATTTTCGATTGAAAATTGGACCACAGCAAATGTGACCAAATTTAGCACTGTATCTTGTCAGGGCCGGTGTGGGGATTTTTATGGTGTCAAAACCAAGGGCCCATTGGCCCAAATGTTTTCACACCCTCAATCTCCATATTGTAAGAGTTCAACCCAGAACTGCCAGTTTGGCATGATGGCTGATTAGAACCAGGTAATGATCTTGAGTTGATCCCACTCCCAACCAAGTGCATGAACTAGATAGCTGTAATTTTTGCCACACCCATATATCTGTGCACATACTGCACAGTATTGCAGGATGACCCATGAGGGCCTTGCCATGAAATATGGTTGGTTCTTCTTACCCCTCCTCCCAGTTCAAGGGGACGGGGTATCTAGAGCCCAAACTGTTTTTACATCCGCAGTCTTTGTCCTTAAGCTGATCATCCTGGTTCTGGAGAAATTTGGCAAGCTGACTGATAACAGCCTGCTGGTGAACTCTACAGGCTGGTCTGTGCCTCTGGACAGACTAGGGATCTTCTAAGGGTTTTCGGGCTGAAGGACTGGCCTTGTCCCTCATCAGTGATTACAGTGAACACCAGGTTGGCCTGTGCCTCGGGACACACTAGGGATCTTCTAAGGGTTTGGGGCTGAAGGACTGGCCTTGTCCCTCATCAGTGATTACAGTGAACTCCAGGTTTGCCTCAGACTCAGGACAGACTAGGATGTTCTGAGGTTTGTGTTATGGAGCCTTGTCACTTGTCTGTGATCGATCAAAACAGTGCATTTATATGGTGCTGCTTAAGCAAAGTTCTCAGAGGCGCCTGTTACAAGTAGGCACATTCAGAAGCCATGACTTCAGGCGACATTTGAAAAACTCTCTGCTAATGTGATTGTCCCTCAGTTCAGATGGAAAGTCATTCCACACAGTTGGTGCCGAAGAATGGAAACTACATTGAATAAAACGTGCAGTATGTGAACATGGGATGACCGTGTCACCGTGATCGGTGGATCGCGAGCTCAACAATGTGAACTGGCACAAGGACGCCATCAAAATGTCTTGGTTTGTGACTACGAATGCAGTCAAACGCCAACTGAGCAACTTAACCAATATGTGCTGTGTCACCGACAGTCAATGTAATGTGTCACACAGTGTCACAGTGATGACACTGACCATTGGGTTGTGAACTGTACGTGATGTCTACGCTTACGTAACAGTTAAAATCTGTGCAGTTGCACATTGTTACATTTTTGGATGCCCACTGTCATGTGTCATATGTTTTTATGTCAGCTATTTATACGTTACACCACAAGATTTTAGTCTTGTCTTGGTTGCAGAAGATATGACGATGATGTTTACTGTTGCCTACAGTTTATCGACAGCAGTTGTGTCTATTTTGATATGTTGCTTTAATGGAAGTCAGAGCAGCCTTTTTTCAGTTTGCTTTAACACATATTCTTGCCTAGTTTAGCGTTCTTTGTGATCCTGTAGATATTTTATATATGTTGAGATTTCTTTGAATAACCTCATAAGTTGAACGATAAACTATTACTATTAGAAATTCTTTAAAATACAATCTTTTTTTATTGTTGACGTTTCGGCTTTGACTGAAGCCTTCGTTGGAACGGTCTGTCTAATTGCCGTTCGCCGCTCTTACCAACTCTCCCACATCTGTAAAACCCGTCTTCCGTATAACCTATACTGTGTTGGTGGGGACGTAAAACACTGCTCACTCACTCACTCCCTCCCACATCTACGACAACCTGTTCGCCCCGAAACTGAACAGCAATTAGACAGACAGTTCCAACGAAGGCTTCAGTCGAAGCCGAAACGTCAACAATAATAAAAAATGTTGTATTTTTAATGATTTTCTAACAGTAATTGTTGAAATTTCTGTTGTGTATGTCTGTCATCAGCCGGTCGTGGGCGAGGTCGCGGTCGTGGAAGGCCTCCAGTTGTGGCTGATGATCAGCTGATGGTCGACTCAGAAGCTGTCATGACTGCATCCAGTCCCACGACTCCCGGTGAATCGGCCTCTGTTGAACCGCTACCACAGAGACGAGGACGCGGTAAAGCACCTTCCCAGCATGCACTGCGCACTGTCGGGCGTGAAACACAACAGCCGGAGACACTGAAACTCGATGTATCGTCCTCGTCCGTTTCTCCGTTTGAAGACCACAGAAACGACATTGGTCAGAGAAGAGTGATTGAAGCTTCCGCCGACAACATTGTAATCAGTTTTGACAATACCAACACGACCACTGTCACGCCGTCTTCTTCCGTCAGCCAGAAACCACCGAAAATTGGATCAGGTCGGCTAGGCAAGACTGAGTCTGGAAGTGATAGAAAGCCGAGAGGAAGCAGAGTCAAGGGTCAGTCTAGAAGGTCGGCATCTGCCGAGGAACCCGTAACGATAGGTATAGCAGTTATAAGAACACCGAGTGACCAGCCTGATGTGCAGTACAAGCCGGTCGACCAGCAGCCGAAGCCGAAAGGAATATTGAAGCAGAGTCGGCATGAAGACTGGGCAGAGGAGTCTGTCGAGACGCTGGATTGGGATAAAGAAATTGACGAAGCTCAGAGGAGAAAGTTGGAGATGTCGGGTAATGAGGAAGAGAGCAGCGTACTGACCGCAGGGGATCATTCGGACAATAAGATTGCACAAGAAGCAGGTGGTTGTGAACTGGCGGCAGCTGCGGATGATGGCATCGCAGATGATGAGGATGAGTGGGAGGACGTCGAAGACGACGAAGATGCTCATGACATCAGCGCCGAGTCTTTTGACGAGTTCATTCGAGAACACACGCTGAAGTTGGACGTGGCACTGGCAACTCCCGACGTCACAGAATGGACGACTAAAGATCCAAGTGGTTCAATCACGGCTGGCTCGCAGGATAGCTTTCTCAAGACTCCGGTCGGTCAGACAAGGGTGGTAGACTGGGGTGCCGAGATGGACCAGCTGTCTCAGAGTGAAAAGACCAGGATGTCAGTTGAGCATGGTGAGTTCTGTGTGATGATGAGTAGTAGTTTATGAAGACCCATCTATGTGTGTGATATAGTGGAAGGGTGCTTTGAGCAAGGCTGATGTCTGTTTCCAGCACAGATCTGTATACTAGAATAAACAACCTGTAGAGATACCTAATGCAATGTTACATTGTTGTTGTGAAAGTGCAACTCGTCAGTTGACGACACGTTCACTGAATGTTGAATGATGTCATGTTGACGAGTACATGCATCTGTGCTGTGTCACTAGGTCTAATGTTGTTTCGCTGACGAGGCAGTGATTAAGCAGTATACTAACATTTTCTTTGGAAGACCTTTGGCCGTTGTCACAACCGCTGTGGGTGTCACGTGTCTGTACACCCCAAATTTTGGCCAGGTGTGTCCCTTGCTCCGAAGTCCTTGAAATAATACTATTGTGTTTGATAGAAATATGGGGCTGTTAAAGCATTTTACAGTCATTTCAGTATACACGTGACAGTAGACATTACTAATTTTGAAAGTGTGGCTAGTCCGCACTTCATTGTTGGCCAGCTGACCGACCCTGCTGTGGCAACTCCATGTAAACAGTGTCAGACACTGGTGATGTTGCAGTGTGTGTGTTGCTGACAGATGAGTTCTATGAAGCCGTCGAGTCTCAGTCCAGTACTGCTGATGCTGCTGCTACTGCTGAATCTCCACTTGATGCTCATGTGACTGCAAATGATTTATTGTCGCGTGTCGATGGTGTAATGGTCGACGATCATCAACTGTCGGTGCCAAATGACAGCTCTACTGTCAGCGACGGCAGCAGCATTACTGTCGACTCTGATGCTGGCTTGTTGCAGCCTCATAGTAATGCAGCTGATGACAGTGCTAATGCCGCTGATAACACTGCTGATGCCGCTACTGATACTGGTGCTCAAACTGTCAATGACAGTGTTACAACTGTGTCAGTTGAAGAAGACATTGTGTTACAGACTGCTGACGACAGCCAACAGGTTGTCATTGAGTCTAATTGTCAGGTGAACTCTGCTGTTCCAACTGACAACGTGTCAAATGATGAACTTGCTGGTAGCAGTTTGCCTCCACCAACTGACGGCGTTTTGATGGATGGTAAAACCGAGTCACATCAGCTTGATACGGCTGGTGACCACGGTAACAATCATTCACATAGCAACGACGTTGTTGACACGGAAAATGGTTTATCACCTGAATGTGCTAGCTGTGATCATTTACAGCCCACTGATGATAATGTTGAGTTATGTCAACTTGACACCGCTAATGACAATGATGACAGTCGGCCAGAGAACAAGGAAGCTATGGACAGTGATTTTGTTGACAATGGTCAGCCAGCCGACGATACTGATCAGACAGAGTTGTGTGACAGTACAACGGCTGGGAATGGTGAAGATACCATCGACACTCTGCTGCCTCTGAATGTAGCGGAGGAACCATCGACCGCTGACTCTAACGATGACTCGGTTGAGTTTGTTGAGGCATCGACGTCGTTGAACGCCGACGGCACAGGAGAGCAGTGTGCTGTAATGCCGATGACGAGTGATCTGGAGACCGAGACGTACATCGACGCAGAGCAACAGCAACAGGACGACGACGATAACAAAGACGAGGAGTTTGTCGACTCGTCATCGGAGGTCTCTCCTCTGCAGCCGGCCGAAGGTATGGCAACAGTTTCTGGTTCGGTTAAAGGTTAAACGATATAGATCTTCGTGTACACACCTCAGAGCCACCGGATGCCACGTGCCATATGGGATGCCACAGGTGAACGTGCTTCACCTAACCACAACCTCGGCCATATAGGCTGGTACTTGATTTACCTACCGTGGAGGGATGGAACGCTGACGTGCCGGACGTAGATTAACTACATCGATCGATACCAATGCATTACCAGTAAGCCAGGCCACCACCTGGGTTCTCACTGACATGGCAAGTTTGAGAATGTCTTGGATTTGAGGACGGGAAGAAATCAGGAACTTCTGTTGCTCTCCAAGGAGAATAATATCGTTATCATATTTCCAGTCATTTATATGGTAAGTTCTTGTGTGTACTAAGTAAACTCACTCACTCGCTCGCTAGTCGACCATTGTCGATGACGGTTGGTGACATCAGATGACCACTCTATTGTCTTTCATCTCCACTGCTCCCTGTCTTGTGACATCTCCTTCAGCTGAATGTAGCTACAACCACTCCACTCTTCTATGTCGTCCATCCATTGTCTTTTGGGTCTTCCTTGGTGACGTAAACCATATACACTGCCCTCCAAGACTGTTAGTGCCAAATTTTCTGCACTTCCCCTGGTAACGTGTCCGAAGTACTGTAGTTTCATCCGAGCCACCTTCCCCATTAACTCCCTTTCCACACCAATCTCTTCTAATATTGATATATTGGTACAGTGTTCTTTCCAAGAAACACAAGTAAACACAACATGAAAAGAGAGATGAAAAACAGTTTAAAAAGTGGCATGAACCATATGCATATAAACAAGAAGCCAAGCTGTCGCTAGGATAGCCGACCGTACTGCCAAAAATTGCAAGGGTCACGTGACCTAGGCCACGCCTACTTTCGGGGAAATTATTTATGCGCCTGC
>Ga0056114_1001596_pt1 | contig 10572 bp, 6 predicted proteins | sample WorMetHERISLAND1_FD_77005 | JGI IMG/M metagenome (GOLD analysis project Ga0056114, IMG submission 77005) | Marine gutless worms symbiont microbial communities from Max Planck institute for Marine Microbiology, Germany - Olavius loisae HERON... ... | reverse complement strand
CATCTACCACAAGTACATGACACATTCTGTAAATCCTGCAAATTTCATGGTCCTATGAGCAGTAGAAATGAAGTTATTGCCTGTTAAAAGTGGCAGAAAATAAAGCGATGCCAATGCCAAAGCTGAAAAACGACTACGGTGGCCACATTCAAACAGCCATAACTCAAAAAGTACTTGGAATATTTAAGTAAAATTTTGCACACAGCCTACAAATATGTTCATGAACAATATGTTAAAATTTCATGTAATTTGGAGATGGTCACCCGGAAATTTTTTGGTCATTTGGCCCATTTTAAATGGAATGACCCTTTTGGCAGGTTTTCGCGTCGCGCGGGTTTGTCAGCGATAGCTGGGCTTTCTTGTTACTTACAATATAAGATGTTACTGTAATGTCTTTTCTCTTTCAGACTTTCAGCATGATGTTTATTGTTCCACTGTGTCAGCAATTTTTGTATTAACACTTGAAATTGCATTTGTTTTGACAGATATGCTAATTGTGATTCATACTTGATTCTTATGTATCAGATCTTTGAATGTGTTAGTCATTGGCCCAGTGTGGGCTCGGGAGCATTGTGGTTTAAGTCTGTCTCCATTACTGACCGAATTTCATAATAGGCAACTGAACCAGGGTAGTTTTGTTTTGCTGTATTTGCATTGTTTGCATTTTTAGCATGCGACAGCATATTTATAGGCGTAGCGTGCTATATGGTATCATGCATCCGTCTATTCGTCTGTCAGTCTGTCGTCCATCCCGCGGGTGGTTCAGTTAATAATGTTTGAAGTTAGAATTACGCAGCCTTCACTATATTGTAGCCCCATCCTTCTAGTTTTTGCAGAGTACGTTTCATCCAGAAATTCTGACGGGTTCCCCTGAGCGGGGGCATTAAACAAGGGAGGGGTGGGAAAGCAAGTCATTTTCTAGCTTTATGTGTCAGTATCTCACAAACATTAAGAGATATGTCCATAGTTACTATTATGTACCGCTGACCTAGCAGATGTTATCGAGAGGCACGGTGTGACATTACATACATTTGCCGACGACACACAGCTGTATCTGCACTGTCATCGTGACGATATGGCAACATCTGCTTTACGTCTTGAACATTGCCTCTCGGAAGTCAGCCACTGGATGTCTTCCAACCGACGCAAGTTGAATGCTGACCAACTGAGCTGCTGTAGGCTGGATCTAGGCATAGTTGTCCTTTATTGGATGACCGCGGCCTTTGTTTACAGTTCGGAGTAGACACAGTTGTTTCCAGCAGCTACGTTCGAGTGCTCGGAGTGACATTGTCATCAGATCTGACCATGGATAAGCACGTCTCAAGGTCTGCTCGGCCAGTTTTTATCATCTCCGGCAACTGCGACGTGTCCGGTGATCACTGGATTCAGAGTCAGCGGCGACGCTGGTCCATGCCTTCGTTACATCTCGCATCGACTACTGTAATGTAATGCTGGCGGGTGCACCAAAGGCTGCGACGTCTCTTGAATGCGGCTGCACGTCTTGTTAGTTTTCGACTGCGGTCTGAGGCAGCTTATGCATGTCGACCTTCACTAGCTCAACGTGCGAAAAGTCACATTGTGCATGTCGTGTTCTGAGCCTTGCTACTATAAGATACTATTTTAATTTTATTCTAAACAGAACTAGGTGAGGCCGAGAACTTTCTGATTGCCCCCTCGTACATGCACTGCTGTCACAATTCGCAAACTTACCTTTGCGTCTGCTAGGCTTGTTTAAGTTTGGTCTAAGAAGGACTAGGTGTAGTCTTGTTTATGAAATCCAGTTTTTCTTATTTATTTATTAGTAATTTTATCAGTACTGTTCACGTGTGTTAGTGAACATCTGTGTACAGTGGCATCATAGCAGAGTTTTTGTTGTGTTGTCTGTAGATTTCGAGAGTTAAAATCAGCAGATAAAGGATTCCAGATCCTTGAAGACAGTCATCTGGATGATGCATTACGTGCATGGTCACAGTTTGCTGATGAGTTCGTAGTAGAAGCCACTCTAGTGGATCTACAGCATGAATTGCGTTGTTATAGTCAACGGCGAGATGAGTTGATGTTGACTCGTGACAGGCTGGTTGTTCAGCACACGGCAATTGCTGGTGAAATAGCACAGTTGTCTGGCGTCAGTGCTGCTGGCAAAACTGACTTACAACGTGTCGCAGAACAAGTCCAAGTTGACAGCAGTCATGTAAGTATCTCGACAGTCACGTGTTGTCTGGCTTTGCAGCATCACATCTCACTCGTCACTTCCCAATTCCCATTCCAGTCCAAGCTCTGTGCCAGTTGCCAGGCTGTGGGTGCATGGTGTTCTGTTAACCCGTGATGACAGGCAGGCGTACAGATAGGGCAACAATGCTCAATTATTACATTCTCATAGATGAAGTTTATTTTCTGGATGATTGAAATCTTTGATGTCAATGGTCCATGGTGATCTATGGTGTTCACTGTCCTCTGCAGTACTGATGGTCAAAACTGTCTCTTCTGAAACAGAATGTATGCAGTTTAAACACAGGAAATGGTACCTACTTTCATCAAGGAACTGCCGTTGATCTTAGTTTGTGTCACCCATCATTATATGTAGATCTAAGCTGGTCAGTTCATGAAAACCTGTGTGGAAGTGACCATTACCCTGTTGTCATAACTGCTATCAATTTCATGATAACAACGCTCAGTTGTCGTGGAAGTTAGACAAAGCAGCCTGGTGTGCTTTTTCGGAGAAAATATATCTTTAACTTAGATTTAAACAGTGAACAGCTGCTTGTAATGTCAGTAGCTGGAGAGTTCCAAACGGTGGGTGCTGAACAAGAAGAACAAGAAGCACGATCAGCAAAGTGTACAGTAGCGGTGCCGTGCAGCAGAAGTACGAATATGACCTCAAATGACCCCTAACCAACATTTTAAGGTCACACTACTTTTCAGAGGCAAATGTCTCCAAAGTAGTTAGGGGAAACACTTCCCCACCTAGGTACATTGTAATCTGTATTTCAGGCTGAAGTGCATGCTATTTTACAATCACATGATTAAAATAATGTATTATAAACAGACAGGCAGAAATCAGATGACTTATGTCATAGGCACAGTGACTCAATTGCCATCTCCCCTGACATCCAGGCTGCCTTAAAAGCACTATTATCTCCTAAGGTCACTTCGGCTTTGGTAGCTGAAACTATGGATAGCTAAATTTTTAACAGCGTGTGTTTGGTTTGGGTATGTGGGCATCATGTTCAGTTCAGATCAATCTCTTCAATAGTTCTCAGTCAGTGAACGACTAGCGTGAAACATGACTCTTGAGCCCTGCTCGAATCTGACTGCAACTGATGGAAATGGGGAGCGAAGCTTATCGGCAGTAAGTTCTAGACAACTGGAGCTGCGATGACGGAGCTCCTCCTTCCAAGCCTAGTTGTCCTGGTTCGTGGAATGAACGGATCACCGCACTTTGTCGAGTGGAGACGAGGATGGCATGAATTGTCAGCAACTGTGCAGGTAATGCTACTGAAGTAGGCAGCCCTCGGATGCAGTCAAAAGTCAATGCAGCAATTTTGAACTGTATTCTCTGAGGCACTGGTAGCCATGGAGGACGTCACAAAATACTGCTGTGATGTGCTCATATGTACCAAGACCAACAACGAGACGAGCGGCGGCGTTGAGTATTATTTGTAGTTACAGTAGTCAACTCAGCGACAAATGCAGTAGCGAGTGATCAGCAGGCATTGGTAGTTAAAGAACGCCGGATACATCGTAGTTACTGGAGTTGGTAAAAAGAGCAGTGGACCACGTTTGCTAGATGCACTTTCATATTCAGTCTACTGTCAGCGATGACACCGAGGTCACAGACTTTGTCCTGTGGCATGACGAGCTGATCCTAAGTAGCAGAGGCGACATGACGACCTTCGCCAGTTGCTGACTTGTGCCTAGCCAGATGAATTAAGTCTTTCCAGCATTCAAGCTGATTAGATGACATCCATTTGTCTGTATCAAAAGCACATGCCAAGAGGCAACTGGTAGCAGGACTCTGTTCAGACGCAGCACAGCTAGTGTAAGTCTGTAGGTCGCTGGCATAGGCATGGATACAGACTTCATGCTTAGCTGCAGTCTAAACACATCAACAGAGTAGAGTGCGAACAGCAGTGGACCTAGCACAGATCGCTGTGGGACACCACAGCAATCTCTGCGGAGTAGATATACTGCCACCAAAAGCAGCAGATTGCAGTGTGTCGGTGAGGAACGAGCTGAGCCACTGATGCCGAATGACACCTCCAGACGATGCAGGAGGGAGGATCTCGTGGTCCACAGTGTCAAAGGCCCAGCAATGTCACCTTCTGACAGTCAGTGGCATCAATGATGTCTCAAATGACATACCAGATAATGAGATATCTGATGTAAGTACTTGTGAAGCAAGCATCAACTCATCCTTACTTAGGACCAGAGCCGGTCCTCGGCATTACTTCTACCACTGTATACAATGCAGTGAGGCAGTGATCTGTCTGGGAACAGAACAGACTGCTGTGTCTAACACCTGGCTAAATCCGTGGTTAAGGGAGTTGACCTTAGCCTAACTATGAGAGATCTCCACATCCTGATAGGCTTACTAACTGGTCATGCCAATCTTAACTGACACTTGACTTTGATGAAAGTCAGGTCGGACTGTATTTGTCCCCTCTGTCAAAATACTGCTCTTCCTCTCCTTGGCGTACACTCAGTCATTCACTCACTAGACTCAAGGCTAATTTTGCTATACCGATTTAGGTGTTGGGCTTTACTTCTGAAGCCTTGTAAAGCTTTTGGGAGATTACTCTAGCCTCTGGCTTATCGGAGAAGTGCAATAGGCCCACCTGGTAGTCTGACCACTGGATGCCATCTGTGGGCGACATCCACCCCGAAGGTAAGGTTTCAAAAGTGGTGCATTTTAGAGACAAGGACGTCAGCTGGAAATCATGACAAATCAGAAGTTCTGTAGCAAAACGTTGTGCACATGACTTTGTTGTTGAACAGGTAAACAACTTACTTGAGTTGCTGGTGCCAGTTGTTGACGAGCTGCTATATAACTACCAGTTGTCAGAAACAGACAGTGTCTCACCGTTTTTGTCTCATACAAGTTTGGACAAGTATCATGCAGCTGAGGAACATTTCACTCAAGAACTTGTCAGCTTTACCAAGAAACAGTTTTTTGAGGTAAGAATGCTTCACGTTCTGATTTTAAGCGCCAAGCCTATCACGTGGACACTTGGACCTTCAAAACCACACTAAAACCTAATGGGGCCTTCAGTTCCCCAGATTTTTTCACAACTGCAATCTCCATGCTAAAGCTACTGAATTACACAGTGACCTACCATTACTATGCAAAAAATTTTATGGGCTGACTCTGCTCCCACCCAAACGGGTCTGGCACACCCACAACCCAAATTTGAAACATATCCTGTTATCATACAAAAATAGAGATCTGCAAAATTTTATACAGCCAGATGATGAATACAGAGGGTCCCCACATCCACCCTTAAGGGGGTGGGCACCCACTGTGCAAAGTTTCCACATGTGCAATATCTTTAAGCCAACTCTTTGACCTAGTTATATGATATTTATCAGATCAGACTGTGGGTGTCAACCACCACCCCTATCCAAGCGAGTGTTGTTAGGGAGCCGTTGTCACATATTGAAGCCTTTCTGTTTTGATGTTGTGTTTGTAGGGTGTTGCTGAAATTGTTGGACAGTCTGGATGGAATGACTGTGAAATGATAGAAATTACAAATCCTGACTTGCTGTTGGTGAAAAGTACTCGTGATGACGCTGTCTTAGAAGCATGCAAAGACCTGTCTTATTTGCATTCCTGGTTTGTTATCACTTAAATAAAATACCATATACCTTTATTCTACCTCGTGAAAAGATTTTGTGTTATTAGGCCACCTGGAACGGTAATTCTGGGAGGACTTGGCAGATGCTTTTTAGCCTATCTATTTATTTCGCCACTAGATCTTGGAGCTCCCTTGGCCAATCGCCGTGAAACTTCGCCACATGATCGGAATTTGTGTGCACTGCAAAATTTGGGGCCCCTCAGCAACAAAACTTTGGGGCCAAAAACATGCAAAAATTTGGGCAATTTTATACAATTTTAGACTTGATTGTGGGTATCTCCGGAACAAGTCAAGACATCCAAAATTGGAAAGACATGTGATCAACACCAATTACTCCCGTGTTAGGCAAAAAATCCAGGTGAACTTTGGTCCACTAACTAAAAAGTAGAACATGTGTGTTTGGACCCATCCAAGTGGACTTTTTCGGGAGACTATTTCGGCCCTTAGGGGATGTTGCCCCCTGAAATTATTATGCGTGCTAGAGATTCACGAAGCATACACCCCAAAGAGGGGGGTTGCCCCCAAAATTTTATGGGTGAAATTTAAAATTTAGCTTAAAATTCAGCATATGAGCACCTATAACTTTGGGTCTGGTAGGAGTAAACTCATGAAACATTTCCACGCGACGTTCGATATAATTTGGGTGGAACCTTTGGAAGACTCACTTCCAACAAAATGTGAGAGGGCAAAAACGTACAAAATTTCTCGTGATTTCTGATAACCTTCAATTTGATCACAAATATCTCCCGAACAGATAGACAGGACGAAAATCGGAGCAACAAGCGATCAAATACAACCCCTTTGATGTTGGGCGAAAAAAATGGTGAACTTTGTTCCACTAACAAAAAGTTGAAGGCTCTCGTTTTGACCTACCAAGTGGACTTTTTCCAGAGACTGCATTTTTTTGCTGCCTTTCCATTTTTACACGTGTTAGAGATAGACCAAGGCTTGCTATTGCTCATCCCAGTGGGGATGTGGTGACCCCCAAAATTTTTAGGGTGAACATAACTGAACATTTAAAATTTGGCTTAAAATTCATTGTGTGTTTGCCTAAAACTTTGGGGGTTAGTGTGATTAACCCCATGAAACCTATCCATGCAATAATATGGGTACAACTTTTCGAAGGCCCACCCTTAAAATTTGGGAGGGCACCAGGTAAAAAACTTCTAAAATTTGGCACAATTTCTGACAACATTTGACTTTGATCGTGAGTACCGGTATATGAATATCTTCGGAAAAAATTGACATAATGAAAAACGGAAAAGCAAGCGATCAACTTCACCCCCTCCGACTTTAGGCAAAGAAAATTTGGTGAACTGTGGTGAACCAACAAAAGTGTTATAGGCACTCTTGTTGATGCACCAAAAACCATCTGTGCACACGATTTCAGAGAACTTCAGATTTTGTTGGCAAATATTTCTGGAAGGGATTGAGATATCAAAAATCTGAAAGGTGATCAACAACAACCCCTCCAACACTGGGCGAAAAAATTGGCGATCTTTGGTCCGCTTACCAGAAAGTTAGAGACACGCATATTGTCTCACCTTAAATTAATTTTCTGGGAGACTATATTTTGGCCAGTAAGGGGTGCTGCATGCTCAAATTTTTACATGTGCTATAGAATGACCAAAGCTTGCCAACCCCCTAAATCGTCTTTCCAGTCGGACTTGCGGTGCCGGGCAGCATCAAGTTTGGCACTGCCTCATATTTCTAGTTGAATACTGCCTTATTATTTAGCCGTGCCTAGTAGCAATATAGTGTCCCATGCTTTCAATGCTTTTACTTTACGTGAAATCATCAAGCCACAGAAACTTCAACTGCAGTTTTAGCAAATCTGATGTCAAATGTCCATGTTGCTGGGTACGAAAATGCAAATGTTTTTCACACATATCTTTGTGAAAAGCTGATCGATTTACATCAAACTGAAACCAAAATGATCTTGGCCCACCATTGTGCAGCACACAGCACAGTAGTGCTGCACAATGGTGTAAGGGCGATGAAAGAAGTCAACGGGAAATGCCATTTTTTGTTTTGTTATTTTTAGGTTCATGCACATCGCTACTTGTCCGTGGTCCACCTACCATTAATGCCCGCATTCCACAACCCAGGGTTGCCAACTTGTTCGTGTTTGCAATTTCGGGTTGGAATCTAGTTGCCAACTAGTTGCAGAGGTGGACAATCCTATGACCTAGTTGACCTAAATTGTGTTTAAGATGGCAGAAGATGAAGTTGTGGTTGGATGCACATGTCAATTATTTGTTAGTTTAGGTGGATATTTTTCTCCATGCTAGCTCCTTTTGCTCTTCAGATGCATTTACAGTTGCATCCCATAAAACCGTCTCGTTTTTGAACTGCATTTATGACATTTTCGTTGTTAAGTTCCTGTTTTCGATTCTAAGTGACGTCAAAAAAACCCAGAAATTTAAATAAGTAACCAACAAAGCAATTAAGAAGTTTGCAACTTGTTGCAAGCCTGGTCGTTTTTAGCAAGTTGCCAACCTGTCGAACTAGTTGGCAACTTGATAGATATATCATGTCATGTCGTGATAGATGTATCAGGTTGCCAACTCAAAAAACTTGCGAACTTGTTGGCAACTAGTTGGAAACCCCGGGTTGGCAACTAGTTTCCAGCTAGTTCTCCTAGTGAAATGCGGCCTTAATGGTTTGTACATTAAATGATGTGTTCTGGTGGCATTCACATTCCTTATATGGTTTGTGAGGAAAACTTAAATTTAGCTCCTTTAATCCCCAAAATTTGACAATTTGCATTACGGCCTATGGAAATGTTGAAGAGCCATAACTCAGGTACCGTTAAAAATGCGTGCAAGATGTTTGCACAAAACATGGAGTTTTCGGGGTCGGGCAATAACACAGACCCACCCTTGTTGCCATGGTAACCAGACCAGTTATCGTTTGAGCACATAATGTGCTATAACTCAGCTTGTATACAAGATTCTTGCACCAAATCGGGGGTTTTTGTGAACAGCCAATTTAACTGTGTGAGTGAAATTTGGGTCAGACCTATGCCTGTTGTCATCGTAAGGAAAATTTGGAAATTTTCACACAAAATTTACCATAATTCACGTAAATAAAAATGGAATTTTGGTAATTTAGGCCCTGTGACCATGTACCTGTTTACTAACAAACCTTGTCAGTTGTCCCGTAGCCAAAACTGGCAATAAAACAGCAAATGTAAATGCAAAAAACGTTAACGGCATATTGACCAGGGATGAAGTCTCGGTGTCAACGTCTCGGTCTCGAGACAGTCTCAAGACCTGATTTTGATTGTCTTGGTCTCGTCTCTGTCTCCAGCTCTAAGGTCTCGTTTACGAGCTAATGTTTAGCTGAATTTTTGTTAATTACAAAATTACAACTAGTCGCCACTCGTCATTTGATTATTTTTATCCAGATCTTATTTCCACGCCTCTGTGTTGCTCACTTCTTATTATTAGAACTGTGTTTTGTGAATGAAACACAGCATAATTTGTACCAAAAGGCTGTACGGTTTGCAACATCTCGAAAAACGTCTCGGTCTGGGTCTTGAAAGGTGGCGGTTTCGTCTTGAAGCCAAAATTGATTGTCTCGGTCTCGTCTCAGTCTCGTGAAAATCTGGGAAGGTCTCGTCTTGGTCTCGTCTCGAACAAACTTTCAAACGTCTCGGTCTCGAAAGTAAAGGTCTCGTTTACATCCCTGATATTGACATATCAAAAACAGCGAAAATAAAAAATGGTGATAATAGTTTTGCAGCAGTTGACATTTTGGCACCATTTTTTGCTGTTTGCAATGTGTCAATATGCCATTAACTGGTGTGATAAACTACGTTTTTTGCATTTTATCTTTGATAAACTCGGCTGACCTAAAGAGGTTATTCTGTCTACTGTAGGCCTTTTAGGACCATTACTGATATCTGGAACATACAGTGTATCTCACGCACCATCTGAAGTAATTACAATGATCAGAAAATTATGGCAGTGTGCTGATTGTTGTTTGATGTCATGTGTGAACAAATGCCAGGTAACCAGACTGTAGGACCATTGAAGGTGACAGGTAGCTTTGAGCAGTGTATTATTGATGATGGAGAGCAGATGCATGATGGAATGAGCACACGTGATCTGTTGACAATGGCTGTGCATTGCAGCTATCAAGCCAGTGAATCCAAGTTGATAAACTCGTTAGTTGGAGAGGAAAATATGGCAGCTGCATGCAGTTTTCAGGCTCACATGCTAACGTGGCTTCAAACTAATCCATATGCTGTTCCTGTGCCAAACCTGAGGTAAGTGTAGCATTTTTCAGAACGTAATTTGCATTCTTTGTGATGACAGTGGCTTGTGTTTGCTGATGTTGATAAAACTCGACTGGAAGGGCTGTTCACTCATGGTGGGGTACTGCAGTGTGTCAACAGAAGTTGTTAAACTGTCATTGCTAACAGTTGACAGCACAGCTTGTTCACTACTACCAGGTCACTCCTGGGCCTGTGGACTTGCTGTGGTTTTGGTTTTAATGTTAAAGTGTGGTCGTCTATGCGGGCATAATAGTGACAGAGCAGAGTAAAGGTAACAAGAAAGCCCAGCTATCGCTGACAAACCCGCGCAACGCGAAAGTCTGCCAAAAATTGCTCCAATTCGACGTGCTTACTACGTTGTCGCTGACAATACTGGCCTATCTTCATTCGTTTAGCTGTTGTTGCGTCCGAAATCTGCGAAATCCCGCGAAATTCACT
>Ga0056114_1001595_pt1 | contig 10574 bp, 11 predicted proteins | sample WorMetHERISLAND1_FD_77005 | JGI IMG/M metagenome (GOLD analysis project Ga0056114, IMG submission 77005) | Marine gutless worms symbiont microbial communities from Max Planck institute for Marine Microbiology, Germany - Olavius loisae HERON... ... | reverse complement strand
CATAAATTATGCTGTAATTCGACCACTGCATACAGGTATGTTGTTTTTTTTGTACACATGCTGGTTGGACAGTGTAACTGACCTGTGCTATGTTGTTGTTGAAGTGTTGACTTGGCTGTATTCAGGACGAGGTGAACATAGAGCTACAGGAGCTCGCTCGTGAGAAGTCCAATGTCGGTGGCAACAAGAAGAAAACGATGACAATCTACAGTAAACCATACTTCAAGGACAGCTCTGGCCTGGTCAGTGACCACTCCTCTCTGTCATCATGACAACAGCATTCAACAGACTGGGTCACCACTCACCTGGATAACATGGAAAATGTGGAAAAGCCAGGGAATTCCAAAGTGGTTAGGAAAAATGAAAAGTTCAGGGAAAAGTCAGGGGAAATTGAAATTAGTTGCCACTATTATGTATGTATTATGCTTAATGTATATACAATGTAACTTGTATTTTAACAATTTATTTATTTTTTTTCATCTCGGTGTCATTCAGTGTGTCATCCTGTAGCTGTTATAGCTGCAGTTTATTAAGTGATGAACCGTGAAAGCATGGGGCTACCTGGGCTGTTTAATTAACGTGAAGCAACGACTGTCGACCGTAGTGTTAAAACTACAGTATATCGATGAATCTTTGCCTGCCGTACTTGTAAAGTCCGGGAAAAATCAGTGAATCTTGTGCTCTGAATAGAGGATGCTGCATTTGGTGCATGGACTTTGCAAGGGGCCCGGCCGGACTGCGAACAGGGCTTTAGCTGTTATTATATTAGAATGGTTTGTCACACATCAGGTTTACAGGTGTGTATAACTGTTTGTTGCAGTGTAGGAGACCATTGGAAAATTTTACTATGTAACAAATGTCGTAAGAGTTAGGTTGAACATTTAGACATGTATTGGACACGTGCGAGTTTGTTGAAAATGATTTGCATTTTTGGACGGGCTGTGCATATTTAGAGTTTTCGTTTTTATATCTTGACAAACACTGGTGTATTTTATTGTATCTTGCATTGTCACTTGCAACTTTATTTGAGGTCAGCAAAAAAAGTTGCGCCTTGACTCGAGTTTTAATAGAGGCTTTATACACTTTGCCTTTGATGTTTAAGACTCAACATTAGTGACCTTTAAACACTTATGTTGTGCTATTTCAAACTGATCCTTTTCCCGTATGTTTCAGTGTCCACCAGCAAATGATGAAACCCATGCAATACGTCAAGCATGTCTGCTCAATCCACACGAACGACCAACAAAACACTGTAAGAAGTGTTTATATTGATGACTATATTGATATTGATATATATGTATTCAGTTTGGATGTATCATACATGTAATGATTTTCATCTGTTGTTCGGCATTATGGTCGAGTTTTTACTGTTTTTCCTAGCATTTTTTATTACAAAAAACCATGCTGTATAGTGTACAAGCAAGAAGAGCACAAACAAACCAACTAACTATACATGAATGCTACTAGTATGATGCATGCTGTTTGTTTAAAACTGAACTTAATTATCTAGGCTTTACCAGTTGCCATTCTGTCAGGTAATGGATCTCTGACATGCTGTCCACACAAGGTAGTGTGACACGTCATGTGGACAGCTGTCCACACAGTTGAGTAGTCGGTCTGTGAGTTAGAGTGCTAGGTAGTAGCATGTTCCTATACTGGCAGAGTGATAGAATGATTTCAACTTGTCACAGATATAATAGCGCTAGTATAGGCCATTGTGTCTTCTCTTCTGCAGCTCCACAAATCTGGAACCAAATGCCTCTTGTCATTAGAATTTCATCGTCACTCGACTGTTTTAAGCACCATCTTAAAACCCATTATTTCATCATTCCACGAGATTCCAACCCACCTAGCAACTGCCCGCACTTCAGATTACAGTTTATTCTTAATGCTGATCCATTAACAAATTAATTACATTTCCTTCCATCTCGTGTGCACTCTTAAGCCATAGTTTAGGTGAGTATTTCATTAGAGCCTATAGACATGATTACTCGTCTTAGTCGTTGAAATAGGACAAGATCAGATCAGTTATGGCAGATCACACTCACTGGGGGTGTTTCTTGTTTTCAGGGACGCCTTCAGAAATCGACAGGCTGCGGAAGGCCGTACTGCAAGATCGGCTGAAGGTGGCACTCCGTTCACTCATGAACAGGTCTCGCTCAGTTCATAGTATTGTATGTCAGTGAATACCTGGTGTCATTGAGGCATAATATCTGGTGAAAAAATGTCTTAGATTCTCAGTTGAGTGTGAATTGTATGACTCCTACTGTCTGCCATTCCATTCCAGCACCAATGATTCATATGAGAAGCTTGAACTAGTGCTCTGCAGATATTCAAAATTTTAGATCAAACAAGAATCAAAATGTTAGTCACTAATTGATTTGATCCAAAACCAATCAAACTACTGGAAATTTTTGAATACTTACCGTCACCGATCTACTTCGTTACTTATTTCACTGAACAGCACTGACCTTTCACCCTAGCAACTGCGTAGCAACCAACAAACTACAACAGCTAGCCTTCTATACAAACCACTAATGGCATAATGTACAAACAGGGTGCCACAAAACTGCTGAAACTATTTAACAAGTATCACTAATGGTGACTTGAGTACGGCGAAATCTGTTCAATTCGATTTGAAATTTCAGATAATGGCCCACTGTTCAGTTTGATATGGTTCAAAAAAGAAAACATTATTTGCACAGCACTAAGTAGCTTGGATGACATGACCTAAGGAGTCCTTGGTGACTGCGAAATAACAACCATGTTGTGCCAGAGAAATGTGTAGAATTGTACGATGGTTTTCGTGGTTTCTGATTCTGATCTTTATTTCACTTTTGTTAAATGCACATCGTTCACACATTTTGCCATGTGTATGTGTTTCGTAGGAAGGAAATAGAGTACGAGAAGCTGCGTAAGTCGGTTGCCGACAGCGAAGAAGAGACGCAGATAAAGCAGCGACTGGCGCAGTTGGACCGAGACATTAATGCCAAACGGTGAACGACCGTCGTATTTATTGATGTTGTTTTGTGTCGCTGATAGTTGAAATCACTGTACTGTTTGACATCCTGGAGTGACACTGATCAGTGATCAGGTGTTCTGCTGCATAATGCTGAGGCCTATAATGAGTCCAGTGTGCTTCCACTAATTCTTCTTCTTCTCTTCTTGTGTGGCATGCACCACAAATTGGTCATTGTTAATATAAACCAGTTTACATTCCTGTTTTTAGCTTCAGCCTCTTTGAGTCCCCTAAACCACCTTCTTCCAGGTCAACCCTCCAGTCCCCACAGCTTCACTTTCTTTGCGTTCCTTCACACTCCTATTGTCACCTTCTCATGGAAAACGTGTACTGACTTGGCAGTGTTTGTCGTGTTTCCATGGTCACTGCCGGACTGCTAGCAGGTGTCTGTAATGTGGCTATTGTGGTGTGTTGAGGGATCTGATTGATGTGTTCAGGGAACGCACTGGAGTGACTGAAATCTACGGTGACATGAGCGACCTTGACGACATCGACTGGATGAAAATCTCAAACGTCGACGTCAGTTCTTGCTGTCACATTCATCAGTAATCAGTACGATACGATACGAATAAGATATGAAAGAATTGATTAACGTGGACTCAAAAGCCGAGTGTGATCTAGCACATGCGGCCAGAAACAAAAAATATAAAAAAGAAGAAACTAACAAACTCCAGTACCCACTTAGTTTGGTATAGGTTCAAGATCCGTGAAATGCAGTCCGGAAGGAACCAGAGAGGCTGGAGTCTAGTTGCAACACTTCTACAGCAGTAACCCTAACAGTATGATGACATTTATGAGTGTTATTGTAATGCAATGACATTGGCTAGGCTTTGACTGCATTGTTTCTTGTTTACTTTACAAGCAAACTAAGTTGACCCTTACTAATAATATGTACTTTTATTACTTAATATCACTGCGATTTGACTGCTGTTAACTATTAAAATTGAGACGTATTTTGAGATGCAGTGTATGGTGTCCTGTGATTGTGAATCAGTTGGGCAATTTCAGTAGTTTTCTCTTACTTTCCTCTTAACCGTCGCTGAGCAGATATTTATTTGTCGTGGTTAGCCGTGTGAGTTAAGTGTGTCTGTGTGTGTGGACAGTTTGACGGCCAGCGAACTCCAGTCAGTTGTAGACTGTTCTGGAAGAACGCCGGTCACCCGGCCATCAACACTTCGAAGTGGACGCAGGACGAGGACACGAGGCTGCTGTCACTGGTGGTGAAGTATGCTGGAGTGAACTGGGAAGCAATGGCCACAGAGCTTGAGGTAGTTACTCCTCTGTCCACAGAGTTAACCCTTTGACACCCACTGTTGCAATATGGCTACAGCTATAAAGCATCTTGTGCCAGACCGGGTTGAGCCGTCATTTGTAATTTCTGACATCTGGGCACTCTGACGCTCAGGGCTAAGTGTCAGAGTGCCCAGATGTCAGAAATTACAAATGACGGCTTAGGATGCTTTATAGCTGTACCCATATGGCAACAGTGGGCATGAAAGGTTAATGTATTTATTACCTTGATGCAACCAGCAGGCTCAGCCTCATGTGGTCTCAGCCATTGTGGCCACACACATTGTTTGTATAATAAATGTTGTAGACGGGCCGAACGGCATTTCAGTGTCTTCAGCGATATCAGACAAAGCTGAATCCGTGCCTGCAAACTGGGTATGTTTCATTTATCAGTCATACCCATCTCTTCTAATCACATGTCTCTCTACATGATGCAGCGTCTGTCTGTCAGTCTGTCCATTTGTCTGTCTGTACACCTGTCTGTCTGTCTGTCTGTGTGTTTCTGTGAAAAATGCTACTGAGTTAGAGTACTAAACTTGGTGTGGCATTTTGAGGCTGTGTCTGAAACAATGCAGTATCAAAGTGGCTAATTGAATCATCAAAATCCGCTTGGCACATCTGGCATTTTTGTTCAGTTTGGTTCACTAATAATAGTAAGAGAGTATGTAACGAGATGATTGATGTTTTCCATCGTCGATGCCTCAGGAGCATTCTGGGCATTTCGTGGCGTCACCACATCACAAATGATGAATTGACGGCACGATCTGGACAAATGTCACTACACTACACTGTAGCAATCAGATGAAGACGATTTATCGGTCACATTCTGTGACTCTGACAACCAGTCCAGCTAGTCTCGCCCTGGAATGGAGGCCAAAAGATGGTAAGAGGAGGGCTGGAAGACCAAGGAGGACATGGCAAGACACACTGAAAGAAGACTTGGACATACTGGGTGTTGACTGGAGTGACGCGAGAGATACTGCCAACGATTGTGCCAGATAGAGACAACTTGTCACCCAATGTTCTGATCAAAACGGGAGGAACTAAGTCTAAGTAAGTAAGTAAGTCGTGAATTTAATAGCGCATAAAGTGTGATACCTCTAATGTGCTCTATGTACTAGTACTCTGAAAACAACCGAGTTTTAAGCAGCCGTCTGTAACTGTCAGTGCTAAGTGTCGGATCACGCAGATCATCGCTCAGTGAGTTCCAGGCAGTTGGGCCGGTAACAGCAAATGCCCGACGCCCATACGAGCTGAGACTGTGTTGAGGCACAACGAGATAATGACGACTGGCAGAACGAAGATGTCGTCGACGGGCCACATTACAGTGACAGGATTGATTTTAGCAAGCTTGAAAGTTCTGCTTGTTGATTACATGATTTGAGACCACTGAAAGCAAGAGGCTCAGCTATCACTGAGGGACCACACGTCTAGGGATCTGCGTAGCTTCGTGATTCAATTCGATTTCGAATCGTACGTCCGATTCGAGATTCGATTCGTATTGATGGTCCGATTCGAAATTTACGAATCGTCCACACTGTCAATCTTCATTCGTAAAGAAACGGTTGGTGGTGGTTAAATTTGCGTTTAAAGTCGACTTTGGGAGTAAAATAAGCGTACAACAGCATTGTTTGATGCGTTTTATGACTGAATTGAAATAAACAAGTACTCAGTTCGGAGTTCCGTAGTCTGTACATCACTCTCGTTCGTCACAAATACAAAATACCGATGGATTAAATATTCGCTGTAAGTGTAAAGTGTAAACAACTGTTTTCTGATTGTACCGGCCAATTCGATTCGAAGATTCGATTCGAAAACGAATCGGACGGCCGATTCGATTCGAGATTCGAATCGAACGACAAACAACGATTCGCTGGTCCCTACACACGTCAGTGGCGCATTGCACTGGAGGTTAAGTAAATGATTAACCTGCAGTTGGACAAGTGGGGTCATTCAAGGTCATTGGAAATGACACTACGACTCCCTGTTAATGTTCAGTAGTAACTGTGGCCCTATGTACAATAATGTATGTAGTTTGTGCTGGTCATTGAGTGTAATAGAAGCTGTTGTTGTCTTTGTATCAAACAGCAAGTGGACGCCAGAGGAAGACACGTTCTTGAAGGAGGTTGTGAACAACTATCGTATGGGCGACATCATTCCATGGTCGTATGGTAAAATCCTTATTGACTAATCCTAATGAGTGTTTGTACTGTTTGAAATATCTGTCATTATGTAGGTGAAATTTAGTTGATAATTTAAGTCTTCGGCTATTTTATTACCTCGCTTTACACGTTCTCATTGTTTGATATATAGTGGTGTTCTTAGAAGTTTCAGTCGCATGCTGTAAAATGCGTTTACTTTTGGCCATAAAATATGGCATGTTTTAGACATATATAGGACAGTGGCTAAAGTAACTGTTGATCGTGTTGGCCATCTTTGCTCTGCTTTTGTCAGTGAAAGCATGCAAGTTGTTTACAGTATTTTTCTATGAGAGGAAGAAGACGATAGTGTGACAGTTTTAGTTAAATATAGATAGATACGTTTCCTGGCTGTATATCATACAAGGCTGCCCTCCAGCAGTCTTTAGTCTCATCTGGTTTAGTTTGTGCATATGCTAGTAGTTTTACTGCATCGTTGTTTAGGTGTTTGTGTTGTTGTTGGCTGTAATTATGTTTTGCACTAGTCAAGAGATTGGCTGGGAAGATCGCCTCCGAAATGACTTGTAAAGTGTCCGGTGGGACGTTAAAACTTAAACCCTACTCAACTCAACGTAATGTCTCATGGCGTGATTGTAATGATGTCAACGGTAGCCCAAGTTGTCACTGTGTTGTAGTGGCGTACTGTGTGGAGGGCCGGAGCCGCGAGCAGTGTGCTAAGCGCTGGGAGCAGCTGTATCCAATGAACACAGTGCGAGGTCGATGGCAGGACCACGAGGATGCAGTCAGTTGTCGATCTCTTTCACACACTCAGACACTGCCATATTGTTACCATTTCACACACGTCTTCCATTAGTCGACAGTTTATCTATCTGAACTAATGATGCATTAATTCAATTAAGCCTGCTATGAGTGATTTTGTGTGTTCTGAGCCGCAGTGTAGGCGTGAATGTTACTAAAAGCCTGAATTGATGTCTGTCTCTCTGAAGATCTCAACAGTTTCAATACTGTATATACAAGTAACAACAGACCAGACTTGTGACGAAGGAAGATGCTGGCTTTACGCCATGTTGATGAGACCTGGGTTTAGTTTCTCATGGTTTTATACTAGTGGGCCCCGTGTTAGCTCGGAAGCGTTGTAGAATAAGCCCATCTCGTTTCCTGGCCGAGTGTCGTAAAGGGCGACTAAATCAGGGTAGTTTTGTTTTGCTGTGTTTTGCGTTGTTTGCTTTTTCTGGATTGTGTATAGCTTGTCTATTGTCTGTATTTTTAATTTGTCTTCTGTCCTGTATTTTCCAGCGTGAACAACGTGAATGGCGTGTGCCGTTAAGAATCTACTCACTCCGTTTGCAGTATTGGCATCACAAATGTTTTCCTAGAAAAAGTCAATGCCAGGATTTTGGAAAAGTGGACGTTATCAGTGGGCATGTCGGACTCTGAGAGATCGAAGGCATCGTGTACGCTGTGTGATATTTGATTGATGTATCTGTGCAGCAATTGGTGGACGCAGTTCAGAGGTTCGGTACTTCAAACTGGGTCAAGGTTGCTGAGTATATGCCGGGACGAACCAGCGGCCAGTGTCGTGAACGGTGCGTTACTTTTGCTGCTACTGATTCCTAACTTGTTATACACATCGCAGTCATACTGCCGTCGCACATTCTGAAATAAAACCGAAACAAAACACTCAAACAGCCTGAAACAGTTTTAGGCTTTTTCGCCCTCACTAGCATATTTATTTGCATGAAACATGCTAATGTGGCAGAAACAAACCTAAAACAGTTGCAGGTTGTTTTAATGTTTTGTTTCGGTTTTATTTCCAGTGCTTTATAGCGTTTGTTTTCTCATGTAAATGTATTAATAACTGTTAACTCAATGCAAACAAGTGCTAGCAGGCCCACACGTTTACGAACCATTGATCAATGATTGAACTGTTGTTGTAGCTGGAAGAACTCACTTGACAGCAGCATCAGTTTCGGAGGCTGGACGTATGAGGAGGATCGCACGCTGTGGCTGGCTGTACAGGAGCTTGGCATTGGTCTGTAGTACTACTCAGATGAACAGATGGCAACTCATCGTCTGTTGATTAACTCACCCGTGCTAGCAGTGTATATCCAAATTGTCAAAACAGATGCAGATTTGTGTGACATATTTTTTCTCTTCCACACACACATTATTAGCATAGTGTGTTGTCAAACGTACTCTTAACTGTTTTTTATTGAATGTCCACTCTTCTCCGTAGAATTTTAATTTAAAACGTCTTGAGTTTGACGTGATCATTGCTGACATGTACTCTTTTTGTCACAATAAAGGCTTCTGATAAAGACCGGAGTACTGACTACTGAGGTCATTAAAAGTTTTAGTTGGATACAAAACGTAGTTTCTATTTACTGCACCTTAAAGCAAATGAATAATTTGTCGTAATTAGACTCTCTCAGTGTTGATTTTTATAGTCTGTATGGTTTTAGTGCATAACAGCATTTATGCAAAGAGCAGTCCATGCTATCACCCATCCATTTGTCTGGCCATCACACAGGTGGATTTGTCAAAAATGGTTGCAGTTAGGATAATGCAATTTTCACCATGCAGTAGCCCCATCCTTCCCTAGCTTTGTTGGACACATTACATACAGAAATTGCACAGAGCGGGGGCATCAAACAAGGGTGGGGTGAGGAAGACAAGCTATTTTCTAGCTTTATGTGTCAATATCATGAACACGGTACATCATTATTATTATTAATGACTAATAGGAAGTTACATATGCCCTTTCGATTGGCACCAAGGTCAATGACCGTGGATGACCTTGAAGTGCTGTAGTTCACATTTTCTTGGAATTTCGCAGATTTGAGAGGCAACAGTGACTAAACGAATGAAGATAGACCCATATTGTCAGCGACAGAATTGTATCTTACTATCTTACTAAAATTACTTTTCAGCGATGTATAGATTATGTTGATATTGCTCACCAGGGGGGTCTACAGTCAGAATACAGTGGGTGAAAGTGGCCATTTCAAGCTCTATACACGAAAATATCTCACAAGCCGTAAGTAAATGGCCAGCGTTACTATTAACCATTAATAGAATGTCGCAAATCGGCTGTCGGATTTCGGTTGGTAGCATTGATGATCTCTGTGTTCTTTGTTAGGGGCCTTCGTACACACAATGCTATCTTGAATTTGCCTTTGTGTCAGCTGGCTTTCTTGTGATTGTCAGCCAACATAATGAAGTAGAGTATTGTCTTGTCTGTAGGCCGCTGGCAGCAGCTAGCAATGCAGTACTTGCCGAACCGCACTGACAACATGTGTCTACAGCGATATCGGCGCCTCCTGAACTGGAAAATGATACATGACGGTGTAAGTGTTATGTCGTGGTTACAACTATCTAGATTCAAGCGTTATGCTGTAGATAATGTTGTGTTACAATCGGGTCTGGTATTAATGAAAATTACCCCTGGTGCTTTAGAATAGGCCCAATCTCTTTAGTTGGTATCTTAGTAGTTTTTTGGTTGTTTAGGTTTTTTGCTGCAGCTGTGTTTAGTTTTGTCAATATCAGTCAAGTGATTAGTTGAGAAGGATATGTATTTTGCATCAGTCATGAGATTGGCTGTGAAAATCGTCTCTGTAATGGGTTGGGTGGGTCGTGGGGATGTTAAATTGTACGCAACACAGTTGTGGTTTGGGTGTCATGTTATGGTCCATTAAGGCCAATGTATGTGAATCCTGCGACTTTTCTTGTTGGTTTTGTTAGTAAGTCAGTGGACCTAGGATAACAGTTTTTGATATCCTTTATCGTTTTGCTCTTTTGCTGCTAGTTTTGTTTCCTATTTTTTTGAAATAATTCTCAAATTACGTCGTGTGGTTTCTTCTGTGTGGTTGTGCATTGTCACACAAAGTTGATGTCCGCATTCCGCAATGCAATCTGGTTTTGACGTGCAGCCCAGGGTTCCCACGCCTCCCGGAAAGTCCTGGAAAGTCCTGGATTTTTTTCTTTAAAATTCCAGGACCTGGAAAGTCCTGGAAAAATATCATGGAAAATTACGTATTTTTTATTGGTTCTAATGGAAAACAAGCAGTGTATATAGAGACCATGTAAATAAGTTCATCCGATTTCTG
>Ga0056114_1001594_pt1 | contig 10574 bp, 5 predicted proteins | sample WorMetHERISLAND1_FD_77005 | JGI IMG/M metagenome (GOLD analysis project Ga0056114, IMG submission 77005) | Marine gutless worms symbiont microbial communities from Max Planck institute for Marine Microbiology, Germany - Olavius loisae HERON... ... | reverse complement strand
GTTAGGAGGGTTTCTTTGAAGTGGCGGGCGGCGTAGCCTATATGACTGAATAAGCGACATAAGTTTAAAAAGGAGATGTAGCCTAGAAAAAGGTGTGTAAAAGTAAAAACTTTCGAGTTAAAAATTAACAGCGGAGTTATCACATCTTGGTTTTAAACTGAATAAGCCACAAGTACGATTTTGCAGTCCGCGTCCTTCCAACCAATACGCAATACGCCCCGCCCCTAACCCACCTATCGATAGCCTACAACCCAGGGATGAAAGGAAACCCACCTAACGATACATTACCCTATTTAGGAGGCCGGAGCAGCCGCAGCAGCCGGATCAGTATTCCTTTGAAGACTACTTTATGTTCGGAATTTACATACGGCGTGCGACTGCTGTGCCTATGTTAAATAATTGTTCCACTGAAAAGCTACATAGGGGGGCCGGAGCAGCCGGAGCAGCCGGAGCAGTATTTAGTCACACCGGAAAACAACACCCATAAAGCCTATGACACATCTGAAAGTTTCTTGCAAAAGTCACTTGAACAAGAAACTTTCGCAAGCAAACTTGCGCAAGTTACTTGCGAAAGTTCTACATGACACACTTGCAAGTTGAATAACGAAAATGGCAAGTTAAAAGTGGTGTTTCGTGGGAGCAACTGTGTACTGTTTGTGATTCTGGCTTGCCAATCACTGCTCAACGTTTGTGAAAGAAAACTTTCAGGAATAGAACTCGTTCTATAATTTCTGAAAGTTGACTTTCACAAGTAATAACTTGCGCAAGTGTATGTGCCACATCTGAAAGTTTTCTTTCGAAAATCACTTTCAAAAGTGACTTTTGAAAGAAAACTTCAAATGTTTCATAGGCTTAAGTCTAATAAAGTGCAATGAAAACGTTTAGACAGATGATGGTTCAGGGAAAGTGGACTTGCCAGCTGCTCCCTACACACACCGATGGGCTACTCTCTCTGACCGTCATCAGGCCCGTCGTCTTTTAGTTCGATCGTGTAAGAGTGACCAAGTCACACGTCCAAAACAGCAAAAATCATTTTACTCGGACATTGTGATAGAACGACACTAGCACATTGTGATTGTTTCGTTGTGATTGTCACTGAAGTATGTGTTTGTATGTGTAGGTGGATTTGCCTTTGTATTTGTGGCACAAGACCTAAAAGATGGTAAAGAATATGCCTTGAAGGTTTGCAGTACATTACAATAGATGAACTTGTTTAACACCTAGCAGCTGCTGTTGATATTTGAAATTGATTGGATCTGGTCTGACTGAGAATAGACTAGTTAGGCCTATACTAGAGTTTTAGCAATCTTTGGTTTTCTTGCCGAGCTGTTCACTGAGGTGAGGAAAAGAGATGGAAATTGCAGCTTCTAGCCATACAGAAGATTGTTGTTCATGTTTTAAAGAATTCTCTCTTACATTTGTGAACAGCTTCATGAGAAAACCACTGAATTTTTCCTACACTGTAATTATGCTGCATTAAAAGGACACTGATGTTAAGTAACAAAGAGTGTTGTATTCCCACACAGTTGATTTAACAAAGTACCATAGTTAAACTTCACTGTAACATAATTTGTTGTGTTTAGTTCACTTTGTGAATAACCTGTGTAATATTACCTTTGATTTGACTGGCAATCAAAACCCGCTTTGATTATTATACATCTGTGTATTTTACTGCTTTTATCTGATTTGTATTTTACAGTTGACTACAAATTGTACTATGATGATGACAATGCTGTTTTGAACTTGTGTCTTAGTTACAATGTATTCAGAATTTATATGCATGTGTCTGATAAAGACATAGTATATATGATGTGGATGAACTTTAGGTTGATAAATTTCCTTGCAGAATATTTGTACAATTTTGTGAAGCTGCCATACACTCGTATTTAGCATTGTGTAATGATTATGTATGTATATAGTGTGAGTCAAAAAAATCCCCCCTAAGGTTATCTGAATTTTTTTCATTTTTTCACAAACGGTTGAGAATTTTTTAATCTATTTTTTACACACCTATTACACGTTCCTATGTACGCTAGACTACACATTTTTATTCAATTTTCTCCAACTTTGACGAAGTTATGCCATATTAAGCGCGACTACCTAGTTCGCGTAATATGCGCAAAATGTCCAAAATGCGCCAAAACGCGCGCGTTCAGACGTTTGCATAAGTCGTTGATAGCTTTGTTGATCGTTGTCTGTGGCAAGTCACTATAAATTAAACACTTTTATAATGTCAGCAAACATGCTGGATATGACATGACGTCAACAGTAACATCATTTGCTCAGTAAGCAAACTTAGAAGTTAAACTTCTAGTGAAATGTAAAATTTCATTGAGTGGTCGCGCTTAGTATGGCATAACTTCGTCAAAGTTGGAGATAATTGAATAAAAATTTGTCATCTAGTGTAGAAAGGAACGTATTTATAATAGGTGTGCAAAAATTGATTAAAAAATTCCCATCAGTTTGGGAAAAAATTTCAGAAAACCGCAGGGGGGGATTTTTTTTTGACTCACACTATAGAACAGACAGCAAGGCTGAATTACAATTGAATGTTTGAATTATGCTTGTATAATACTGTTGTAGCGGTTGCTGGCTAGTGACGATGTGAAGTCGAAAGCTGTCATTCAGGAAATCAGCTTCCTCGTATACTTTTAGAACTTAATGCACGAAAATGGCATAACGGCTGTCACTAATATGTGCACTCTGTAGTAGATGTACTCGTACCGTAATGTTTGGAGTGTGCTGAGTATGTTACGTCTGTCAGTATGTCATTATGGTGCCTTACCTCACCTTACCCTTCAGGGACATAGCCCTTTAAAAGGTAACCAGGCCATGGCCATTTTTGTTAGCCCAGTCCAGTCCACATCCCCAAATATCCCAATGTAATATAAGCTATGGACATAGCTTGGAGAGAGCTTATGCCCTTATGACTTAACTTTTGCTGAGACTGAACTCACTTCAACTTTTTAAACTTTTTCTGAGCCAAAACAAACAATTGAAAACAAACCTGGCGATAATGAACACTGCCATTGCTAATAGAACATGTTGTTAAAATCTGTTTGCCAGCTCGGCTGTTTTTAGCACACGGTTAAGGCCGCAACCCACACAGGCGAACTACTTGGAAACTAGTTGGAAACCCGTTTGCAAACTAGTTGTGAACTAGTTTCCAACAGTTTCCAAATAGTTCGCCTGTGTGGGTTGCGGCCTTTAACCTACCTAATCGCGAGTTAGTTTGGTACAGTGCAAGATGCAGTTAACCTTTGGTTAAAAAAATTAAACTGCTAAGGTTAGTTAAACGATGATTCAACCATGGTTGGTGCAACTGATCCTTACGTGGCTTAACTGTAATTTGTTGAAATGTTTATAATCGGTAGCAAAAGTGCAGTTTGTGCATATGTTGGAGACTGTAACTGTTATTATTAATATTATTATTAAACAAAGATGACTAAAGTGGTATAATGGCAGAAGACTGCAAAGACACCTAACAAAAATTAAGAAAAAAAAGGACGAACGTGTGGCATAAACAAGATAAATACAAAATATTGTTAGGTGCAGCTGAGCTACTCAGTTACAGCTCCGAGCGAAAAGTGCAGTCTTGAGACTGTTTGCATTGATGTTTTTGATCCTTAATGTCTGCCGGCAGAAACGTTTGTCAGGTCACATCAATATTGTTAATTTTATCTCGGCTGCAAGTATTGGGAAGGAGGAATCTGGTCACGGACAAGCTGAATTCCTCATTCTTACTGAACTCTGCACTGGTTTGTGAAGTCAATATTACATGTGTCACAGACAAGCTTGTATGTAGCACTGTTTTGAATTTTTCATCATTTATGCGGCACACATGGATACTGGTTTACTCGTTTGCTTTTGAGCTTCTTGTTCTTCTCGAGCAGAATTTTCCGGCAGTATGTTAACAAACATAGTAATTGGTTTTGTGTTCGAACTATTTCTAATGTTTTTGCCAGTACAACTCCTGGAAATCCTTGAAATACTGGAAATCTGCTGTAATTTGAAATCCATCCTCGAAATACTAGAAATCTACTGGGATTTAATTTGTCCTGCTGGAAAAATCATAGACTTCATGAGGCTGTGTACATTTCTTAATGGCAGATTGGTTTAATTGTTGGGTAAACAGGATCACTTTGATTTTGGGTGACCAAGTTACATTCATCAATGTCTATATTGAGTTTTGACTTATTCTGCACACAAAGTTGTCGGTCACAATTACATTACACATTGCCTGTCATTGTAATATTAGTCAAGCTGAAACAACAAATCTACTGAAAGCTTGTTAAAATGTCTCCTGGAAGTCCACTGGAAGTTTATTTGGTAGGATTTGTAGACACACTGTGATGTGAATGTTGCATCTATTTCACATTGTTATATTGTATGACATTTACCATGCAGTTTGATGAAATACGAAAAAATTTGTGTTTTGATAGTTGAAGCCTTTGAAGGTAACGAGTTATGTGATGGTAGTCTCACAACATAAGGTAAACTATACTGTAGCATTGTTGTATAATGAGACATATAAGGAGAAATTTTTTGTGCTTCGCGTCTGAAAGGTGGTCAGTTGATCGATGTGATCCGTGCTCGCCATGGTCCACTACCGTGTAATGAGGTTCTTCAGGCGTTCTATCAGACGTGCTCCGCCGTGCACCACATGCACCGGCAGAGACCAGCGATCATTCACCGCGACCTCAAGGTCTATATCTCCTCATGTTAATAGTTATCATGACGTTTCGGCCTGATCTTCCGATTGCTGCACTCAGTTTCAGTGACTCTCTTTAATCCAGAATGCAAATTTCAGCCAAAAATAAGCAGTATTAGTAGAAGAATTTCAGTTAATTTAGAAGACAAAATGCTGCTAAATGTTTAAAGGCCAATAAATATTATTTCTCATCATTATGGTTAGTACAAGGTATTTTGTACAAGTAACTAGTATATAGTGATTTGAGACTCCCAGCAATAATGGCTTAGAGCCGATAAACATCAATCCCACCACATAGCCAAGTGAAAGTGCCTCACCCTAAAACACCGAAGCAGAGGTGCGTAATAAGTTGCAGGCAGTTGAATAATGTTTACTGCAATTTTTGCACAATAAGTACTATCACTGACATTTACATGTATGTGTGATTTGTGTTTGTTTAAAGTTCTGTGTCCAAACTGGATATATCTCCATTGTGTGGATCTTGGCAAAATGGTCAATGCTCGCCTGATCTGTGGCATTCTAATAAACGTATTAAAATCCATAAATTTAAGTCACATTGCATTATTGGATAGTGAAGACGGTCAGTGATGTCAGTGACCTGTTGTTACATGACATTGATTCTGTGGCAAATAGTCAATATTGATCGATATTTCAACGAATATCTTTATGATAAGATAATAATAGTACTAAAGAAATTGATAGACACTGCATGCCTGTAAAAACTCGATGCTCTGTAGCTGTGTTGTCAGTGATGATGTATTCTGCAACGGTATAAGACACAACTTCGATCATACATGTATGCCAGGCAGAGCAAATATACAAATATACTGAAGTACCATTATGTGCTTTATGCATTCTTGCTATTGTCTACAAACATGAATTACAGGTGGACAACTGATATCGTCACTTTTTCAAGTCAGCCTTGCTTTGTCTCCTTCAGAAATTAACTTCCATTAACTCACCTATGCACAGTGATCACCACTCATGTTGACACTTGGACCTGCTACCCCTCCCCTCCCCCCATTATCTCCTCACATACACAGCTGCATGGTACCAGCTGATGCATGGTGATTGCATGATTCCCGGCAGCCCCACCGCCGTTCAGGCCTAGCGACCCTGCCCTCTTTGGTAGCCGTCCCCTAGTCACCCCATATTATTGTAGACTAGGGGACTTGCTGTGTTTTGTGTTCATGTCTGCTTATTGTATGTTTGATTTGTCTGTGTCTATTTGTTCCTTCAGTACTTTCATACTGTTTGTTGGGTCTTTTGACCTGTAAAAACCGTCTCCCATATAACCTATACTGTGTTGGCGGGGACGTAAAACACTCCTCAATCCAATCCGATTGCGTGATTCCTGTAAATGTCGAGACATTTCGAGCCAATGAAGTCTGAATGGAGGAAGTGAGACCACGAGCCACGATAAAACTTCCACATTCTGTTAATAGCAGTAATAGATGGTGGAAGTAGCCAGTTAGCTTGTGTCTGCAGGTGGAGAATCTCCTGCTGAGCAGTGAAGGGTATATCAGGCTGTGCGACTTCGGTAGTGCCACGACCACAGCATACTACCCAGATCACACGTGGACAGCGATACAGCGCAGCACTGTGGAAGACGAGGCACGTATCTATCTGCCGAGTTATTTCTGTGTTTTCGATGATTTTACACAGGTCTGGTGTTCTTAATGTTAACCAACCACCAACAATTGTTGAAGTTTCAGATAATGAATTTTTACGTTTCATTATAATATGGAAGTTATAGCAGACATAACCAACTACTTGTGTCAAGATGGAGATTTTGTGATCGCGTCCAGTGCTGTTGTCTGATTCTTGTTGCAGCTCACCAAGAACACAACTCCGATGTATCGAGCACCAGAGATGCTTGATCTTTACCAGAACTATCCAGTCAACGAACAGTCTGATATATGGGTAAATAGTTGCTAAGTAAATATAATTTGTCATTTGCATGCCGTTTGGTTGACACTGAGTGTGTTGTATCATCAGTGAGGTGAGACGATTCCAACACATGGCAAGAATGGTGATATGTGTATATGCATGGTGTTTCAATGTCTTTGTTTATGCTCACTTTACAACTTACAGTTCTGCCTGTGTTCATTAACATGACATTAATGACGGGCCAATCAAACTGCTGGAACGTCTATAGTCACCTGGCAGCTTGTATCGCACCTCGACAATCATCAATCATTTGTACTGGTGGGGCCACTTCACCAAAACTGCGACTATTTGCGTCCTTGTGTATCTTCTGGATGCAGTTGTCCGGGGCGACTCTGCTTTGCTTGTCTTAGTTGACCTCTCCAGTGCGTTTGATACCATGGATCACGATATTTTGCAGGAGCAGCTGGGTGTGACATTTGATGTAAAGAGTTCTCCCTTACAGCTTGTTCGCTGTGGCAGCAAACATTCCAGGCTTGTCAACATCATCTGCGGTGTGTGTGGTCCTCAGACTGATCCTTTCGCCAATTGATTTCGCACCCATCATCACGGATTGTTGCTAGACCAACAGCCAATCCACAGCTTCTGTAAGCTTGCCGCTACTGCTACTCTGTCGTCTGACATCACTGAGTATGTGAACATCATATCCAGCTTGATGTGATCGAATTGCATTCAACTCAGTGCCAGAAAACGGAGTTGATGTGGTGTGAATCTACTGCTGCAACTTCCCAACAGTGCATTGTTGCCATAGTCAATGTCAACCCATGAAGCAAATTAAACGGATTGTCACTGTTGTTCACGACCTCAGAGTCTGCATTGATAATGATCTTGGTTTAATTGGTTCGTGTTGCCAATCTGCCTGGCCATTGGTGCACTGCATACGTTTGTCAACATCACACTACACAGTTACTGCAAGTCCACCTTGCAACTGTTGGCCTTCGTTCATTTCCTTCCGCTGCATCTGTTATCTGTTATCTGCTCACCACTGGAAGTCCAATCGTCGTATTTAATATCTGTTTTTTGTCAACATTTAAAGACACACTTGTTGCAGAAATCTTTACCCCAGACATCATTCTGTTATAGCTCTACCCCGGTGACTATACTGTCGTGGTTATTTAATCCACTCTAAAAATTCCTTATCAACATTGACATTGATTGACAAATCACAATCATAATTTTAGTTAATGATTTTCTTTATGTTTCCGGATATTGATTAACTGTGCATACTTGCAATCATATAATTTTATAGATGGTTAGCTGATTCTTTTTTTAAATAACAGTTTGCAGACTACAATACAAGCTGCCTGTCATGGTAATCACAGCGATGTTAAAACAACCTATACAAAAGGAAAAATCTGGTATTTTTTATTTGTTTAGATTTTGAATCAACTCTTTAAGCAAATCATATCCGAGTCAAGAGCTTCTTATGCAATGAAAGCAAAGCATAGTACATGACTCAGATACTTTTTAAATCAAATTGTGATTCAGATTTGCCCGTCACAGAATGTGCTGCTGTGTAGGCTCTCGGCTGTGTGCTGTTTCTTCTCTGCTTCAATGAGCATCCGTTTGAGGACTCGGCAAAGCTGCGAATCATTAACGCTAACTACAACATTCCGCAGTCTGACACCACATACACCGTCTTTCACGAGCTTATCTGTGAGTTTTATACTCGGCATTGTCATTATCAGTTAACTGTTATGTAAATTATTAGTTGCTTTAGCAATTTTACGTGATAATTGCTGTCATGTTTTCTAGATTAAGGCATTGTTTATGTCAAAACATGGACTACACACCTGTCCATAACAGCAGTTGAGAATCACAAAGTGAAGGCGACATTTTGATTCATTACATCTGTCATTTTACCACTCAGCACTTATGTGTACATGCTCTATGCTATGGTGCTGTCTATTATATGCAAATATCTTGTCAATGCATATAAATATGTCAGCAAATTTTTCACCACCTGGGTACCCCTGTCCCTCTAGTTTTTCCTGTCAGAGATGTGATTATGTGGTTCTGATTGAGTAACCCTTTTCAGTGGGGCATGAAATAAATGCGGTTTATGGGAAATTTATGATTTCCAACCAGTACCTTGCTAGTGTCTTAAGTGTTGATACAAGATAGTGACATAGTTACTGTTGTAAGTAAATAAGTAATAATTAAAGGAGATTTAGTATGGCATCACCTAACCACCTGTAACATGCTGAATTTGTTAGTATTGAGAGATGAGAAATGTCCTAAAGTGTTTCTGAAAAGAAGGTAGTGACAGAGCAGTGTCCTTGAGCGAATCTGGCAAACTGTCCTACCAGCATCACTTTTTGAAATTATGTGGTGTGTGATCGTTATTTTATTATTGGAGAATTAAATGGAATTACAAATGAACCGGTGAAACAGCGCGTGAACTCGATGACTTTCCTGTTTGACTGTTTACTTATTGTTTTGCGAATGAAGACATTGTTGTAGCCAATGTCTGGATCAGTGTCTTCATCTGGACTGGTTAGTCAGCCATAGGAAGGCAACACACGTTGATTGATGGTTGCAGCTTTGATGTTAAAAATACACCCACTCGAGCGGCCGAACATCGTCGACATTCTTGAACGATTACAAGACATTGCACTGTCGCGGAATGTCAGTCCCAAGCAGCCACTTTCATCGCTGGTTGCACCGTCAACATCTTCAGCTTCCGTCTCGGACCCAGTTCGTCCTGGTAATTAGTCAACACTGGTAGTGTTGTACACTGTCTCACACTTCACAATTTATTCCACTTTCTTGTACATTTATTTTATTCCACTTTCAGTCCTTGTAGTGTCCAAGATGTCTTTTGACTTAATGATACATGATACATCTGTCATATTTCTTTAATAACAAGGATAATAAAGCTAAATTTGTATCTTGTTGATGTGTTATTTTTGTAAACGTGATTAAAAATTTTTTAATTGCCATTAAAATCTGATGCATGTGTTTCAAAAGTATGGTGTTTGGTCCTACAAACATTATTTTTGCACTGAACTTTGGAAATTTTGCAATATACGTTTTGTTTAGAAATCATTGTGATACAGTATGTCATGATTCCAATCATTTCTTCCATAGAAAAGTTAGAAGTTTAATGCAGTAGTGCTATTGATACAGTCTATGGATGCACAGATACAGTAGCTTGTGTACTGTGTCCAAACGGCATTCAGTAGACTATTGAACACGTTTATTTGCCAAAAGCAGACAATAAGAACAGGTACGACATATATATTACAAGGAGAGGAGAAAATTATGGTAAAACATAGTGAGAAAAAGAAACACAATAAAACACTCATGACCAAAAATATGCTAATTATCTAGATACTACTGATATGTTAATATCTCGCTGAAGGCTTGCAGTAGTGCAATTGAAAGTTTTAATTGCATTTAAGCTCCATATAGTGGTGATGATAGAAGATGAATTCTTTGTTGCAGTGGTTACTTTCTGTCAGTTGAACTGGTATGTTACTGGTATGTTTCATGTTGGTGTAGGTCCGTCTCAGAATGCGGCTGCACTGCAGCGATATTTTGACGACCAGGAGACACAGTCGTCGTCATCGTCGTCACAGCAGCCTGCGTCTGGGTCAATGTCTTCGTTTGGTCTGTTCAGTCAGCTGAAGGAAGGTGCTGCCAGTATTGTCAAAAACGTGAAGGATGCGTCGGCAAAAGTTGTTGAAACCGTCTCGTAAGTTCATTTACCTGTTACACTATCAACTGTGGCACTTTTTGTGTTATTATAGTGTGCATATTCACCTCCTGATTGGTCAGTCACCAGTTATGAGGCCATGTTAACTCTATCTGTGCTAAGGCTTCCAGTCGTTTACATTTCTCAAAAATTCTAAAGCGTAGTTACTTTTCGATTGGTGATTTACTCTGCTTTTATACTTGTGCAGTTCGCCCGATC